>Ga0070699_100004547_pt1 | contig 12280 bp, 10 predicted proteins | sample KBSK1503metaG_FD_65473 | JGI IMG/M metagenome (GOLD analysis project Ga0070699, IMG submission 65473) | Corn, switchgrass and miscanthus rhizosphere microbial communities from Kellogg Biological Station, Michigan, USA - KBS K1-50-3 metaG | ecosystem: Host-associated > Plants > Roots >...
CGCGCTCATGCCCACGCCGCCCGTCCCGACGACGACCACGGTGTCCCCGTCGCGGATGCCGGCGGCGCGGACCGCGGAGCCGTAGCCGGTGATCACGCCGCAGCTGGTCACGGCGGCGACCTGCGGAGGGATGTCTCGCTCGTAGCGCATGACCCTGATCTGCTGGACCAGCGTGTACTCGGAGAACGTGCCGAGCTGGCCGTAGGCCCCGACCGGGCGTCCGTCGCGGGTGGTGAAGGCGAACGATCCGTCCGCGCGGGCTCCGGTCAGCACGTCCAGGTTGGCGTCACAGATGTAGGTGCGGCCGTCGGTGCAGTACCGGCACTTGCCGCAGGTAGGCAGGGGCAGGAGCATCACCGAGTCGCCGACGGCGACCCGGTCGACGCCCTCGCCGACGGCGGTGACGATCCCCGCGCCCTCGTGCCCGCCTACCACGGGAAGAGCGGCCGGGAAGTCCCCCGTGATGTTGTGGTCGTCGCTGTGGCACAGCCCGGCGTACTCGAGCTTCACCAGGACCTCGCCCGCCCTGGGATCGGCGAGCGTGCAGTCGGTGATCTCCCAGGGGCGGCCGATTTCCCAGCAGATTGCGGCGCGGGTGTTGGTGGGCACTGCCTCGTATCCTTTCGTGCTGAACGAGCCGTGGCGATCGCGGCCCGCACGCGTGAGCGTTCAGAGCCTGATGAAAACCGATTTGAGCAGGGTTGGCATCTTGCTGGTTGCCACACTAATGCATACAATTTTGTATGCTAAAGCTAAGGCCGCAGTCTAGGGTTCGTCAAGGCCTGGGTTCCGGCTGCCTCGCTCGTTAGGTCTCGTTCGTTCTGCCTCGCTCGTTCATCGGAGTTACCGTGCGGCACAGGGTCGTCATCGTGGGATCGTCGGTCGGGGGGGTCCGTACCGCCCGGGCGCTGCGCGCCGAGGGATACACGGGGCACATCACCCTGGCGGGCGAGGAGCCAGAGCTTCCCTACGACCGGCCGCCGCTGTCCAAGCAGGTGCTGACCGGCGTTTGGCCGGCGGAGCGCGCGGGCCTGCTCACCGCGCAGGCGGCCGCGGACGCCGGCATCGAGCTGCGCCTGGGGGTGGCGGCTCGCTCGCTGGATACGGAGGCCCGGCAGGTCCACCTGGCCGACGGCGAGGTGCTGCCCTATGACGACCTCGTGATCGCGACCGGAGCGTCGGCGCGCCCGTCCCCGTGGCAGCCGGAGTCCGGCGTCTACACGCTGCGGACGCTGGCGGACTGCCAGACCCTGAAGAAGTGCTTCGCCGACGGTGCTTCGGTCGTGATGATCGGGGGCGGTTTCATCGGCGCCGAGGCCACCGCGGCCGCACGGTCGGCCGGCTGCGATGTGACCCTGGTCGACGCGGTAGCGGTCCCGATGGAACGCGCGGCGGGTCCGGTGGTGGGCGCGCTCCTCGCCGACGTCCAGCGTCGCAACGGGGCCCGGACCCGCTTCGGGGTGGGAGTGCAGTCGGTCACCGGACGAGCCGGAGACCTCGTCGTTACGCTGAGCGACGCTTCCGTGGTCCGGGCCGAGGCCGTGGTCGTCGGCATCGGCGCGCTCCCCAACGATCAGTGGCTGCAGGGCTCGGGACTGACCATCGAAGACGGCGTCGTCTGCGACGCATGCCTCGCCGCGGCGGGCGCCACGCATGTCTTCGCGATCGGCGATGTGGCGCGCTGGCCGCATCCGGAGCTGGATGCCCAGGTCCGCTCCGAGCACTGGACGAACGCGGCCGACCAGGCGCGGTGCGTGGCGCGCAATATCGCCCTGGCCGGAGCGCGGGAAGCGTACCAGCCGTCCGACTACATATGGTCGGACCAGTATGACTGGAAGCTCCAGCTGGCCGGGCAACGGTCGCGCGCGGTAGCGGAATGGGTCATCGGCGCGCCCGGCGCCCAGCGGCCCCAGGTGACGGTGCTGCACGGCGATGCGGCCGGCCGGCTGTGCGGTGCAGTCTGCCTGAACTGGCCCAAGGCGTTCGTGCAGTGCCGGCGGCTGCTCGACGAGCGCGCGCCCGTGGCGCAGGCACGCGAGCTCCTGGGCGCGCGATGACCATCACCAGCTTGCCCGACGTGGAGCGGCGGTTGCGGGACGTGCGCAGCGTCGCTCTCGGCGGCATGCTCCTGGAGAACTGTCCCAGCACCCTGGTCCGGGCGCTGCTGCGCGCCGGCGCGACTGGCTTGTTCCTGTGCTCGGCGCCCGCTGCGTCATGGGATGCCGACGTCCTGCTCGGTGCGGGCCGGGTCGCCACGGTGCGGATCCCGCACATATCGCTCGCCAGCCTCGGGCTTGCGCCTGCCGCGCGGCGGGCGGCCGCCGCGGGCACCGTCGTCTTCGAGGACTGCGACGAGGCACTCTTGCTCGGCGGCTACCTCGCGGCCAGCCACAACGTCCCGATCCAGATCCTGGACAACCTCGGGACGAACGACCTCGTGGAGGGCAACCCGCTGCTCATCCGCTGCGGCGACCTGCTCGGCGTGGGTCCGCTGCGGGTAGACGTCGCGCTGCTGCACGCTCCGCTGGGCGATGCAGACGGCAACCTGGTCCACTTCGGCAGCCGATGGGCCGACCTGCTCATGGCCCGGTCCGCGGAACACGTCATCGCCCAGGTCGATCGCGTCGTCCCGACCGCCGTGGCCGCCCGGCTGGACGTGTCGATCCCCGGTTACCTGGTCGACGAGGTGGTGGAGGCTCCGTTCGGCGCGCATCCACTCGGCAGCGTCGGCGGCTACGTGGCGGACCTGGACCACCTCGCGGCCTACCAGGCGACGGTGAACGCCGACGGCTTCGCAGGCTATCTCGCCCGCTACTGCGAGATCGATCACCGTTCCTACCTGGACCAGCTGCCAGCGGCGCGGTTGCGCGAGCTGGAGGTGGCAGCGCACGGCGGCTGAGTTCACCGGCGAGCGGAGCGGCTCACCGGCCGGTGAATCGAGGCACCCGGCCTTCCCGCCGGGCGGTGAGTGCCTCGCGGGCATCGGCGGTCCGTGCCAGCCGGAGCGTGTACTGCTGCTCCACGGCGTAGCCCTCCTGTACCGGCAGCGCCTCACTCTCGTTGAGCGCCGCCTTACCCAGCCGTAGCGCCAGCGGGCTGTTCGCCGCAATGCCCCGCGCCCTGGCCATCGCCGCATCGGCAAGCTCGGCGCCGTCGTGGACCGAGTCCAGGAAGCCGAATCGCAGCGCCTCCTCACTCGACAGCGGCTGCCCGGTAAAGAACATGCGCCGGACGATCCCCTGTGGCAGGTGCCGCATCATGTGCCGGCCTCCGCCGCAGCGTCCGACCGAAAGCTCGGGCAGAGCGAAGCTGGCCCGCGGCGAGCCCATCCGCATATCGGCGCACGAGGCGATGACCGCGCCGGCCCCGATGGCCGGGCCGTCAACCACGGCGATGGACGGCTGGGGCAGCTCCAGCAGCTGCCCGAAGACCCGCCGGGCTAGTTCCTGGCGCCGGACATCGGCATCGTCGGCATCCGCCCCGGACAGCGCGGCCAGTTCCGTCACGTCAGCACCGGCGCAGAACGCCCTGCTGCTCGCCGACATCAGCACCATCACCGAGACCTGCGGCTCGGTGGCGATCCGCTCGATGACGGCGCTGAGCTCGGTGTAGAAACCCGACGACAGCGCGTTCACCGGCGGCCGGTCGAGGGTGACGGCGGCAACGCCGTCCGCGGTCTCCACCCGCACCTGGCCGCTCACGAGCTGGCCTGCCTGACCACTCCGGCCTCGATAAGCGCATCGATATGAGCGGCGTCCAGGCCATGCTCGGCCAGGACTTCGCGGCTGTGCTGGCCGAGCCCGGGAGCCGGGGTCAGCCGTGCGCGCGAGGCGAACCCGTCGAACGCCGCCGGCCACTCGGCCACGCGCGGCTGGCTCTCGTCAGGCACGTCGTAGATCATGCCCCTGTCCCGGAAGTGCGGGTCACGCACCGGCTCGTGCAGGTCGTTCACCGGGGCTACCGGGACGTCATGGCGGATGAGCAGCTCGATCAGCGGCCCGCGATCGTAGCCGCCGATGCGCTCGCGCAGCAAGCGCTCGATCTGGCCGATGTGGCGTCGGCGCTGCTGGTAGCGGGTGAATTCCCCGCCGGCCAGCTCCTGGAGTTCCAGCGCTCGTACGAGGCGCTCCCAGAAGTGATCCTCAAGGGCGCCGATGGTTACGTACCGCTCGTCCGCCGTCCGGTAGACGCCATAGCCAGGCCGGACGAGAGCATCGGCGCTGGCCTGCTCGCTCAGCGCTTCAGCGATGCGCGGCTCCATCAGCGCCAGGGTGCAGTCCGATATCGCGACGTCGAGGTAACGCCCCTCGAAGGCGGCCGGCCGGGCCAGCTTCTCGTGCAAGGCCAGGACCACCGCCAGCAGCGAATACAACGACGCGCCCAGGTCGGCGGCGGGCAGCGTGGTCGGCACGTAGTCGGCGGCGAAGTACGACTTCGGCGGCGGGATGGCTCCGGCGAAGGACAGGTACTGGAAGTCGTGCCCGGGCAGGTCACGGTACGGGCCCGAGGCGCCGTACCCCGATATCGACAGGTAGATGATCTGGGGGTTCACCTCGAGCAGCGCGTCGAAGCCGAGGCCCAGGCGATCCATGACACCGGGCCGGTACGTCTCCACCAGCACATCGGCCGAAGCGACCAGGCGGAGCAGTGCGGCATGGCCGTCGGCCGACTTCAGGTCGACCGACAGATCCCGCTTGCCGCGGTTCTCGGCGGCGAACATGACCGGGCGCTGGCGCAGCCGGTCGCCGGCATCGGGCCGCTCCACCTTGATGACGTCCGCGCCGAGACCGGCCAGCAGGCGGGTGGCGTACGGCCCGGGCACCTGTTCAGACAGGTCGATGACCTTGATGCCTGCTAGCACCCCATCCGCTGCCACCGCGATCCTCCGCTTCCAGCTCGATCCCAACGGCTGTATGATAACTACTGTAGTAGTTATCATAGAACGAGGTGTCGGGAACGAGAAGGGCGCGGAGGTCGCCGCATGACGACTGATTACGTCTCGCCGTGGATGACCGGCGAACTGCAGGCGCTGCGCGACGTGGCGCGGCAGTTCTTCGAGCGAGAAGCCGCGCCGCAGATGGCCAAGTGGTCCGAGCAGCGGTTCGTCGACCGGGAATTCTGGGTGAAGGCGGGCAAGCTCGGCCTGCTCTGCCCCACGGTCCCCGAGGAGTACGGCGGCCCGGGCGGCAACATCCTGCACCAGGTGGCCATCACCGAGGAGCAGTCGCGTGTCCTGGAAAAGGGCTGGGGCAGCAATGTCCACAGCGGGGTAGTCACTGACTACATCCTCAGGTACGGCAGCAAGGAGCAATGCCAGCGCTGGCTGCCGTCGATGGTCGAGGGCACCGTCATCGGCGCGATCGCCATGACCGAGCCGGGGGCCGGGAGTGACGTACGGGCGATCTCCGGCCGCGCGCGCCGCGACGGTGAGGAGTACGTCATCGACGCCACGAAGACCTTCATCACCAACGGCCAGACCGCGGACCTGATCATCGTCGCGGTCAAGCTGGAGAACCCGCAAGACCCAGCCGCTGACCCCAGGGCGATCACGTTGATCGCGGTGGAGGCCGGCCAGGCCGATGGCTTCGTTCGCGGAGCCCCGCTGCGCAAGATCGGACAGCACGCCGCCGATACGTCGGAGCTGTTCTTCCACGGATGCCGGGTGCCGGTCGCTAACCGCATCGGCGAGGAGGGCGCCGGTTTCCCCGCGCTGATGAACCAGATGCCCCAGGAACGGCTGATCCTGGCCGTCAATGCCGTGGCCCAGACGGAAAAGGCGGTACAGCTGACGCTGGCGTACACGAAGGAGCGCAAGGTCTTCGGCAAACCGCTATACGACCAGCAGAACACCCGGTTCGTGCTGGCCGAGTGCGCGACGCTGGCCCGTGCGGCCCGGCTCTTCGTCGATCACTGCATCAGCGCGCACGCGCAGGGCCGGCTCGACAACACGACCGCGGCCATGGCCAAGTGGTGGCTGACCGACGTGCAGTGCAAGGTCCTCGACGAGTGCGTCCAGTTGTTCGGCGGATACGGCTACATGGAGGAATACCCCATCGCCCGCATGTACGCCGACTCCCGAGTGCAGAAAGTCTACGGCGGCGCGAACGAAATCATGAAGGAAATCATCGCGCGCGCCCTGTGATGAAGGGGAACGAGATGCCCAGTTCGTTCGGTAGCCTGAACGGCCAGGTCGCCTTGATCACCGGCGGCGCCGGCGGTCTCGGCCGTGAGGCGGCGTTGTGGCTGGCCGTGGCGGGCGCGCAGGTCGTCGTCACTGACGTCAACGCGGCAGCGCTGGAACGAGCCGAGATCACGCTGACCGAGAAGCTCCCGGACGCCAAGAGCTTTCATTACGCCGCGCTCGACGTGACCGACTCCGCCGCGGTACGCGACCTCGTCGCCGACATCGGAAGCCGGCACGGACGGCTGGACATCCTGCTGACCAGCCATGGCTTCCCGCGGGACCGGCGCCTGGAGGACATGGCCGACGACGACTGGAACGAGGTCATCGGCGTCTGCCTGACCGGCACGTTCCTGTGCATCCGCGAGTCGGCACGCCTGATGGCGCCCCAGGCCTACGGCCGCATCATCACCGTCGCGTCTCGCGCCTGGCACGGAAATCCGGGCCAGGCGAACTACTCGGCCGCCAAAGCCGGCGTGGTCGGGCTCACCAAATCCGTGGCCAGGGAACTCGGCCGCCACGGGGTCACGGCCAACGCGGTAGCCCCGGGACTGACCGATACTCAATCGCTTCGCGAACTGGAGACCTTCGACCAGATCGCCGAGCGCGCCATCCGGGACAACAGCGTCAAGCGCATCGGCCAGCCATCCGACGTGGCCGCGGCGGTCCTGTTCCTGGCGTCCCCCGAGGCCGGGTTCGTCACCGGCGAGGTCATCCATGTCTCGGGCGGGCGGTTCGGTTGATCACCCGGAGCACCGACCTGCCGGGCGTCTCGGCGGTGCGGTGAGCGATGCCGCCATCGACGCTAGGGGCGGGCCGGTACCCGGGGACGGGCATCGTCGGGTATCACGCTTACCTGCCCGCCTACCGCCTTCGGCGCGGCGAGATCGCGGCCGCGATCGGGGCGAGCGCGCGCGGGATCCGCTGCGTGGCCGGCTACGACGAGGACAGCACGACGCTCGCGGTGGCGGCGGCGCTGCCGGTGGTGCAGGGGCGGGAGCCGACCGCCGGCAGCGTGTGGTTCGCCACCACCGACCCGGTATACGCCGACAAGACCAATGCCACTGCGGTGCACGCGGCCCTCGACCTCCAGCCGGGCATCCTCGCCGCGGACCTTGGCGCCACCGTGCGTTCGGGCATCGTCGCACTGCTCGCTGCCGCCCGGGACGGCGGGCTCGCCGTGCTGGCCGACCGGCGCGGCGGCCCGGTCGGCGGCACCGACGAGCGCGAGGGAGCCGACGCGGCGGCCGCTTTCCTGTTCGGCGAGCGGGATCCGCTGGCCCGCATCGCCGGTACCGCGTCGGTCACGGCCGAATTCATCGACCGGTGGCGTGCGCCGGGGGCGGCGGACGGCGCGACCTGGGAGGAACGTTTCGGCGAGCAGCGATACGCCGAGCTCGCCGGCCAGCTGCTGGCCAGGCTCTCCGACGCTGGCGTCGAGCTCGGCGGCGTCCGGCGGTTCGCCATGGCCGGGATGAACGCACGTGCGGTACGCAGTGTGGCCAGGACCGTGCAGGAGGCAACCGGGGCGAAGCTCGAAGGGGGCGATCTAGCCGGCATCGTCGGCAACGCCGGAGCCGCGCAGGCCGGCCTGGCCCTGGCTGACCTGCTCGACGCGGCCGGGGCCGGTGAGACGCTGCTGCTGATCTCGCTCGCTGACGGTGCCGATGCGCTGGTCCTGCGGACCACCGGCGCGATCGCCCGAGGCCGTGGCGAGCCGCTGCGCGCACAGGTCGATCGCGGCGTGACGATCGGCTACCCGCAGTACCTGCTGTGGCGGGAGCGGATCACGGCGGAACGGCCGCGCCGTCCCGACCCGGACCGTCCGTCGGCGCCGTTCGCCTGGCGCAACCGGCTGTACAAGCTGTCGATGACCGGAGGCCGGTGCCGCACGTGCGGCGCAGTGCAGTTCCCGCGGGCGAGGGTCTGCTACCGGTGCCACACCGCCGGCGAGTTCGAGCCCGTGTCCGCCGCCGGACAGACAGCTCGCATCGTCACCTTCACGGTCGACCGGCTCGCGTTCTCGCTGAGCCCGCCGCTGGTCAGCGCGATCGTAGCCTTCGAGCATGGCGGCCGCCTGCAGTGCGAGCTCACCGACGTCCGTGAGCCGCTGGCCGTCGGTGACGAGGTGGTTCCGACCTTCCGCCGCGGTGCCACCGTCGGCGGAATCCGCAATTACATCTGGAAGGCCCGGCCGGTGTACCGGGCCGCGCCGGCCGTCCCGGCATCCGCCGGTGCCGGACGTGAGAATTAGGAGGCGCCCGTGGCTCAGCACGGTCTGAGCGATCGTGTCGCCATCATCTCGATGGGCTGCACGCGATTCGCGGAACACTTCGACCGCAGCGCGGATGAGCTCGCCGTCGATGCCGTCGCGGACGCGCTGGAGGGACCCGGCCTGACCCGCGACGACATCGACGCGTACTGGCTGGGCACCTACATATCGGGGATCAGCGGCATCGCGCTGGCCCGGCCGCTGCGGCTGGTGGGTAAGCCGGTCACGCGGGTGGAGAACATGTGCGCCACGGGCTCCGAGGCGCTGCGCGCGGCCGTCTACGCCGTCGCGTGCGGTGCCGTGGACATCGCCATGGCCGTCGGCGTGGAGAAGCTGAAGGACACCGGCTACGCCGGACTGATATCGCCGAAGATCCAGGATGACGGCACCCGCGTGAACACCTCGGCGCCTGCGAACTTCAGCCTGCTCGCGCCTGCTTACCAGCAGCGCTACGGCGTACCGCCGGAGATGTTCCGGGCCGCCATGACGCACGTGGCCTGGAAGAACCACGCGAACGGCGCCCTGAACCCCCGCGCGCAGTTCCGCCGGGAGATACCGAAGGAATCCATCGAGCGTTCCCCGGCCGTGGCCGGCGAGCTAAGGGTGATGGACTGCTCGGGCGTGGCCGACGGCGCCGCGGCCGCGATCGTGACGCGCGCCGAGGACGCGCACACGTACACCGCCACGCCCCTGTACATCAAGGCGCTGTCGCTGGTCACCGGGGACGGCTCCGGCGCGGCCGACCCGTCGTACGACTACACCAGCTTCCCCGAGGTCGTCGAGTGCGCGCGCGAGGCGTACGCACAGGCCGGGATCACGGACCCGCGCAGGCAGCTCGCCCTGGCCGAGGTGCACGATTGCTTCACCCCGACCGAGATCGTCCTGATGGAGGACCTCGGCTTCGCCGGGCGCGGCCAGGCCTGGCGGGACGTCCTGGACAGGGTCTACGACCGTGACAGCGAGCTGCCCGTAAATCCCGACGGCGGGCTCAAGAGCTTTGGCCATCCGGTCGGGGCCAGCGGGCTCCGGATGATCTACGAATGCTGGCTTCAGCTACGCGGCCAGGCCGGTGCCCGCCAGGTCGCCACCGCGCACCGCGGACTGGCGCTGACGCAGAACCTGGGCGGCGCCCCGGGCGACTGCGTCTGTTTTGTGTGCGTGGTAGGCACTAAGAACTCCTACGCTCCGTCCGGGACTTCGCCCGGAAGGAGTGGCCCCTCCGGGGCAGTCCGGCTGACGTGAGGCGTCACGGGGTCCTACGGTCGGCGGGTGGCCGATGACCTCAGCGAGCGGTACGAGGATCTGCTGACCGGTTCTTATGACTGCGTGGACCGGGTGGTGCTGAATGCCTACTTCTCCATAGGCCATAACCCGGGCGGTTTCCGGTGCTGGTGGCGGCGGTGGCACGGCGGCAGTGACGATCAGCTGGATGACACGCACCTGATGCGGATGGCGGGCCGGTTCGCCCGGCGGGTGAAGGCGTGGGCGAAGGCGAATGGGGTCCCGGTCATTTACTGCAAGGCCGGGGAGGGCAAGCACCTGATCGCCGAGGAGTACCTGGAGGCGCATTCACCGGGCGTGGGGGTCTTCTTGATCCTGGCGGCGAAGGCGCCGGCGGGCGTGTGGAAGGTGCACCGGTCGGCCGCGGGCGTGATCACCCGGCTGGAGAAGAAGACCGGGTACGTCTGCCACTACAGCTTCCACATCATGGACCCGGCCTGGGGTCACCTGGTGATCAAGATGTCCGGGCATCCGCCGTTTCCCGCGCAGGTGATCCTCAACGGCCACGAGTATGTCGCGGTCGCCGCGCAGGCGGAGGGGACCGGCTTCGTGAAGAAAGGCAACTGTTTTACTGGAATGGCGGATCCGCAGGGCCTGGCCCGGGTCGCAGATGCCTTGTCGCAGCATGCGGCTATAGGGCGCCTGGGCCAGGCCTGCGACCGGTGGATCTACACCGCCTGCCTGTGCTTCGGCCTGGACCTCGATGAGCAGCAGCGCAGCGGGTTCCGCTACGGCTACCCGGTCTACCAGGCCGAATACAGCCGTAACCTGCTTTTTAAGTCCGGCGCGCAGATGGAGGACCTGTTTGACCGGGTCCTGGACCGGACCCGCTCCCGGCTGGACATCCCCGCGCTGCGGACCATCTTCGGCCTGAAGAACCGGCCGCATCACAACCGGGCATCAGGGCCGCCCGCGCAGGAAGTCGTGACCGGGAAACCACGGTATGGCCTGAGCTGGTTCCGGATCAGCTTCGGGCGGCTCCAGCTGAAGGCCTATACCAAGGGCGAGCACGTGCTGCGCTTCGAGGCCACCGTGCACAACACCAAAGAGCTGCGCTGCCGTCGCAGCCTGGAGTACTTCGAGGAGATCATCACCCGGCTCGCCGGCATGGCGGACCGGTTCGCCACCACCCTGGACTGCGCGGATATCGGCTTCCTGCCCGATGGGGTGCTCGATGAACTGCCGCTGCCCGCCCAGGCCGGGGCCAGGCGGATCGCCGGGCTGGACCTGAACAAGCCGCGGATCCGGGCCGCCCTGGCCGCCGCGCTCGCCCTGGCCCCGGCCTCCGGCGGGTTCACCGTCTCCGACTTCACCGCCCAGGTCCGGCACCTCATCCGGCACGACGGCTACACCACCCGGCAGGCTTCCTATGACCTCAGGAAACTCCGGGGGAAGGGCCTCACGGACAAACCCGGCCGGACACGCCGCTACCACGTCCCGCCTCAGGCCGCCCGGACCATCGCCGCCCTGCTCGCCCTCCGCGACCACGTCATCACGCCGATCCTGGCCGGAGTGCGCAGCCCCCGCACCGGCCGCAAGCCCAAGATCTGGACCGCCGTCGACCGCGACTACGAGACCCTCCGCATCGGCATGCAGACCCTGTTCCTGCACGTCGGCATCGAAACGCTGCCATCCGCCGCATAGACAACATTTTGTCGATCGGAAGAATGCAAGCTCCTAACAGAATGACCGGTAGGAATACCGGTGATGATGTGATGGTTGAGGCTGGCCGTGCGGAAGGGGCAGCGGCCACCGTGGATCGTCCCGGACGACCTGTGGGCCCGGATCGAGCCGCTGCTGCCGGTCATCCCGCGGCGGCCTGATCATCCGGGCCGCAGGCGGCTGGATGACCGCAAGGTCCTGTGCGGCATCTTGTTTGTCCTGTACACCGGGATCCCGTGGGAGTTCCTGCCGCAGGAGCTGGGCTTCGGGTCCGGGATGACGTGCTGGCGGCGGCTGCGGGACTGGCATGAGGCCGGGGTCTGGCAGCAGCTGCACGAGGCGCTGCTGGCCGAGTTGCACGCGGCCGGGGCGCTGGACTGGTCCAGGGCGGTGATTGACAGCTCGCACGTGAGGGCGATGAAAGGCGGCCCGAAACGGGCCCGGGCCCGGTTGACCGTGCCCGGCCCGGCTCGAAGCACCACGTGATCAGCGAAGCGCACGGCATCCCGCTGGCGGTCTCCCTGACCGGCGGCAACCGCAACGACATCACCCGGCTCATGCCCCTGCTCCAGGCCATCCCGCCAGTCCGCGGCCGCCGCGGAAGGCCCCGGCAGCGCCCGGATGCCCTCTACGCCGACCGCGGCTATGACCATGACAAGTACCGCCGGCAGGTCCGCGGTAAGGGCATCACTCCGGTCATCGCCCGCCGTGGCACGGAACATGGCTCCGGCCTGGGCACCTACCGGTGGGTGATCGAGCAGTCGGTCGCGCTGCTGCACTGGTTCCGGCGGCTGCGCATCCGCTGGGAGATCCGCGACGACATCCATGAGGCTTTCCTCAGCCTCGCCTGCGCCATCATCTGCTGGCGCCGACTGCGGAACCTC
>Ga0070699_100004548_pt1 | contig 12280 bp, 10 predicted proteins | sample KBSK1503metaG_FD_65473 | JGI IMG/M metagenome (GOLD analysis project Ga0070699, IMG submission 65473) | Corn, switchgrass and miscanthus rhizosphere microbial communities from Kellogg Biological Station, Michigan, USA - KBS K1-50-3 metaG | ecosystem: Host-associated > Plants > Roots >...
TTCTGCCACGCCTGGCTGCCAACGCAAGTCGCAGGCACGTCTGTTACGCAAATGGAAACTGTATCAGCGGGTACAGGAACTCCATGCAGCTGGGATGAGCCTGCGCAAGATCGGGGAAGAGTTGGGTCTCGCTCGTAATACGGTCCGCAAGTACTTCCGCCAGCCTCCAGAGCCCCCGTTACCTACCCCGCGCCCCTTGCGTGCCAGCCAGCTTGATCGGTACGAAGACTACCTGCTCGCACGATGGAGCCAGGGGGAGCCCAACGCTGCTCAGCTTCACCGCGAAATCAGTGAGCGCGGATATCAAGGGAGCGCGTCGATGGTGCGAGCCTACGTGGGCCACTTGCGCACGACCACCGCGGATGGCTCTCCCCCTCGCTCCCGTAAGGAGCGTGCACAGGCCATCTCGCCACGTGCCTTACGTTGGCCGCCTTTCACGCAAGCGCGAAGATCTCGATCAGAAAGAACAAGCCAGGTTAGAGCAGTTGCTGAGTCTCTCGCCGGAGGTGCAAACGGTCTATGTCTTGACTCTCCGCTTTCCTGAAGATGGTGCGCGAGCGGAAGCATCAAGATTTACGTTGCTGGATGGAGCAAGCGATCAGGAGCGGTATTCCTGAACTGGGGAGCTTTGTTGTAGGGATCGAGCGAGACTACGATGCCGTGCATGCGGCTCTCCGTCTCCCCTGGAGCCAGGGTGTCACCGAGGGCAAGGTCAACAAGCTAAAAACACTCAAACGCGTGATGTATGGTCCATCGGCGTGCGTTTGTCTGTTCTCGATGTAGTCTTTCGCCTCACTGAGATCTATGGCTTGGCCTCCCGGCTCGCCACCAGCGATATCTACCGCGATGAGCGTTCTCTTGTGGTTGAGGCGGCGCTGCACAACGTACAGGGCCGTGTGCTCTATGACCGCGGAGCATGGAATCTGATGCCCCCCGTTTCCAGCCGCCCGACAGCGGCCGAGGACATTTCCTACCCCGAAACGACGCTGGCAAAAGAGGACGTCATTGGCCGTCCCCGCGAACTGGCGCTTGAAGCAGCGCAATACATCTTCGCGCGTTTTGGATGGGACCCGTCAAAGCAGCTCCTGGCGACGATACAATCTGAACTTCGTATCCATTCCTGAATATGCACGGCTAGGGGCAGTGGGCGTCATGGTTCGTGGCGCAGCACCCTGTGCTACAGGTGTCGAATTCAAGAAGGGGGGCTTAAAGCCTCAGCCTAGAAGTTCAAAACCACGCTCAGTTTTACAATTCGCTACCAGTATCCTTCTCCGAGTATTCGCATCAGAGAGGTGGGCAAAGCGCCCCTCCAGGAGGCCCGCGCCTGGGTCAGCCGTCCCCACTAGCCCCCGGATATAGATGTCGGTGGTCGCGATATTGCTATGTCGCAGAAGCCGCTGGAGGGAGCGCACATCCTCCCCCGCCTGGTAGCGCTGATGTGCTGCAGTATGCCTCCAAGAGTGGATGGAGAGCCTCTGAGCATCGATTCCCGCCTGGCGAGCGTACTGTTTGAGCGCGTGGGCGATGGCTCTGCTTGTAAGTGGGGTGTGATCATCGGGCGGGAGCGTCACTCCCGGTTTTCCACCTCCCTGTTCAGGGCCAATCGCGACGAAGAGCGGATCTCCGGGGCGCATGGACTTCATGCGGCGAGCAGCGACAAGGTAACGGTCGATGGCCTGCTTGGCAGGGCCAGGGAGTTCCGCCCAATCTTCCTGCCCATGCCTGCCCTTGCCGAAGAAGCGGTAGCGCCAGCCTTGCCTACGCCCCCCCCGATCGTCGGCGAAGGTGGTCTGCTCGATATCGCCCCAACGGAGGCGAGCGATCTCTTCGCGGCGCCGCGCTGTCCAGAAATAGAGCAGGAAGATAGCCCGGTCGCGCAGGCCCTTGACCGTGTCTGTCGGGATCACGTCGAAGAAGTGGTCGAGCTCCTCATCAGAGAAAGCGCGATACGTCCTGTCGGGGCGGTTGTGCCGCAGACCCAACGTCGGGCTGGGTGTTAGCAGGAGCGGACACGGGCGACCATCGGGTCCGGGAATGGTGAAGGTAGCGGCAAACTTGTAGAACGAGGAGAGGATGGCCAGGCGCTGATTTACTGTAGCGGTAGCGGGAGAAGCTCCGTAGTTGCGGCGCGATGTGGTGGGCCGGTGCAAGAAGTCCTCTACATCCTCGCGCGTGTAGTGCTCAGGGTGCTTCGGAGGGCCTCCGTGAGCGCTCGATGTAAAAAATGCGACCAGCGTGCGCCGGTAATCGAGCACCGTTTTCTCACTGCGGCTCCGCTCGTAGAGCTGGCGCAAAAAGTGAGCCAGGCAGCGCTCCCAGGGCGGAGCATCAGACTCGCCCCTTGGTAGCCACGCCGTCGGGTCATCAGCCCCGTAAAAGACTACTGAAAAGGGTGAAACATATTCTTTCATCTTTTTCCCTTTACTATACGTTGGAAGTATAAAGACTATTGAGGGTAGAGTCAAATTTACCTTTTCATGTAGCCGTTTTTTGTTATCCTGGTTAGAATAAGTAGATTGGCTAAGATGTGAGGATAAGAAATTTGGAGCAAAAGGGAGTTCAGTGCAAATGCCTGTTGTAGAACAGAGGTTGATCGAGTCAGAGCGCGACATAATGAAACTCGATATCATTGATTGGAACCGACTCAATGGTAGTTGGGCCAATTCTTTTGATGCTTTACAGACGATTGCAAGCTGGTTTGTTCACAAAGCATACTATACTGTAGTGAAGCACGATCTGAGATTCGCACCAAATATCGATTGGCCTGGGTGGAAGCATGCTGGTAGCCACGAGTATCTAGGGCATCTATATTGGAATGATTTCTACCACCGACAGCGAGGAAATCTTGTTTTTAGCGATGAGCCGGATTTTCATGGCACATTGAGCCATCCAGATGGGGGTATTTCTCACTTTTGGGGTGATATTGGAAAGGTGTCTGCACAGGTATTTGCGCTGACGCAAAAGGAGTTAGGCGCTCATGATTTATGGATTAGCGTGGTGAATGAGCACACCCAGATTATTATTGAGCCGTTCGTTAACTTGCGTGATCGATGGGCATCTATGCTCATGAAATACGCAGGAAATAGCAAGACAATGAAATCTTTTTCGCAGGTGGCAGAGACCCAGGGCAATTTTGTTTCGCCTTCGCTATGGGATACAGATTTATAGGAGACCATTCAAAATCGGAGCAGGCCAGCCAGCAACCGATTTTGAATGGTCTCCTATTACCCGCCTCGAATCTAGTATAGTCCCTCAGTTGCATCCTCAGGGATCTCATCGAGGACATAATGCTTATAAAAGGTCTCGATACTAGCATGACCGAGCACAAGCTGGCCAACGCGGGGATTCTTTTTGGCGAGCTCGGTGCCCACCAAGCGCCGCAGGTCGTGCGGCTTGGCATCGGGAAGCCCGATCTTCACCGTGTACCCCTTGATAATCTTCCAGGCACCCTGGCGGGTGAGGGGCTCAGCTGAGAGCCTGCTGTGCGAGTCCTCTCCTCGACCGTCAAAGTGAGTAAAGACGTAGGGGGAATCGACGGGGCGTGCTGCGAGCCAGGCCTGTATGGCAGTGTAGGCTTCCCTGGTCAAAGGAACGTCGCGGTACGCCGTCTTATTTTTCCCGCGCACCTCGACGACGTAACCGCGACCTCGCGGGCGGAGCCGGTTGCGCGTGATGCCGCAGATCTCCGAGATACGGGGCCCGTTGCCAAAGGTGTGCAGGAGCGCCAGGTCCCGCAGCCCAAGCAGGCGGCTCGCGTCTGGTTGCTCGGTGAGCAGGCGCATCTCCTGGGGGGTGACCCTGACGCGCGCATTGGGCTTGAGGCGGTCCTTGAGTCCCTTGACGGAAACCCCGCGCACGCGGTTGAACTGGTCGACCGTCCCAGGGGGGATAAGCTTTTTCTCCTCCGCCTCCATCATCATGTGCCGGACGGCGGCGAGCATGCGGTTGATCGTGTTGGGGGAGAGCTGCTTTTCAACCATCTCCCCGGGGCTCTCTCTATCGGGAACCAGGTAGATGCGCTCCACCAAGTCGGTGCGCCACTGCGAGAAGATGGCCGAATCGAGGGCGCCCTGCGGGCTCCTGGCGAAGCGCAGGTAGTCGAAAAAATCCTCAGTATACTGCTTGCGGGTCGAGGGGCTGACAGTCCCCGCGATGATGGAATCGTTCCAGCCGAGGAGCTCGCTGGTGCGCCGCCGCTTTTCCGCGAGCGGCACCGCGTAAGAGCGATTGGGCGCCACGATAATGGTACGGCTCGTCTCGGCCAGTTGCATCCCCGTGCCTTTGGCATCTTGCATCGTATGTACCCTCCGTTGGCTTTAGGGCAACGCACGAAATCAGAACATCCGTTCTATTTACTCTAGTTTTGTTGGTACCGATGGTCAGGGAGCGAGTTGTTTGCGTCACGGAGGATTCCTCGTGTGGGACTTCCACGGCACAATCCAGCTCCAGATCATCTTGCCAACGTGAGCCCGGTCGACTAGAGTGTTAGTTCTCACAATTAATGTCCTCGGCCACGCTCACGAGCCCCCCGGATTCGCAGAATTAATGTCCTCGCTTCGCAGGATTGTTGTCCTTTCCCGCACCCCTTCGCAGCATTCTTGTCTTTTCCCGCAGATGGCGTGAACGCTCGTGGGAAGCCCTCCCAGCGCTCTGACTCGCCTCCTGGCCGGTACATGCGCGGGTTCGTATCGTCAGCCTCTCTGTACTCAGTCGCATGTGGTTGGGTGCCACACACGTTTCTTCACCAGTGGGGAGCGCAACAGGAATAAGTGAAAGGCGCAAATACTATGCGAGTTCAGGTGGGGAAGAAAAAATTTTCGGGCCTCTATCCCGCAGTAAAACCAGGTATAGGCGCGGGATCGCCTGGCATCCTTGGCCGGGAGGGCTCGCAACTACGGGGATGTCCATTGAGCCGCGTGTAAGCTCTTCATCAGCAGGATGCTCACTCTCCTCCAACATTGTCACCCTGAGTGATCAAGCGGTGACGAGTTGGGAGAAGGAGTTCTTCACGACATTGCGTCAAGGCCTGTTGTTGCGCAAGCCGGGTCCAGCTCTCAAAGAGGTGCTTCAGCCCCGAGGCTATGGTATCAGGATCGGCCTGATGCGTCGTGAGAACATGGAGCCATTGATCACACTGGGCAAGTTCGTCCGGGCAGTAATCTCCAACAAGTTCACGTGCAACACGTTGCAGCGTCGTGAGCACTGCGCTCCAGTGCCGGGGCCAGTAGGCAAAGAGGGCATGGAAGAGCACCAGTTGCTGTGCTCTGGCTCTCGTCGCCTTTGGGGCAGATGCTAATGAGAAGGGAGTGTCATCACTCACGAGGTGCTGGCAGAATGCGAGGCGCAGTTGTTCTGGAAGGAGGTAACGACACACCTCTCCAAACCGCTCCAGGAGCTGGAAATAGAGCCAGGGTTCAAATGAGAGGAGCGGGGATGCCTGAAAGAGGGATATCCCTCTGGAATCAGCACCATCTTCAATTCCAAGAGTATGCATCAGAAAGACCTCTCCGGCAAAGAGAAGGCCCTCTGTTGGGAAGAATACTGGTTTTGCCAGTCGATAGCGGTCATTTTTTTTGCAATAGGGACAGGTGGTGAAAGAGGACCGGAGTGTGGGTATGGGGGCATGGCAGCTTGGGCAGGCGTCAAAGAGAAGACAGCGGTGCCTGGGACAGGAAAGGATCAGTTTCAGCCGCCAGTACACACGAGCATAGACCTCCTGTTCTTGGAAACAGAGTGGACAGACTTTGCTGGTTAAAAGGGGGAGGAAAAAGTGCTCGACGCTTTCGCGGGAAAGCAGTCGGCGTTGGGCCGATTCCTTTGCATCAGATGGAGGCAGGAGTGCAGGCGCAAATCGATGGAGGGTGAGACTGTAGAGCATCGTTTCTGGGAGATGAAGCAAGCGCCCAAGTGCTGCATAGCCTTGCGAGGTGTGTAGAACAGGCAGCCGTGCGTCAAAATCAATGGGTCTTTCGCCTGATTGATCAGACTTGAGAAGCCGTTGAGCATCTGAGAGACCCAGCCTCCGAGCTACGCGTAAGAGCAGAGAGGTGATGTCTTCCCATGGGCAGGGCACTGCTTCGTACTCCTGCCTGACTGGTTGAAGCTCCCGCTCAAGAAAAACACCGGCGTTCACTTCTCTCGCCGCGTAAGGATCTATGGCCCCAAAGGGCTGAAGGTACCGGAAGTGTTTCTGAAAGAGGGAAGAAAATTCGAGGACGAGGAGGAAGGGGCGTTCACGAAGCTGTGCCGGGCACCAGAAGTTTCCCTCAATGAGAGCCCGACGCCAATCTTGTACGATGTTGATATTCTGCCAGTAGTGAAATCGCTCTTGCAGAGCGCGATCACAACGCTCAAGCAAGACCAGAAAATGTGCGGGCCACGCTGCAAGGACGTAGTGGAGCAGAAGGTGATTGGTGAGGGGGAAACGCGCTTGCAGAGCGCCCACAGGAAGGGTCTCTGCCAGAAATGACCGGAGCGTGCGTATTGCAGGGAAGGAGGAGCCGAAGAGAGTGAGAAAGTCGGTATGCAGCCCAAAGTATTGCCAGGAAGGAAGCAGGGCCAATGGAGAGAAGCCTGTGGGCAGAGGAGCTATCCCCTCTTCCTCTCCAATGCCAAGCTGGGTGAAGAGCAGACAATGGTTCTCATACAACCACTGGTCTTCTGGGAGGAGCGCTAGACAGCGCTGGCGATAATCGCCGTGGCCGCAGGCCGAGCAGCGCGTGAGATGGGGACGCAGCGCCGAGATAGCGGCTGCACAGGCGGGGCAGCGCTGATTCAAGAGGACGCGGTGCCGCGGACACAGCAAAACACTTCGCAGGCGCCAGTAGAGCCGATCGTACCCATGAGCCTCATCCAGGCAGAGGGGGCAGACCTGTGTCGTCAGTTCTGGCCAGAAGAACTCTTCATCGTGTTCTAGGAGAGGGCGTTCGATGAGGGAGAAGGTTCCAGGTACGTCGATCCGGTAGTCCTTCTCGCGTCCCTTCAACGCTGAGAACAACCGATGGAGGGTCAATCCATAGAGCGTGCGCTCATCGAGCTGAAGAAGATGGGTGAGCATTTGATAATCGAGACGACGGCGAAGAAATGGCAAACTGCCTGGGGCGATCGCGTGCGCGATTCCTTGTGGGTGGAGGATCCATTCAGGATATTCATAGCCCATCTTGCGGGCGGCGCACGCGATCTCAGAGGAAAGGTCCTCCCAGGGGCGGGGAATGGCACGCCGGGGGAGTGGTCTTATCTTACGGAGGTGGTCTCGAATGAGGCGTTCTCTCTCTTCCATGTGATAGGTCGTTCTCCTCCCTGTTCTATGCGTCTCCTTCTTTAACTGGAAAGTGCGCGACACAACTCTCTCGTGCTTGTCCACAGAAGTGAATCCGCTCACGAGCGCGAGATCCGAGCAAACGACTCGAGAACTCGGCCACACAGAGTAATCCCTCTCATGCTTGCTCAAACACATCATGAGGCTCCGCCCGCCTCCACTGCTGAACGCTGCTCTACGTATGCCGAATCCTATTTCTTGCGCCGCCCGCGACGGTTCGTCCCACGCCCGGTGCTTGGGGTGGGCAACTGTTCGCGTTCATTGCTCGCGCGGACCAATGAAACGTCGGCTTCGCGGAATCGGAGCGGGGAAAAGGGATTGGTTTTTCCGCGCCCCATGACGGTCTGCGCGATGCACGCGTCGTACGCGGCCGCCAATGATGGCAGGTGCAACACCGGGCTCTCCGCATGGATGGCCTGGTAAGCAGCATAGCGAATCAACTGCATGATCCACCCCAGGTAGCCGTTAGTCGCGTAGTAGAAACGGTACGCCATCTCCTCATCGCTCAACTGCGACGGATCAAATGGCAGCGCGCGGTCGATGCTCTCCATCAATGCCCGAAACTCCAGGATCGTTGTTTGCGGCTGGGTCCGGTCCCACTCGAACGGCTTCAAGTAGAGCGGGGTTCCCACGCGACGGTCCAACTGCGGATTCACGCGCAGGATCGGTTCTGCCTCCCCCGAGCGGCCGATGAGGACCATCGGCACCTTGTTCTGATTGATGATGTCCTTGAGGAAGTCCGCGACATCGTGCAGGACCCGCTGCGTCTCTTTGTTGACCGCGTGTTGGAACTCGTCGACGAAGATCATGCGCACCGAGCAGCCGCTAATCAGCAGATGCAGCCGCTCGACCATATTCCACTGCGTCCCGCGGCTGGGGTTGGGGTCCCCCATCGTTCTGAGGAAGACGGAGGCCGTGCCCTTGATCGTCGCCCCGGCCGGAACACTCACATAGAGGTAGGGGATGATGCTCCCCTCGGGCGTTTCTTGCCGTTTCAATGATGCCTTGCGCAGCCAGGTCTCGACCAGGGTGGTTTTCCCGGCACCCGTCTCTCCAAGGATGACCAGGCACGGCGGCGTCGCGACCGCGATCTTATGCGCATACAGGGCGCAGCGATCAATCTCGGCGGTGAGTGCGCGAAACAGCCGGTGTTCAATGAGCAGATCCTCAATCATTTGCAGGCGCTGCGTGGTGGTGAGGCTGCGCCACTGCCTCGGGTCCTGCGGCGCCTGTATATCGGTAGGTTCATGGATCATAGTGCGTTCCTTTCTGCTAGTTCAGCCGTTCTGGATGGATATAGCTTGCCGTGATCCCAAACTGCGAGAAGTCCACCACCTCTGGCTCGTTCCTCGCTGCCTCTTGCGGCCTGGCGGGCTCTCGCTTGCCACCGCCTTTGCTCTTCCCCTGACTCCTCTCCCCTTGCGGGGCCACTGGCTGTGACACGGCGGGAGGAGGCGGCTCTGCCGCACTACCGCTCTCCGGCTCTGCCAGGAGCGTCACGCCGGGCACAGGCGGGGGAGGCGCGGCGGCATGCTCGACGAGCGCGAGGGCCATCGACGTGGCGTTTTCCTGCGGAAGGGCTCCTTGAGAAGCACTGCCCGGCGCCAGTATGGTGAGAGCGGCGCTTTCCTCGCCCATCACCTCCGTTACCTGGATCGCGGATGCAGTGGAGGGGATTCCCCGCATCCAGCAGGACACCTGGATATCCAGAAAGCGCGCTGAGCCGACCCGCGTACGGATGGTGCGTGCCACGCGAAACTCCTGCTGGAGGCGGGCTTGCAGCCTTGCCCGGGTCAGGATGAGCGCCTCGTCATCCACGTCCATCTGCAGCTCTCGTCGTGTATAGCGCTTGATGACACGGTGCTTCCAGAGCGAGAGCCCCTGCGCGTACTCCCAGTTCACGGCTCTGACCTCAATGTACTCCTTCTCGAAGGGGTCCAGCACCCAGATGCGCCCGAGGTCACCGGGATGGTACTTCACCTCGACAACGGCATCGTGCCGGTCCTGCTCTTCCCCGTGCTCGTGTTGCTCCTGCCTGCGGCGTTCGAGCCGGCTGCGCAGGGGTCTCAGGGCCTCGCTTTGATAATACAGATTCTCGAATTCGATGCCGTGGGGGCCGACAGTGCGCGTCGTCCGGCGGGAAACGAGCACAAGCAAGTCGTTGCGACTGGGGGGCAGGCGCGGCACAAAATCCTTCTCCAGCGCGCGCAGCCAGCGCTTCGCTGGAATGCCCTTCTCCTCGCCGATGTGGTGAACCGACTGCGTGTAGTCGTCCACGATCCAGAGATGGAGCGCCTCCCACAGCCCATCGAGCGTCATGCAGGCGTGCTTGCGGGGATCGTAGCCTCTCCACTGGCAGCAGCGCGAAAAGGTCGTTCCGGGGGCGTTATGAATCAGCTCCTGGTTCAGCGTGCGAAACCAGCGCTCGATGGCGCCCTTAAACCAGGGCATTCTCACCGGGGCGTGTTGCAGTTCGATGCCCAGTTGCAGGCACGCCCACTCGAGGTCTCGATTGAGCTCGATAGCATTATCGACGACCAGCACTTCGGGAATGCCGTAGGTCAGATAATCATTGGTCGTCTGGAACATCTCTTTCACGTGCGTCTTCCTCAGACAGGCATAGAGCAGGCACTCCATCACCAGGCGATAGGAAGGGGGGTCAAAACTGATATAGATCCCGACCGGGTACCCGGTATAGACATCCCGGATGGCCGCAATCACCGGCCGACCGATGGGCAGCCAGTCGACCCCGTCGACGACCAGGACGTCGAGTTTGGTGAAATCGAACTGCCAGCGCTGGTTGGGGCGCGTTGGGCGTGGTCCTTGCCAGGTCTGACCATGCATGCGCTCCGCCTGCGCGCGCCCAAAACGCGCTATTGCCACCTCCATCTGATCCAAATCCTCGACGTAGCGATAGATCGTCGCATCGCTGGGGACCTTCAACTGCTCATCGGGGAGTTTCGACTGGTTTGCCTGCAGCACCAGCGCTTTGAGCCTGTGGATGACCTGCCTGTTGAGAGATAATTAGAAAGGCCGACGGCGATCATCAAAGTGGCCGGTCATCCACCTGTACAAAAGCCAGGTGATGACCTACCATGACACCCATCAATAACAACCAAGAGGTGTCATGTGAAAAAGGATACAGAGGTCAAGCTATTTATGCAAGCCAGACACAAAGGAGCCACCCAACAAGTCGCCGCCGCGAAGGCGGGAATGAGCGAGCGAACCGCCCGGCGGTATGAACGCGCAGGAAAGTTACCGAGCGAAGTGAAACATCCCCACACCTGGCGAACGCGCCCGAACCCATTTGAAGAAGACTGGCCATGGGTGGTGGCCCAGTTGGACCGAGACCCGGCGGGGCCTCGGGACGACGCTGTTTGCGCTGCTGTGCGAGCGGCACCCTGGGCGCTATCAACCGATCCAAGTGCGTACCTTGCAGCGACACATCGCGCAGTGGAAAGCGCTGCATGGGCCGGAGCAGGACGTCATCTTTGAACAGCGGCATCGGCCCGGCGAGCGAGGACAATCCGATTTCACGCACATGGCGGATCTGGGCATCACCATCGGCGATGTCCCGTTCCCCCACCTGCTCTTTCATTTCGTGCTGACGTACTCCAACGTGGAAGCCGTCACCGTGTGTTTCAGTGAGAGTTTCCAGGCCTTAGCCGAAGGCCTGGAGCGCTGCCTGTGGCAGGTGGGAGGCGTGCCCGAGCAGCACCGCACCGATCATCTGACGGCGGCTGTCCGCCAGCTGGACAAGGGCGAGCGCGAGGACTGGACTGAACGGTACAAGACCCTCATGACACATTATGGGATGCAGCCGACCTGGAACAATACGGGCATCGCGCATGAGAATGGGGATGTCGAACAATCCCATTACCGCGGTCCGCGAGGCCGTCGATCAAGCGCTGCGCGTGCGAGGCAGCCGTGACTTTGTCGATCGGCGTGCCTACGAAGCGTTCCTGCAAAACCTGGTCGCCAAGCGCAACCAGAGCCGAGCCCTGCGCTTTGCTCCGGAAAAGGAAGCGCTGCGTCCCTTACCGGCTGCCAAGTTGGCACTGTGCAAGGAAGTACGAACGACGGTGAGTCGCTTTAGCACGATCCAGGTGCTAGGCAACACCTACTCGGTGCCCTCCCGGCTGATTGGCACTCGCGTGCTGGTGCGGGTGCGTGCAGAGACGCTGGAGGGCTATGTCGGCACGATGCACACGTTTACCTTCCCACGCCTACTCGGCAAACAGCAGCACCGCATCGACTATCACCATCTCATCTGGTCGCTGGTGCGCAAGCCTGGTGCCTTTGCCGCGTACCGTTACCGCGATGAGCTCTTTCCGACGACGCTCTTCCGGCAAGCGTACGACCGCTTAGTCAAGCAGGCTCCTGCGCGCGCCGATCACGAGTATGTGCGCGTGCTGCACCTGGCGGCCAGCACGGCGGAGTCAGAAGTCGAGACGGCACTCAGCTTGCTGCTCGAGGCGGGCACGGTTCCTACAGCAGTTGCCGTGCGTGAGCTGGTAGGGACGACCTCACTGCAGCCAATCCCGCGCATCCAGGCACCCACCCTCGATCTCTCACCCTCTGATCGGTTATTGCCATCGAGGAGGATCCATGCCTAACACGACGCGTAATCGCCATGACGACTTAGCGGCCCTCTTAGGGCGACTCAACCTGGCAGGCATGGCAGCACACTTTGCCAATGTAGCCCTCAAAGCGGCCAAAGAAGGGCTCTCGCATGAAGCCTATCTCTACGAACTAGCCCGGCATGAGGAAGAACTGCGGCAAGAGCGACGCACCGAACGATTACTGCGGCAATCAGGACTGCCACGGGAGAAAACCTTTCGCACCTTTGACGCGGCACGATTGTCGCCTGGACTGCGACTCCAGCTCGAACGGCTCAAGAGTGGAGCGTTCCTAGAACAAGCCTGCAATGTCATTGCCCTGGGAAAGCCGGGGGTCGGCAAA
>Ga0070699_100004552_pt1 | contig 12275 bp, 12 predicted proteins | sample KBSK1503metaG_FD_65473 | JGI IMG/M metagenome (GOLD analysis project Ga0070699, IMG submission 65473) | Corn, switchgrass and miscanthus rhizosphere microbial communities from Kellogg Biological Station, Michigan, USA - KBS K1-50-3 metaG | ecosystem: Host-associated > Plants > Roots >...
CTACAAAATGTATCCCACTTCGTCCAGGTCATCCACCGAGGGTTTCGATGTCCACGTTGAATATGAAGATGGCTACAAGGTTCTTTGCACGGTCATCTTATATCCACAGCGCCAGCCTTTCCTTTCACGATGCCAGCCTGAAGAGTAACTTCGCCGCGCCTTGACAGGGTCGTTATACTCACAATAAGATACGACCATGTCAAAGCACATTACAGCCGTATTTTTTGATCTGGATGGCACGCTCCGTCATAGTGTGCCGGAGGGCGGAGAAGTTTTCACAGACTTTGTCATTTCACTAGGGTTGCCAGTTACCAACGAAGACCGCCTGCGCGCCATGCGTTGGGAATATCAGTATTGGGCCAGTTCCACCGATCTGCGCGATGATCTGCTGGCGCATTCTCCCGATACCGATAATTTTTGGGTCGAATACAGCCGCCGTCGTTTGCTGGCCCTGGGCGCAACCCCTGAATGGGCAGTTGAATTTGCCGCACAAACTTCGGCGCATATGGGGGAAATGTACAAGCCTGATAGTGTGGTTCATGACGATGTTCGCCAGGCACTGCCCACCTTGCGGGACGCAGGTTACATCATGGGGGTTATTTCCAATCGTGATAAACCATTTCAGCCATTACTGGATGCGCACGGCCTCAGCGAGTTTTTCCCCTATTCCCTCGCCGCCGGTGAAGTGGATATCTATAAACCGGAGCCGGGCATCTTCGAACACGCGCTCAAGCAACTGAAAGTCACTGCGCCCGAAACAGTCTACGTGGGCGATAATTACTATGCGGACATTTTAGGAGCGCGTCGCGCGGGACTTGAACCCGTACTCTACGACCCAAACCGAATCTTCCCTGACGCCGATTGTGTGACGATCCGTTCGTTTGATGAGTTGCTTTCGGTTATTCGGAATTTATAGTTTTCCAGCTTCTTCCTAAACATGGGGCATTGAACCTTTTGTGAAAGTGTTTTTAGCCCCAGATTTCACGGATTTTCACTGGTTTATTTAAAAGATCCGTGCGAATTCGTGACATTGTACCCGAAGGATAAATCCGTAGCAGAGGATTTGAGCTGATGGAGCAAAGAGCAAACTCAGACGTATAATAACAACAACATCCAGTCAGCGGGCCAATCGAACATCATACAAAAGGAGCGAGCCATGGCATGGGAACGCAAAATGATGCGAACTGTACGTGTCCGTAATGAACGCAAGGCAGGCGTACTGGCACGCTTGCTAGCGGCCATTGCCAGTATGAACGCCAGCGTGGGCAGTATCGATATGATCAACGAGACCGCTCAAAGCGTATTACGCGATATCACCATCTATGCCGACGATACCGAGCACATGGACAAGGTCATCGAAGCCATGCGCGTCAACGAAGGCACGCGTGTGCTAGAAGTACGCGATGAGGTGCTAGCATTGCACCATAAAGGGAAGATTGCCATTCGCTCGCGTTTCCCCATTGATTCGATTGCCACACTACGCAGAGTGTATACCCCAGGCGTGGCGGAAGTCTGTTTGAAGATTGCCGACGACCCGGCGTTGGCGCGATTGTATACCAGCATCAGCCATATGGTCGCCATCGTCACAGATGGCACCGCAGTTTTGGGGTTGGGCGATATCGGTCCGCTGGCGAGCATGCCTGTAATGGAAGGCAAGGCCATGTTGATGGAAACATTTGTGGGGCTCTCGGGTATGCCCATTCTGTTGAACACCAAGGACCCCGATGAGATCGTCAAGGCCGTTGTAGCCATAGCTCCCACGTTTGCCGCGATTCAATTGGAGGATATTTCTGCCCCGCGCTGCTTTGAGATCGAGGAGCGCCTGCAAGCCCAGCTGGATATCCCGGTGATGCACGATGACCAGCATGGCACAGCTGTGGTCAGCACTGCTGCACTCATGGTGGCCACCCAGCGCGCCGGGGTGGATATTAAGAAAGTGAAGATCGGTCAGGTTGGTTTGGGCGCAGCTGGGAACGCGATTGGGAAGATATTGATGAGTCTCACTGGCAACCCGGTTTGGGGGGCAGACCGGGATCAGGATGCCGTGGCAAGATTCGTACGTGCAGGCGGCCTTGAGTCTAGTTTGCAGCAGATCATGGCTGAATGTGACGTCGTCATTGCCGCAACAGGCATACCCAATCTCATCAAGCCTGAGATGGTGCGCAAAGGGCAGGTCATTCTCGCCCTCTCGAACCCCAACGCCGAAATTGACCCCGATGTGGCGCTGGCAAACGGCGCGGCTTTTGCGGCTGATGGAAAATCCGTCAACAATGTGTTGGGCTTCCCGGGCATCTTTCGCGGCGCGGTCGATTCACATGCCCCCCGCATCACCAACGAAATGTTGATCGCCGCTATGGAAGTTCTGGTGCGCATGACTCCCGCGGGTGAACTCATGCCCAACCCACTTGATAAGCAGGTGCATCAAGCCGTGGCGCGTGCCGTGGCTGAGACTGCCATGAAGCAGGGCATCGCACGGGCTGAATATGTTCCGTATGTCGAGGGATAAATTTCAAGGCCGAATTTTGTGTGAGCGCTAGACTGCCGTCATGGCATAGACCTGGTTCAACAACTCCAAAAATTCCCCCGAGGGTCTTTCCTTCAAAATTTCCTTACGCGCGTCGCGGTCCAGCGTTCGCAGCAGTAAATATTGCACTGCATATTTTCGGAAGAGTCTTTGCCCATCCTCTTCGCCGTAAAACTGAACGCTCTTCTGCAAATGCTCCCGTATAGTTTGATGCAGTAAATCTGACGGCACTTGTTCCCGATCATAGCCTGCAAAAATCCACGGATTGGCAATCGCGCCGCGCCCGATCATGACTGCATCGCAGTTTGTGTACTGCTTCATTCTTTCGATATCACCCACGGTTCGAACGTCGCCTGAGCCTGTTACCGGTATTCTGACCAGTGACTTCACCTCAGCGATCGCATCCCAATCTGCGTTCCCGCTGTAACGTTGTTCCTTTGTCCGCCCGTGGATGGCGATCAATGAGCCGCCGTTCTCTTCCACAATGCGGGCGATCAACTTGTAATTCTTATCTCGATCCCAGCCCAAACGGATTTTTCCGGTGACTGGAACTTTCAACGCGGACGCCAACTTCTTAAAAGTTTCCGCGATCTTCAGAGGACTTGGCATCATGCCCACGCCCGCGCCACGATCCGCAATGGATTTGGCTGGGCAGCCCATGTTGATATCAATGATGTCCGGCTTCAACTTCTCCACGATCAACGCGGCTTTGAGGATAAGGTTCGGGTCATCGCCATAGATTTGGAACGTGATGGGGCGTTCGGCTTCTTCGTAATAGAGTCGCTTGGCTGGTTCCTTCGAACGGCTGAGGATCTTCTCCACTTTGACGAACTCGGTGTAACTCATGGCAGAACCTAGGGCGCGGCAAATGGACCGGAAGGGCCAGTCCGAGTAGCCGTCCATAGGCGCGAGAACCGTATCCCCGTAAATGGGAATCTCACGTACAAAAAAAGCGGGAGTTCGGGTTTCAATCATAAGGCGACGCAAGTATAACAAAGATTTTGGGGATAACGCGAGGCTGGATCTGGTGTTGAAAAAGATATACCGACTATTTACTGTTGAACGGAGGTCGTGATGAAAAGTCGTTCGATCAAATTACTGGTATTGATTTTCGGCGCGCTCCTGTTGGCGGGGTGTCACAAACTGGAGGCGAGGACGAAGGTGACCCCGAATGGTTCAGGCGAATTACAAATGGGGGTTGGCTTTTCGGCAGAGGAGCGGGCAAACATCGAAAAACAGAACAACAATGCGCAGGATTTTTGCAATACTGCACAGACATCGCAGGGGATGACTGTAATCGAGGAGCAGCGTGGCGACGAGACTTGGTGTATTACCACCACGCAGTTCAAAAATCTGGAGGAACTGCGCAGCCTATATGAGCAAAGAAAGGGAATCAGGGTCAACCGCCTTGAGATCGTTGACAAGAAGTTTTACTTTGACATTGATATCGACACCGTCTCAGAGACTTCTGATTTTTCCGTCCCCACCGATATCACATGGTCTGTGGTTTTACCCGGAACACCGATTGAGCATAACGCCAATGAGGTGAATGGAAACGCTCTCACCTGGACAGTAGATCCTGAAAATGAGAGCGTCAATCTCCGCGCCGAGAGCGAGGTCCCCAAAACGGGATTCAGTTTCCCCACTTGCGGAACAGCTATCATCATACTGATGTCGGCCCTCTTCCCTATGTTACTGGCGCCCAAAAAGGCAAGGATCTGACAATCGAACTGTTTCGCGAAGTTGAAAAACAATCAACATGACACGCCCCGAATTTAATCTTCGGGGCCTTTAGCCACGGATACCCTTCGGGCACATGTCACGAATAAAGCCGACCCGCTGAATGGGGTCGGCTCTTCGTTTGGCTCATTTCCAGGTAATTGATTCAAACTCCGTGACGATCCGTGTAATCCGTGGCTAAATCCTTAATAGGTTAATCATATTGATTCATGATTCATTCCAGCACGTTGCAAATGGATCAGGCGCGCCAGGAAGTGAACTTTATCCCAAATCCCTTGGGTGTCATGGATGGAGTATAGGCTTTTTTTAGTTTGTAATTTGCAGGGTCCATTGAAAAATCGGTATAACGTAACAGGGTGGCAACCATCAGCATGATCTGAACTTCAGCCAACCCGGCACCCAGACATGTATGCGGACCCGCTCCAAAAGGGGCGAAAACTCCACGTTTCTTGTGCTCGTTCCGTGGCTCACGGTAGCGCCCAATATCGAACTTGTATGGGCTTTTATAGAATTCCGGAGAAAAATGTGGGGCGGCATTGGCGATCATGAATTGCTCGCCCTTGCGAATTACATAGCCTCCGTACTCCAGATCCTGGGCGGCTGTGCGCGGCAAAACCCCGGCAATCGGATAGAGTCTCAGTGTTTCCTGGGCTACAGCATGCAGCGTGGGCATGTTCCGGAAGGCATCCGCGGCTGGAGTTCCATTCGCAAACATCTGATCTGCTTCACGACGCGTATTTGTCAAAATCTCGGGGTGTTTCAGTAACTCATACAACATGAAAGAAGAAACATTGGCGACGGTATCCAATCCGGCAAAGTAGCCTGCCAGGGTCAGGAAAAGCGCTTCATCATGATTCAAAAAATCCGGGTCCTGTGCACTAACATCGGCGAGATTATCGAGAAAATTATCTTCATCCTCGGCAGGCCGGTTGTTCTTTCGATCATGGAAGACCATACTGGCAAATTCCTTGGCACGGGCGCGGGCACGGTGATAGGCTTTGGTCTGGAGCGCGCTGGCAGGCTTTAGATGGCTTACATGTACTTCCAATAGGGTTGTCCACCAATAGACAATGTCATCAAAGTACTCCCCTGGAATCCGTTCGTTGCTCAGCATTCCCAGAATGTTGGCTGTGAGGTGTTGCATAAAATAAGTAACTGGAATGCGTTTGCCAAGTTCCTGCTTTTTAATGAATCCAGATATAAGCTCAACTGCCATAGGGATATTTGATGTGAGCGCTTCACGCGAGAAGCTCTTGCGCATCAGGCGGCGCATGCGGGCATGTTCAGGGCCATCGACCATGGCGATGGTCTTTCGACCGCCAAAATTGATCATGATCGGTTCCCATGTATCCCAGGCGCTAAATGCCTCAGCTTGAGTTCCCATCAGCATATTGATTTCAGGGCCAGCCAATACTTTGAATTCATTACCTAAAGCTCGAACTCGAAAAACTTTTCCAAGTTCACGATATTGAGTATAGAAAAAATCCTGGGCATCATTGGCTAATGCTAAAATAGACCCGACGAATGGCAAGCCAGGGGCAAGCGGTGGCAGAGTGGAAGGCGAAGATTGAAGCGACATTAATTATTTTCCTTAGTTTTAAAATTTTGACGATTATAAGGTGGCCTGATTTGATTAAGATAAGAATCTGGCCTCTTTATGAATCTGTAAGCTCGTCAGTTTGTTACAAGCCAGGGGCAACCCGCGCAAACGCGCTTATAATCTGCGCCATTGATTTCAAATTCAGGAGGAATTCATGCAGGATGAGCATTTGGAGCGGGCGATAGGCTTTGTGCAAGCTGGGAATAGGGAAGAGGCCCGTGGACTTTTAGAGCAAGTTCTTAAAGATGACCGGGCCAATATTCAGGCCTGGCACTGGTATGCCCAAACTTGGCCGAATACCAAAGATAAGGTTCGAGTATGGGAGGCATGTCTTCGTTTTAATCCCGATAATAAACAGGCTCAGGAAGCGCTAAAGGATTTGAATCCCGCCACAAAATTGAGTCTGGAGGCGAGTGCCACATCAAAGGATGTCAGAGTCGGAAATCGTTCGGCACAGTTTGTCATTTGGGGTGGTGTGGGAGTACTGATTCTAGCCGTCATAGGGATTCTCATCGCGCTAAAGAATTCAGTTCAGAATTCACTTCCCAAAGACCCGGCCGATTATTTCCATGCGCAGCCAGTGCAATATTATCTCTATGTTCCAAACGATTATTCGGGTGACACAGAGTGGCCCTTATTCGTTGGAATTCATGGAGCAGGTGGTTCCGGTTTGGATTGCTGGAATATGTGGCAATCTCAGGCGGATAAAGAGGATTTTATTCTCCTGTGTCCCACGATACCCGGTGACGCCTATGGGTTTCGTCAGGATGTTGGCGAGAATACAGTCTGGAGCGCGATTGGTGAGGTCAAGAAAGAATATAGCGTCCGCAATCGGATGTTCTTTGCAGGCTTTTCGGCAGGCGCCTTTTTCATTCAGGGTTTTACCTACCATTATCCGCAATATGTGAGCGGACTTTCGATCCTCTCAGCAGGTGTATATCTCAACCCGAATTTATTTCCCGAAGTGATTCCCATGACAGTAGTTATAGGTGACGCCGATGATGGGCGAGCTGTTCAAACCAGTCAGATGTTTGTAGAGGGTTTGCGAGGATATGGGTTTGATATTCAATATGAACTCATGCCTGGGGTTGGACACGAATTTACGAGAAAAGGGCAAAGTTTGACGATGGAGTTGTTCAGGAAAATTGTGAAAAAATAAGAAACATGTCTTACCCCCAAACTTAAGGATTCTGCCACGGATTACACGGATCGTCACGGATTTTTATTAAATTGTCCGGAAATGAGCCAAACGAAGCGCCGACCCTATGAACGAGGTCAGCTTTATTCGTGCAAATCGGTGACATCCGTGGCTAAAGGCTCGTAAGATTAAGTTCGGGGAAAATCATGTTTGATTCAAAATCTGCTCCAACGCATCCTTGAACACTTCATACGGTTGTGCACCCACAATAGCGTAACGATTATTGATCACATAAGTTGGCACGCCAGTCACGCCGATTTGATATGCCCAACGAACCTTGTCTGCAACATTCGCAGTGTACTTTTCATTTTCCACTTCGCGTTGCATTTCATCCGCATTCAAACCCACTTCCTCGGCTGCCGAGCGCAGCACACCCCATTGGCTGGGGTCGCATCCTTCAGCATATACTTTGTGAAAGAGGAGTTTGTGGAACTCATTGCCTTTGCCATGTTCACGCGCATATTCCGTGGCCTCATGCGCAACGCGTGTGTTGTAGATTCGCGGTACTGAAACAAAATCCATGCCATATGTATTGGCAATGGACTTTAAACGCTCCTCCGAGCCATTGGCCCGCGCCCGCTTTACATACTCAGGTAGTTCCCGCCCTTCAGGCGGCGTATCGAAATACAAATAAAATGGACGCCATTCCACATCCACTTGATATTCTTCCTTCAACTTCTCGACCACACCCTGGCCGACATAACACCATGGTCAGATGTAATCAGAGAAGATCGTCAGTTTAAAATCCATGTTTATCCTTATAATCGAGAATATCTGTGAATTGGAGACAATAGCCACCAGATAGACCTTCTCCCGGTATCTTTTCTTACGCAAGGAGATCAACTTATGACAAAAGACCTGCGCGTCAATGCGGACCGAATCCTTGCTACGTTTAATCAACTGGCCTTGATCGGTGCGACAGCCGAGGGAGGGGTGGACCGTCCCACGTTCAGCGAGGCGCATCTCGCGGCGCGCAAATGGTTTCAAGAGGAGATCGAACGTGCAGGTTTGGAATTCCGTACAGATGGTGCAGGGAATCATTCCGCAATATTGCCTGTCGTTGCGAGCCGCGAAGCGGCGAAGCAATCTGCCTCTAATGAGTCTGAGATTGCTTCGCCAAAGTCGCTCGCAAAGACATTGCTACTCGGCTCCCACCTCGACTCCGTTCCTGATGGGGGACGTTTCGACGGCGCGCTGGGCGTGGTCGCTGCGCTTGAAGTGTTGAGAACGATCAAAGCAAGCGGGATTCAACTTGATGTGAATCTGGAAGTGATTGATTTTACCGATGAAGAGGGGACGTTGGTGGGTCTGCTGGGGAGCGCAGCATTGGCGGGTCATCTGAGTCAAAAAGATTTGCAATTCCCGCGTGGCGGGCGTGAAAATTTAGTCGCAGGCATGCAACGTGCGGGCTTATCCGATGAGGGGATGTTAAGTGCGATGCGCCCGAAGGAGTCACTGGCTGGGTATTTGGAATTGCACATCGAACAAGGCAAGCGATTGGAAAGTACTGGCACGAACATTGGAATTGTCTCCGCGATTGTTGGAATCTGGTCGTATCGTTTATCGTTCATCGGACGTGCTGACCATGCTGGTTCAACGACAATGACAGACCGCCGCGATGCCTCCCTAGGAGCGAGCGCATTTACACTCGCCGCACGCGAACTGATCATGAAGGAGTTTCCCAACTGTGTCGTGAACATCGGCAAAATGGATTTTGCACCCGGCGCGTTCAATATCGTCCCAGCTCAGGTGGATCTGGCATTGGAGTTTCGTTCGCCTGATGAGCAGGAGTTCAAGCGGCTCGATGCAGCCTTGTTATTGCTGGCCAATACCGAAGCGACTCGTTTCGGCCTGGAGTTGAAATTCGAATTTCTCGGCAAGCATTCACCCAGCCTCATGAGTGATAAAGTCCAAAATGCTTATGTCGAAGCCTGTAATGAGTTGGGATTAAGCCATGTCTTTCTCACGTCTGGCGCAGGGCATGACGGCCAATCACTTGCAGATTTATGTCCGGTGGGGATGATCTTTGTCCCATCTGTGGAAGGCGCCAGCCATTCACCGCGCGAATTCACGAAATGGGAGGATTGTGTCAACGGTGCGAATGTGTTGTTACAAGCGGTATTGAAGTTGGGAGTGTAGGGGCGAAGCACTGCTTCGCCCTAGTTACGTGTGTAGAATCGAATAAACAGGCTACTATGAAAAACTTTGACCCAAAATACAACGCCATTCCCAAAACGGAAATCCATATCCATCTCGAAGGTTCGATTCGCACGCAGACAATTATTGATATAGCCAAAGTTCGTAACCTCAAACTGCCTGCGTATAAAGCCAGTGAGTTGGATGAGCATGTCAAAGTCTACGATCAAATGCGTGACCTGCAAGCTGTTCTGGATGCCTTCGATATTTTTCAGAATAGCATTACATCCCCAGAAGTTGTCGAGCGGATTGCCTGGGAATTATTCGAAGATGCAGCCAAGCAAAATATCAAACTTTTCGAAGTCCGCTTCTCGCCCGATTGGGCCTTTCATGGACACAACCTGGATTGGGATGCCTGTCTTGAAGGTCTTTTGCGAGCCAAAGCCCGCGCCGAAAAAGAATTTGATATGGCCATTGGTTATATTGCCATTACTTCAAGAAGCATGGGCGCCGAGTCCTGTGTCAAAACAGTGGATTGGGCCATCCGCAACAAGCAATATATTCAAGCTGTTGACCTGGCAGATGGCGAGCAGATTTATCCGATGAAAGACTTTGTCAAACCGATTCTGAAAGCCAAAGATGCAGGCTTAAAAGTAACAATCCATTCCGGTGAGGATACTCCCGCTTCTTACATTATCGAAACCATCAACAACTTCAACCCACATCGAATCGGGCATGGCATCCATTCCATTGAAGATATGAATGCTGTAGAACTAATCAAGGAACGTAACATTACTCTCGAAGTAAATCCTTGGAGTAATTATTTAACCAACTCGGTGCGGACAATTGAAGAGCACCCGCTCAAGAAGTTGTATGATTTGGGCGTAAAAGTGACCATCAACTCTGATGACCCAGAAGTGCTGGAAACCAATCTAAACAATGAATATCGTATTGCACATGAATTACTGGGAGTGAGCATGGATGAAATCGCTCAATGTAATGGCTTTGCTTATCAAGCCTCTTTCATCCCTGAGGCAGAGAAGACGCGAGTTTGGGAGAAATATTTTAGTACATAGGTAAGCCGCTTTTTTGGCAAATCCCTGTATACTTGCCAGACATCATTCATCCAAGGAGTTTTTCATTATCTATGGACCCTACAACATTATTTGGCCTGGGTATTTCTGGAGTCACGATTGCCATTATCTGTGTCAGTCTTTTATGTACATTGATAATCGTCGCAGCTTCCATTGCCATTCCTGTTTACTTCTATCGCAATCAACAGAAACGGGCTCAAGAGCTGATGGCACAGGGCACACAGGGTGAAGCTACTATTCTCGCGCTGGAAGATACAGGCATGCGTATTAATGACAATCCGCGCGTTACCGTAAAACTGGAGATCAGAATGCCCTATGGCGCGCCGTATCAACTTACCAAGACCGTGACGATTCCGTTAATTCGTTTATCGCAAGTGCAGGTCGGTTCGGTTGTTCCAGTCATGGTGGATATGTCTGACCCAACCAATCCGGATAAAGTAGGCTTGCTTCTGAAGTAGCAGGTTTTGCCAATAAACTTGCGAGCCAAATTCCCCGTTACAGTTCACCTGTTCTTCCTGCGCGATAATCAAATCCTGCTATTGCGCCGGTTCAATACCGGTTTTCGTGATGGCGAGTACAGTGTCCCTACTGGGCACTTGGACGGCGACGAAACGGTCATGAAAGTGGGGATTCGTGAGGCCAAAGAGGAAGTGGGTGTGGACCTTCGGGAGACTGATATGGTCTTTTCCATTGTCATGCATCGCATCGAAGGTGATGAACGCGTGGATTTCTTTGATACAAGTCCACGAATGGGATGGTGAGCCTTTCAACGCCGAACCGGAAAAGTGTGATGATGTGCGTTGGGTGGATATTGATTCTTTACCGGCCAACACAGTCCCATATGTGAGGCGGGCGCTGGCAAATCACTTAAACAAAATTTCCTTTGACGAATATAGACAATAAACTAAAGATCTTCCTTCCGGCGGCGGTAGAAGAGGCCTTTGTTGCTGTACATCGCGTCATCAGCCAGGCTGATCACCTTTTGCAGCGAAAGCCTCGGCGCGCTCGTGGCAGCACCCAGTGAAAGACTTAAATCAGGCTCACGATAAAATTTGTTATTCATCACTGCCAATGACTGGACACGTTCCATCATTTCGTTCGCATCCTCTTCAGTCGCACCAGCCATCACAATGATAAATTCATCACCTCCAATGCGCGCTGAAAAATATCCATCCTCGATGCTGGCCCTCAAAACCTCCGCAGTACGTCGGATCAACTGATCTCCGGCATGATGTCCCAATGAATCATTGGCTGCCTTCAAGCCGTTTAAGTCAAGGATGATAAAACTGATGGGGTCAAAGCGCTCGGCCTCCAGATTTACCAATGACTCTTCAAAAAAAGCGCGATTATACAAACCTGTCATTACATCGTGCGTACCTAGATAACGCAGATATTCCTCCGCCTTTTTGCGTGCGGTAATATCCTGTAATGCCACCAACACCCAGGTAAAATCATTTTCGTGGCCCGGCATCAGAGTCCAATGTAGGTGCACATTCACTGGTTCGCCAGAGAGCGAATAGTTGATTCCCTCCCGTTCATAATAAGTTTTGCCTTCCCACATATCAAGCAATTCGTTCTTAAAGTGACTTCCCATTTCGTCGCGAAAAACTTCACCCAGGTTTGCCAGTAAAGTTTCCTTCTCATTTGCGCCAAACAAGTTGAGTGTTTTTTGATTCACATCCAGCACGCGGATCATGCTCATGAAACGGTTGACCAGCCTCGGGTTCCGCGCGAGATGCGCTTTTAAATCTGTGACACCCTGCGCACGCAAATTATCAAACTCCTGTTTGATCGCCGAATAATCCTCCTCCCAGAGCGAGATTGGTGCATGGGTAAACAAATTATGGAAACGCTGCTCAGCCTTTTTCAGCGCAGTGATATTCTCGATGGACACCAGCACACATCCCCACGTGGACTCACACTCCGGCAAAATGCGCCAATGTAGGCGGATGTGGAGCGCTTCGCCATCCAGCCGGTAATTGA
>Ga0070699_100004553_pt1 | contig 12274 bp, 8 predicted proteins | sample KBSK1503metaG_FD_65473 | JGI IMG/M metagenome (GOLD analysis project Ga0070699, IMG submission 65473) | Corn, switchgrass and miscanthus rhizosphere microbial communities from Kellogg Biological Station, Michigan, USA - KBS K1-50-3 metaG | ecosystem: Host-associated > Plants > Roots >...
GGACCCTTGACCACGATCTCGCCGATGTCTCCGCGCGGGAGCACCAGCCGGTCGTCCCATTGGGGAATCGCTTCGTCCGTGATGCGGATGATCCGCAGGATGATCCCCGGAAACACCTTGCCGACGCAGGTACCCTTGCCCATACGGCTCAGGGCAGCCGTGTCCTTCAGAACTTCGCGGGCTGTGATGGAGGATACCGGCAGCGCTTCCGTGGCGCCGTAGGGCGTATGGGCGTCGGCGGATGCAGGAAGGATGCGCTGGACCCGTTCGAGGATGGATGGCGAGACAGGAGCGCCTGCCATGAGCACGCGCCGGAGCAACGGCAGGCTGATGTTCCGCTCCAGGCAGTACCGGCCGACCTTGTCCCAGATGGCGGGCGAGCCGAAGGATTGCGTGGCGCGGTAAGCCTGAAGCTCGGCGACGAACGTTTCCGGGTCCACAAGGGCGGGCCTGGCTGTATCCATGTCGGGGATCACGATGGTCACGCCCATGGCCACGCTGAAGAGGGCAAAGAGCGGAAACGCCGGCAGATCCGTCTCGCCTTCCTGGATGCCGTAACAGTCGCGCAGCGCGCGCACCTGTGCGTCGAACATCCCGTGCTCGTACACCACGCCTTTGGGCGAACCCGTGCTGCCGGAGGTGAACAGGATCGCGGCTGTGTCATTCGCCCTTGTAGGGGCACAAGGGAACTCGCGCCACATGGAGTCACGAATTGAAGTCAATGTCGGACCACCCCAGAACCAGCGCCGCCCGACCGTCACCGCCGTCTTCACGGTTCGGAACGCGTGCGGGCAGAGCACGCGCGCCGCCTGCGCGGCGGAGACCGCGATAAAGGCTTCGGGCTCAGCCTCTGCGACGCAGCCGAGGAGATTGGCCTTGCCCATGCCGGGATCGATCAGGACCGGCACCGCGCCCAGCTTGAACAATGCGAAGGTGAGGCTGAAGAACTCCAGGCCAGGCCGCACCATCAGCACTGTGCGCGTGCCTGGTCCGATGCCGAGACGGCTCAAGCCCCACGCGTACCGATCGCACTCCTCGTTGAGTTGCCGAAATGAAAGTTGGGCACCGCCTTTCGGATGAATGACCGCCGGCTGATCGGGAATCTTGCCGGCCATCCGCGGCAGGTGGGTCGCGATATTACGCAGGGCCGGCCCGTTCATGGTCTGACACGCATGACTAAGGGATCGGGTGCTTGGCCAAGAACTCATGGACCCAGGGAATAATCCGTTCGTGCGCGTCTTCCACCACGTAATGGCCGGCGTCGGCCACTAGTTTGACCTCGGCATGGGGGAACCGTTTCCGCCACTCGGCGAGGAAGTCCGTCGTGAAGCACCAATCCTGCTTGCCCCAGACGATGAGCATGGGCCGATCTTTGAAAGTGGAGAGGTCCCTGCCGATGGCGTCCACGAGCTTGTAGGTCGGGTGCGTCGGGTGCATCGGGATGTCCTGCACGAACCTGAGAATTGCGATGCGATGGGCATAGCTGTCGTAGGGGGCGAGGTAGCCGGCCTTCACGGCCAGCGTCATGCGTTCCTGTTTGACGCAGGCCATGGCAGGCGCCAGGCCGGCGAAGGCGTTGAAGCCGCGGACGGCGAGGGCTCCGAACAGCGGCAATTTGAAGATGTTGATTCGGAATGGAATCCGCGAAGCCGGAAAGGCCGCGGTGTTGAAGAGCACAAACCGCTTGACCCGTTCCGGGTGGCGCAGGGCATAGCCCATGCCGATGGGCCCGCCCCAGTCATGCAGGAAGAGCGTCATGCGCTCCAGCTTGAGCGAATCGAGCAGGGCTTCCAGGTTGGCGATGTGCTGATCGAGGGTATAGGCATAGTCCTGCGGTTTGTCGGAGAGGCCGCAGCCCATGTGATCAGGGGCAATGACGCGATGCCGGTTGCGGAACTCGGCGATCAGGGCGCGGTAGTAGAAGGACCAGGTGGGATTGCCGTGCAGCATGACGAGAGGGTCGGCCGGTTGTCCTTTGACCGTCTCCGTCGGGCCTTCATCCACATAGTGGTATTTGTGACCGGCGAGCGACAGGTAACGGGATTTGAACGGATAGTGGTCCCGGAAGGGTTCGTCCATTCCCGGACCGGCCCTTACCAGGTGACGCCCAGCATCATGCAGTTGAGGCCGCTGCCGATACCCAGCAGCGCCAGCTTCTCGGCGCGCGCGACGCGGGCTGCTTCAATGCTGAGGGCCATGGTGATGGGCAACGACACCGACCCCATGTTGCCCAGAAACTCGACGGTCGGGAAGTCGATCGCGGGGTCCAGCTTCAAGGTTTCAAACAGCAGTTTGCGGTGCGCGATGCCGACCTGGTGGCAGAAGGTCTTGTTCACGTCGGCGTCGCTCCAGCCCAGCTCCTTTTTGAAATCCAGCCAGGTCAAACCGGCCAGCGCGCAGCCCCGATGCAGGAGTTCCTCCGACTGCGTGGACATCTCCGGCCGGCTGTCGGCAGCCAAACCCATATCGGCGCTGCCGCGACAGAGGTGATTCTGCTCCGAATCGGTCCGCACGGCGCCGCCGTTGAGGACATGCCCGGTCTTTGAGACGGACGCGTGGGTCATGACGATCGCGGCCGCGCCGGAGCCGATGGTGAGGGAGGCAAAGGCGTCCTTGAATTTCTTGCGAGTCATGGTGGGGTCCGCAAGGAGCTGCCTGATGGTCGTGTCCACCAATGGCTTGCCGTTTTCGCCTGCGACGAGAAGCCCGCGCTTGATCTGGCCCAGCGCGATCATATTCCCCAACGTTACCATGCCGTTCAGCATCCCGAGGCAGGCGTTGGAGATGTCGAAGATCGTGGCCTGCGGCGAGATCTTCAAACGCTCGTGGACGACGGATGCCGTGGCCGGCTCCAGGAAATCGCGGGACACGGAACAGTTGATAAGGCACTCGATCTCGCGGCCGGATAGCCCGGCTAGCTCGAAGGCTTTCCGCCCCGCTATCGCGGCGGCGTCGCTCGGGTTCACACCGTCATCCCAGAAGCGGCGCTCCCGGATGCCGCTCATCAGCTCCAGGCGTCCGTAAGGCAGTTGGAGCCGATCGTAGAGCGGGGATAGGCGCGCTTCGATCTCGGCCGAAGTCACGACCTGCTTGGGCAGCTCGTACCCGATGGACTCGATGCAGACGTCGGCGTAGCGCATGGTGGAAGGGCATTCTAAAGAAGCCAGCCCAAGGGGTCAAGAAAGGGGTGGTTTGCTTCACACGCGAGCCGCGGGCTAGAATTCTGCCGTGCTCCACCGAATCTCCGTCATCGAGGGCGATATCACGAAGCAAGCCGTAGAGGCGATCGTGAATGCGGCGAATACTGCGCTGCTACCGGGGGGCGGGGTATGCGGGGCCATTCATCGTGCGGCTGGGCCTGAACTTGCGGATGAGTGCCTGATGCTGGGCGGATGCGGTACGGGAGAAGCCAAGATCACGCAGGGCTACAACCTGCCGGCGCGGTGGGTGATCCACACGGTCGGCCCCGTCTGGTATGACGGGAACAGCGGAGAGGACGAATTGCTGGCCCGGTGCTATCGAAGCTGTCTCAGGCTGGCCGAGCAGCATGCTCTCAAGACGATCGCCTTTCCCTCGATCAGCACCGGCATCTATGGCTTTCCGATGGAGCGGGCCGCGCGCATCGCGGTGACCGAAATCAAATCCTTCCTCGAGCACAATACCTCGCTGGAGCAAGCCATCCTTGTCTGCTTCGGGGAACAAGCCCTGCATTGCCACGAGGCTGCGGTGAAGGACGTGCTTGGGTGAGGAGCGGGAGTCTGTTCCTATGGAGCCCCAGACACCGGCCGCTGGGCTTTGAGGTCGTCCGGCAGGCGGGTGCGGTTGTCTCTTTTCGCAGTTTTGATCTGATCCCAGGTGAGACCGAACGCGTCGGAGAAGTTCGCGCCCAAGAGATCCGCGCCGTCCAGACGGGCGTCGCTGACGAAGGCTTCCTCAAAGTGAGCCTCTCGCAGAATCGCTCCGTCTAGTCGGGCTCCCGCGAGGAAAGCCTTCTGCATGAAGGCCCCGCTGAGATTCGCTTGCTCCAGATGGGCTGCTCTGAGGATGGCCTCCTCCAGATGGATTCCCTGGAGGTTTGCTTCTTCCAGGTGAGTTCCGCTGAGAATAGCGCCCTCCAGGTGAGCGCCGCTGAGGTTCGCCCGGCGCAAGTCCAGGTTTCGTAAATCCAGGCGCTGGGACTCGCCGTTGTTGTACGTCCGAGTGCGCCTGCCGAGTACCGTCAGGGCGGCTTGCAGGTCGGCGGCCAGCTTAGGCAGTGGTTGATCCGCTTGCGCTAGAGAACGCCTGTTCCATGGAGCGTACTCCCTCACGTACGTGACGAGGATGTCCATGGTCGGTCCGTAGAATTTCTCCGATCTCCTAGCGATGCGCTCGAGACCGTAGATACCGCCCAGTCGAAGCTCCAGATCCTCTTTTCCAAGCTGATCGACGGCCTGGACAAACCGATCCGCGAGCTGCAATTCGAGGGTAACCTTCAGCTTGTCCAGGGTGGCATAGAAACCCGCGAGGAGCGCGGCAATGCCCAGGAACAGGACAAGGATTTTCCGTGATAGGATCAGAAGAGGAAGCTCAGGCGACGGCCTTGGCTGACTTGCCGGCGCAGAGATACTGGTCGACCGCGGCGGCCATCTTGCGGCCCTCGGCGATGGCCCACACGATGAGTGACGCCCCGCGCTTGACGTCGCCGCCGGCGAAGACGCCTTCCACGTTCGTCATGTGGTTGTGGTCCACGGTGACGTTGCCGCGGGCGTCGTATTTCACGGCCAGGCTGTCCAGCAGGCCGTTCTTCACTGGCCCGGTGAAGCCCATCGCCAGCAAGACCAGGTCCGCATCCATGTCAAAGTCAGTGCCGGGGACGGGCGCGAACTTGCCGTGCTCGAATGTGACCTGCTGCGCGTGCAGCTTGGTGACTTGGCCGTTGTGGCCGGTAAACTTCGTCGTCGAGAGGCTCCACCGGCGGTCACAGCCCTCTTCGTGCGCGTGGGACGTGCGGAGCTGCATCGGCCAGAGCGGCCAGGGGGTGGACTCGGCGCGCGCGGGAGGAGGCTCGGGGAGCAGTTCGAACTGGTGGACTTCAGTACAGCCATGCCGATGCGTGGTGCCCAAACAGTCCGAGCCGGTGTCGCCGCCGCCGATGATGACCACACGCTTGCCCTTGGCCGTGATCGGTTCGGCGGTGATGGTGTCCCCGGCGTTGCGCTTGTTTTGCTGGGTGAGGTAGTCCATCGCGAGATGGATGCCTTTCAGCTCGCGTCCCGGGATCGGCAGCTCGCGCGCCTGTTCGGCGCCCAGCGCGAGGCAGACGGCATCGTACTGCCGGCGCAATTCTTCTCCGCTGATATCCACGCCGACGTGGACGCTGGCTTTAAATTCCACACCCTCGGCCTTCATCTGGTCCAGCCGGCGGTCGATGACCCACTTCTCCATCTTGAAGTCGGGGATGCCATAGCGCAGGAGCCCGCCGATGCGGTCCGCCTTCTCCAAGACGGTCACGTTGTGGCCCGCGCGCGCCAATTGCTGAGCGGCGGTGAGGCCGGCCGGCCCCGAGCCGACGACGGCCACGGTCTTGCCGGTGCGGCGGACCGGCAGGATGGGCTCGACCCAACCCTCGTCGAAGCCTCGGTCGATGATGTTCCACTCGATGACCCGGATGGATACTGGGTCGCTGTTGATGCCCAGCACGCAGGCTGACTCGCAGGGGGCCGGGCAGAGACGTCCCGTGAATTCCGGAAAATTGTTGGTCGTGTGCAGGGCCTTGAGCGCATCCTTCCAGCGGCCACGGTGCACGAGATCGTTCCATTCGGGGATCAGATTCACCACCGGACAGCCGTTGTGGCTCTGGCAGAACGGGACGCCGCAATCCATGCAGCGCGCGCCCTGGGCCTTGAGCGTGTCTTCCGGAATCGGCTCGTAGAATTCCTTCCAGTCCCGGACGCGGATCTCCACCGGCCGACGCTTGGGGCCCTCCCGCGCGTATTTCAGGAATCCCTTCGGATCAGCCATGCGACACCAACTCTTTTCCCTTCTGCGCCTGCTCTTTCGCGGCGGCCGCCTTGCGCTCCGCCAGGACCCGCTTGTAGTCCACCGGCATGATCTTCACGAACTTCGGCAGCATCGTCTCCCAGGCGCCCAGCACCGTCTTCGCCTTGCGGCTGTCGGTGTATTTGAGGTGCGCGTCGATCATCTCGCGCAGGGTCTTTTTGTCCTCGGCGGTGCGGACTTTCTCCAACTCCACCATGCCCATGTTGCAGCGCGACTCAAACTTGCCGTCTTCATTCAGGATGAAGGCGATGCCGCCCGACATTCCGGCCGCGAAGTTGCGACCGGTCTTGCCGAGGACCACGACCACGCCGCCGGTCATGTATTCGCATCCATGATCGCCGGTGCCCTCGATGACGGCCCGCGCGCCGCTGTTGCGGACGGCGAAGCGCTCGCCCGCCGTCCCGTAAAAGTACGCCTCGCCCTGCGTCGCGCCGTAGAGCGACGTGTTGCCGATGAGAATGGTTTCCTCTGGGACGAATGTGGCGCCCTTCGGGGGATAGACGATGATCCGCCCGCCGCAGAGGCCTTTGCCCAGATAGTCGTTGGACTCGCCTTCCAGCTCCAGCGTCACGCCGCGCGCCAGGAAGGCGCCGAACGACTGCCCTGCCGAGCCCGTGAACTTGATGTGGATCGTATCGGGCGGGAGGCCTTCGAGGCGGTATTTCTTGGCGATTGCGCTGGAGAGGATGGTTCCGACGGTCCGGTTCACGTTGCGGATGGGCAGGTCCAGCTTCACCGGCTGTTTCTTCTCGATGGCCGGCTTGCACTGCTCGAGGAGCTTCCAATCGATGGCCCGGTCCAGCCCATGGTCCTGCTTCTCGACGCAGTACCGGGCGACGTCCGGTCCGACCTGTGGCCGGGCCAGGATTGCCGAGAGGTCCAGTCCTTTCGCCTTCCAATGGTCGAGGGCCTTCTGGGCCCGGAGCTTGTCCGTGCGGCCGATCATCTCCTCGAACTTCCGGACTCCCATCTTGGCCATCCACTCGCGCACTTCTTCGGCCACGAAGAAGAAGTAGTTCACGACGTGCTCCGGCTGGCCGGTGAACTTCGCGCGGAGAGCCGGGTCGTGGGTGGCGATGCCGACGGGGCAGGTGTTGAGGTGGCACTTGCGCATCATGATGCAGCCTTCGACGATCAGCGGGGCCGTCGAGAAGCCGAACTCCTCGGCCCCCAGCAGCGCGGCGACGACGACATCACGGCCGGTCTTCATCTGGCCGTCCGTTTCCACCTTGATGCGGCCGCGCAGATTGTTCAGCACCAGGGTCTGCTGCGTTTCAGCCAGGCCCAATTCCCAGGGGATGCCGCCGTACTTGATGGAAGAAAGCGGCGAGGCCCCGGTCCCGCCGGAATCCCCGCTGATCAGCACCTTGTCGGCCTTGGCCTTGGACACGCCGGCAGCGACGGTCCCCACGCCTACTTCCGCGACCAGCTTTACCGAGACGTCCGCGTCGGGATTGGAGTTTTTCAAATCATAGATCAGCTGCGCGAGGTCCTCGATCGAATAGATGTCATGGTGCGGCGGCGGGGAGATGAGTTGCACCCCCGGCGTGGCGTATCGCAGACGGGCGATGGTCTCATCCACCTTGTGGCCGGGCAGCTGGCCGCCCTCGCCGGGCTTGGCGCCCTGGGCCATCTTGATCTGTAATTCCCTGGCATGGACCAGGTAGTCCGTGGTGACCCCGAACCGCGCCGAGGCCACCTGCTTGATCGCGCTGTTCTTGGAGTCGCCGTTTGGAAGCGGCACAAACCGCTCCGGGTCCTCGCCACCCTCGCCGGTGTTGCTCTTGCCGCCGATGCGGTTCATGGCGACCGCCAGGGTCTCGTGGGCCTCCTTGCTGATCGCGCCGAACGACATGGCGCCCGTGGTGAAACGCTTGACGATCTCCTTCGCCGGCTCGACTTCATCCAAGGGGATTGGTGTCGGCAAGGTCTTAATCTCCAGGAGCCCGCGAATGTTCGACCGGCGCTTGCTCTCATCGTTCACCAGAGCCGCGAATTCCTTGTAGGTCTTGGCGTCGTTGGCTTGCGTGGCATGCTGGAGCCGGTAGATTGTCTCCGGGTTCCAGTTGTGATGCTCGCCCTGGATGCGGTAGTGGACCTCGCCACCGAAGTCGAGCTGGCGGATCGGCGCTGGGGTATACGCCATCGCATGCCGCCGCAGCGTCTCCTCGCCGATCTCGCGGATGCTGATGCCCTCGATGCGGGAGGCGGTGCCGGTGAAGTAGCGATCCACGAGCTCGTGGTTAAGGCCGATGGCTTCGAAGATCTGCGCGCCGCAGTAGGACTGGACGGTGGAGATGCCCATCTTGGAGAAGATCTTCAACAGGCCCTTGTTGATCGCCTTGATGAACTTGGACGCCGCGGTCGTCGCGTCGAGGCCTTCCGGCAGGTAGCCGTCCCGCTCCATGTCCACGAGCGTCTCGAACACCAGGTACGGATTGATCGTTCCGGCGCCGTAACCGATGAGGCCGGCGAAGTGGTGCACGTCGCGCGGCTCGCCGGTCTCGAGGATCAGGCCGACCTCGGTGCGGGTGCACTCGCGCACGAGGTGGTGGTGGATCGCCGAGATGCCCAGCAGGCTCGGAATGGGCGCCCATTCCTCGTTGACACCCCGGTCGCTCAGGATGAGGAATTTGTATCCATCTTTGATCGCCTGCGAGGCTTGCTGGCAGAGCTCATCCACCGCCGCGCCGAGCCCGTCGGGTCCGGCGGCCACGCGGAAGAGCATCCGCAGGGTCTTGCTCTTGAAGTGCGGGTCGGCGATCTCACGGATCTTCTCCAGTTCCGCATTAGTCAGGACCGGCTGCTGCACCTTGATTCGGCGGCAGGCTTCCGGCGTCTCGGCCATCACGTTCGGCTTGGGACCGATGTTGGTGACCAGCGACATGACCAGTTGCTCGCGGATCGGATCAATCGGCGGGTTCGTCACCTGCGCGAAGAGCTGCTTGAAGTACTTGAACAGGAGCTGGGGCCGCTCGGACAGCACGGCGATCGGCGTATCAGTGCCCATGGAGGAGACTGGCTCCTCGCCGTTCACGACCATCGGCGTGAGGATCATCTTCAGCTCTTCCACGGTATAGCCGAAGGCCTGCTGGCGCTGGCGGATCGTCGGGTGATCCGGCTGCGGCACGTTGAGCGGCTCGGGCAATTCGTCGAGCGAGACCCGATGCTCAGTCACCCAGGCCCGGTATGGCTTGCGGCTGACGATCTCTGCCTTGATCTCCTCGTCGTCGATGATGCGCCCCTGCACGGTGTCCACGAGGAACATGCGGCCGGGCTGCAGCCGTCCCTTCTGGCGGATGTCTTTCGCATCGTAGGGCAGCACGCCGGCTTCGGAGGCGAGCACCACGAGATCGTCGGTGGTCACCTGATAGCGGCAGGGGCGCAGGCCGTTCCGGTCGAGCGTCGCGCCGACCAGCTTGCCGTCGGTGAAGCAGACGGCCGCCGGGCCGTCCCAGGGCTCCATCATGGCGGCGTGGTACTCGTAGAACCCACGCCGGTCCAGGTCCATCTGGGGGTTGCCGACCCAGGGCTCGGGGATCAGCATCATCATCGCGTGCGGGAGAGACCGGCCGCCCATCAGCAGGAATTCCAGCGCGTTGTCGAGGCAGGCGGAGTCGCTCTGGTGTTCGTAGACGATGGGGAAGAGCTTGGGGATGTCGTCGCCGAACAGCTCGGACTGGAGACGGCCCTGGCGCGCCCGCATCCAGTTCACGTTGCCCTTGAGGGTGTTGATCTCGCCGTTGTGACAGATGTACCGGTAGGGGTGCGCGAGCGGCCAGGTGGGGAACGTGTTCGTGCTGAAGCGCGAGTGGATGACCGCCAGCGCGCTGATTACGCTGGAATCGGTGAGGTCCGGGTAGTATTGCGGCATCTGGTCGGGCAGCAGCAGGCCTTTGTAGACGATCGTGTTGCCGGAGAGGCTCGGGATGTAGAAATATTCCCGGCCTTCGATGGCAGACGCGCGGATGACGTTCTCCACGCGCTTGCGGATGACGTAGAGCTTGCGCTCGAACTGCGCTTCGTTGAGGATGTCGCGTGCGATGAAGACCTGGCGCATGGCCGGCTCGGTCCCGCGTGCCTGTACGCCGATCGTGTCGCTCTTGACCGGCACGTCGCGCCAGCCCAGAAGCCGTACGCCCTCCTCCACGATGACCTTCCCGAAAAGCGTCTCGCATTGCTTGCGGGCGGCGGCGTCGCGCGGCAGAAACACCATCCCAACGCCATACTCGCCGGCGTTCGGCAGCTTCACGCCGACATCGACGCAGGCGCGCTTGAGGAACTCGTGCGGGACCTGGAGCAGGATGCCGGCGCCGTCACCGGTGCAGGGATCGCAACCTTGCGCGCCTCGGTGGAACAAATTGGCGAGGACCTGGAGCCCCTTACGGACGATGTCGTGGGACTTGACGCCTTTGATATTGGCGACAAACCCGATGCCGCAACTGTCCTTCTCGTAGGCAGGGTCGTACAGGCCTTGTTTCGGGGGGAAACCAGGGATACGCATGGCATCATTCATGGACGGAATTCCTTTGCTCGACAAGCCGTTACGAATCTTTGCATCCTACTTGAGGGGGCTTGGGCCTGTCAAGCGAATCGTCGTCTCGAGAAGCCCGAAAACGCAGGCAGGATCAGGGGTTTGACAGGGTAGGTCCAATAAGCGCGCGCAGGGACCGTTCGGACTAATGGCTGCGGGTCAGGGCCGCGGCCAGCACCAGAATCACGACTCCCAGGAGTAGGTTGAATCGCCCCACCCACGGCGCGAGCGTCACCATGAAGCGATCGGTTTCGGTCGGCGGCAGACCATCGCGGGACAGTGCCCGTCCGGCGCGGGGGCCGATCACGAAGTCCTGCAGCAGGCTCAATCCCACCAAGATGGCGACCAGTCCGAGCTTGATGTATAGCACCTTCATATAAGCTGAGCCGGGGAAGGTATTCCCATAGAACAGCACGTTCCCGATCCCTGTCAGCACCAGGATCGCAATGCAGATCCAGACCAGCCCTCTGAACCGCCGGGCCATCGCGCGGAACAGGTTCATCCGAAGAAGTGGAGGTTCCACTTGACGCAGGACAGGGACGGCGATCAGCGACAGGAAGAGCATGCCGCCGATCCAGATCACCGCGGCGACGATGTGCAGCCACACGTTCAAAAACGGTAGCATGCGAGCCAGCCTATCACCCAATGGGATCGCTTGACAAACCTCCGGCGCTTACCTAGTATCCGCTCATGTCGAATCGTGTCGAGACATGCGCTGTCGCAGGCATGAGCGATGTCTGGGAATGTTACCGGCACGAAATCCATGCCGTCGAAGATCAGATTCGCCAAAATCTGGACTCGAAGGTCACGCTGGTCAACACTGTCGCGACCCACATCCTCTGCAGCGGCGGTAAGCGAATCCGTCCGCTCCTCCTGATCCTGAGCGCGCGCCTGGCGGGCTACGCCGGCCGGGACGATGTGCTTCTGGCCAGCCTGATCGAGTACATCCACACGGCCACGCTCCTGCACGACGACGTCGTGGATCACGCCGACTTGCGGCGCGGGAGAAAGACCGCCGGCGGCTTGTGGGGCAACCAGGTGGCTATCCTCGTCGGCGACTACCTCTATTGCAAAGCGATCTGTCGCATCGTGGGGTTCCACGATCAGGACGTGAATGAATGTCTCTCGGAAGCCTGCCGGAAGATGGCCGAGGGCGAGCTGATGCAGCTGTCCTACAAGGACGACGCGTCGATCTCCGAACAGGAATACCTGAAGATCGTCGAGTACAAGACCGGAGCCCTGATCGCGGCGGCCTGCCGGATGGGGGCGGTGGTGGCGGACGCCGAGCCGGCGTTGCGGGATGCCTTGTTCCAATTCGGTCTCGCGATCGGCGTGGCGTTCCAGGTGGCGGACGACACGCTCGATTATGCCGCTCCCTGCGCGTCGCTCGGTAAATCGCTCGGGAAGGACCTGGGCGAAGGCCATGTCACCTTACCGCTGTTGCACCTGAGGAAGCATTGCACCGACGAGGAACGGGAGCGGCTGGCGGCAGTCATGCAGAAAAAGCCTGACGGCAACGGCGAGCTGACCTGGGTCGTCTCGCTGATGGAACGGTATGGCTCGATCGACTACGCGATGGAAACGGCGCGCGGGTACGTGCGGGCGGCTAAAGTCCACCTGGAGCTGTTCGAGGACTCCGTGCACAAGCGGGCCCTTCAAGTCGTGGCGGACTACATGGTGTCGCGCGACCACTAAAGT
>Ga0070699_100004554_pt1 | contig 12273 bp, 8 predicted proteins | sample KBSK1503metaG_FD_65473 | JGI IMG/M metagenome (GOLD analysis project Ga0070699, IMG submission 65473) | Corn, switchgrass and miscanthus rhizosphere microbial communities from Kellogg Biological Station, Michigan, USA - KBS K1-50-3 metaG | ecosystem: Host-associated > Plants > Roots >...
TAATCCCGTAAAACCGGACATGAATCGGACCAATAAAAAATCCATCTGGCATTTTAAATCTCCTGACTTTTCAATTTTACATGCGCCTGGCTACGGACATGCCATATGCGCTGCAAGGCAGTAATGTTCGCAAACACAGCGATGATCCCGAGTCCTATGAAAAGTTGATTGAAAACCAATGCCGGCGCAAGGACGAGATAACGTTCCACTCTTGTCAGGATGCCAACCTTTGCTTCATATCCCAATGCTTCAGCCCGTGCCTTTACATAGGATACCAGTACTGATCCCGCAGCCGCGCCAAAGACAAGCAAGCCGCCGACTGGTTCACCTAAAAAGAGAAAATGATAGAGGAGACCGCCGTAAATGATTAATTCGGAATACCGGTCTGTGACCGAATCAACGAACGCGCCGAAGTCGCTTGATTCACCGCGCAGGCGCGCCATTGTTCCATCCAATGCATCAATGGGAGTCATGAGCAGGACAAAAAGACCGCCTGTCAACATTTCTCCACGAGCAAGAAAATAGGCTCCAATGGAATTGCCGATCAATCCCAACATCGTCATCATGTTGGGCGTTATCCCTAATCGATTGAATAAACCGCCGAGCGGATCCAAAAACCACTTGAACCACAGGCGCAAATAGTCTGTAAATGTTTTTTTGATAGGCATAGGATTGACAGTTCTCTCCATGGAGCTCCTCTGAGAAATAACTTGTGATAATGATAACAGCAAAACAAATGATGTTTGAATTTCAGAAATCCACAAACACCCTGCTACTTAACGCTTTCCGCTTCATTTTCGTCCAGTGGACCAAGCAAGACATCACGCTCTTTGCCTCCACCCTGTGACGGACCAACAACACCCATCTCCTCGAGTTGATCGAGCAAACGCGCCGCGCGTGGATAACCGATTCGCAAACGTCTTTGTAACAACGAAGCAGAGGCACGCTGGCTCTGACGGACAATCGAAACTGCCTTCTCAATTAAGCCCTCGTCTTCATTCTCTTCGGGCTCAGTGAGTAATTTTTCCCAAGGCGGCGCTTCTGTAGCTTCGTCTACTGTTTTCTGCCAATGAGAGATCAGGCGTTCGATCTCCATATCGGTAATCATGACGCCCTGGGCGCGGATTGGGTTCCCAACCTCAGGGTTTAGGAAAAGCATATCGCCGCGCCCCAACAGACTTTCCGCGCCAGTATAGTCAAGAATGACACGACTATCCACACCCGAGGCAACTGCAAATGCCAAACGGGCTGGGAAATTCGCCTTGATCAAACCGGTCACCACATCGGTGGACGGGCGTTGTGTGGCGACGATCAAATGAATCCCTGTGGCACGCGCCATTTGAGCGAGGCGGACAAGGTTATGTTCTGTCTGATCAGGCGCAGACATCATCAAATCGGCCAGTTCATCGATCAATACTACAATGCGCGGAAGAGGCACGCCTTCTTTCTTGCGCGAGAGACGACGGTTATAGGTTTCCAGATCGCGCGCATGCGCAGCTTCGAGCAAACGATAACGGTGTTCCATTTCCACGACCACCCAACGTAGAACACCCATAATTCGTTCAATGTTTGTTTCGACTTTTCCATAGAGATGGGGTAAACCATTGAATCGCAACAGTTCAACCATCTTGGAGTCAATCATCACCATCCGTAAATCTTCAGGCGGATTGTTCATGGCTAGGCAAGCCGCAATCGCTGTGATGCATACAGATTTCCCAGAGCCTGTCGCGCCAGCAATCAATAAATGTGGCATGCGTGCCAAATCTGCCACGACAGGCTGACCTGAGACATCACGTCCCAGTGCCATAGCTAGTGGTGTGCCAATTTTATGAAATGCATCCGTTTCCAAAATGGAGCGCATTCGCACCACCGCCGTATGCGAGTTCGGCACTTCAATGCCTACATACGGTTTACCAGGGACCGGCGCTTCAATGCGCAGACGCTCCGCGGAAAGTGCAAGTGCCAAATCTTTCTGCAACGAGGCAATTTGCGCCACCCGCACCTTGATTTGCTGCGCTTCCTCTTCTGTCGTGCCTCCCCCTCTCTTCATGAAACCAGGCTGCACAGCAAATTGCGTAATGGTTGGACCCACCCGAAAACCAATCACTGTGGCGACAATGCCGAACTCAGCCAGCGTCTTTTCAATCATACCCGCTGTCTGATTAATTGTTCTTTCATCGGGGCGCGTGTTCTGGTCTGCCAGCAAAATATTCAAGGAAGGCAAACGCTCGTTACGGTCACGCGGCGCAGCAGGCTTTTTATCCTGATGTTCTGAAACACGCAGGGATTTTCTAAATTCGGGCGGCAATTGCTCAGCCTTTTTGCGTGGTTGCTTTTCCTTTTTCTCTTCGACGACCGGCGCTTCTTCCTGCACTTCAGGCTGGATGACTGTTTCTACAAGCGGACTCTCACCGGCAAATTTTGTCAAGGCGCGTTCAATCAATGCCCACAAATTGAATCCGCTCATCAACGCGAGAAGCCAGGGAATCAACATTAAGAGTGTCCCTCCTGTTTGTCCAAATCGCCAGAACAATGTCACCATTCCCCAACCGATACGCCCTCCATCTGCACCTGTTTCCGCTCTGACGAGAGAATTGCCATTCATGGCGGCGAGCAAGCCTAAGGTCAAGAATGACGCGACTTCGAGGGCAAAGAGGCGCCCCCACGGTAATGGCGTTGCACTACGACGAAGCAAGGCGTATCCGGCATATCCAATAGCAATGACAACAAGATAGGCACCCCATCCAAACCACAGCGCAAGCCGCCCAACCCAGGGGGTCAGCAGCACACCCTGGGTATATCCACGCAGCGCGAGAAGAATAATCAGTGCCGCCGCGATCAATACTACACCGAGTGTGTCACGGACGAAACGCCCAAAGTGCTGATTGAAGCGCGCAAGACGGTCGAGCCAATCATCGCTGACTTCTGACTCGTAGACGCGTTGTGATTCAGAATTTTTTGACATTATTGATTTATCGCAAACTTCATGCGGTACTTTGTAGCAGCAAACTCAATCCCATTCGCTGGTGTACCGGATCTACGTGCAAAATACGAGCCTTCAACTCTTGTCCTTCAAAGAGAATTTCTCGAAGAGTTTGATTCGGTTCAAGCACCATTTCAGAGGCATGGATCAATCCCTCGACGCCAGCTTCGATACGAGCAAACGCACCATAGGACAGCACACTTGTAATCACTGCATTGTGGATGCTACCTACTGGGAAATCGGTCGAAGCCTGCTCCCAAGGATTAGGAGTCATGCGTTTTAGACTAAGAGCGACCCGGCAACGTTCCGCAGAAACATCCAACACTTGAACATTGATCTCCTCGCCCAGTTTGACAATTTGATTCGGGTGCGACACACGTCCCCACGACAGTTCGGAAATATGGGTCAACCCTTCCACACCACCCAGGTCAACGAAGACGCCAAAATCTGTAATGTTGGTGACGATACCTTTTACATGTGAACCGGTCTGGAGATCGTGAAACAGTTCGGCCCGCTTGCCTGGTTCAGCAAGAGCAGCACGTTCAGAGAAAACAACTCGTCCATCTTCCGGCACACATTCGATCACCTTAACATTCAATTTTTTGCCAACATATGCCTCGAGACATTCCTCACGATCGGTTTCGAGTTCCTTCCCCGCCAGATCGATCAGGTGTGAAAATGGAATGAACCCGGCTAACTCCTCACCCTCAACGAGCAGGCCTCCGCGATTATGGCCGACCACTTTCATTCCAATAATACGATCCTTAGAATAGATTTCCTGAATCATATCCCAATTTGTCTTAACTGCTTCCACCGCGGGCGACGGTTCAGCATTTGCTACAGGAACCGGTTTTGGTTTCATTGTTCCTTGTGGCGGACGCGGTTGGGTATGCCGGCGTTCCTCAGCCAGCACGGATTCCCACCAGCCTTCGTCAATGAAGGGCATTGCACTTTCATACTTTCGTTTTGTGTGGTTGCTATTGGCGTCCATACAATTCTCCTTACTGTAATGCCTCGTTTTGTTCCATATCGAGGATCGCGCGCGCGACGGCCTCTACAGCAACCCGCTGCTTCCGATAAAGATCAGCTTCAGACATTGCCAGTCTTCCGGCTACTTCGCGCACTTTACGCCCCTCGATAAATTTCATTTCCAGAATGTTGTAAAGAATCCATTCACTTGTAAATCTTCTCTCCCCTCCAGGTTTCACCTGGTCAACGGCTTTACGCAACAAGGCACGCAAAGCGTTGGGCGTATTTCCCTCATATTCTTCAGCAAGCATTTGAACGATCTTTAATTTCATAAGCGGACTATTTGTTAACTTGGGTCCGCCCCAGTAATGCGTGAGTGCATCTTTCACCCAATCTGCTAGATCTGATTCCTGCGGCAGAGGATCTGTCAAAATGCTGGCGCGCGCGTCGTATCGACCTGCGGCCCGCATCCGTTGCAGCATATCAATCTGCGGCTGCAAGTCTTCCAAAGAGCGGAAAACTCGTTGCTGCAGTTGACGATCTTCCAATGCAAGGGCGGCCCGATCTGCCAACAACCAGACCGCGTCGTGTTGATCTTTATCCATCGGATGATCTACTTTACGAGCTACCCCAAGCAAGCCTAGTAATGGACGCACCTCGTCACGGTCGCCGTTTCCCCTGCGCTGGTGAAGAGGCAGGATCCAGAAGCCGTCCCAGGTAAATTCATGCCTTCCGTTTTCGCCGTTGTGATTAACTAATTCCAAAGCTTCATCAAGATCTTCTTTTTCGAGCAAGGCTCGGTTTCCTGCAACGACGCTTAGCGTTAATTCATTTCCATCCAATGCAGCGACAAACGCACAGGGAGATTGCAGATGATCGCGTACCGCGGCGAGCACAGTTTCAAGAAATTGTTGCAAATCTCCGCGCGTTAATAATCGTTCTTCGATGTTTTGTAACAACTGGAGTTCCGCATGGTCGCGGCCAAAGAAAAGCAAACGTTCCCACAGAGGAGAGAACAATGTGACAGCATGTTCAAATAATAAAACCGTTACCACCATTGTCAGAGGCACAAAACCAGAATACGGCTCCCCCTCAAAATACAGCCCTGCGCGGCGAACAATTGTGATCACAGCCAACGCAAGCGAGGCAGTGACTGGTCCGCGCAGAAGCCACTTAAATAAACGACTTTTGACAACGCGATCAGGCCAGGAAACGCCAAAGAATGCGACCGCGTAGGCCATGACGATGACCAAAACTGCAACCAGCACGTTAATGATAAAGGCCGTGCTCCAGAAGAAAAGTGGATATCGCGCGGCAAGGCTGGAACCAAACAAAAGGTACGGATATGAACCGAGTGCTGGTGCTGTCGCGCCCGCCATCAGATACAACATCCTGCGCTGACCTGAACGGGTCAACATCCTTGAGAAGGCGCGCACGAAGTTATAGCCTGCCCAGACCATGATCCCAATGTAGTAAATGGTGAAAAGCTCTGTCCATGCGGTACGGCGTAAATGAGGAGCAGGTGCCCCATTCGGCACAAGGGCACCGACGAGCATTCCTGCGGCCAGCAGCAACAGGAAGCCCAGCGAGGCCACATAGATCAGACGCACCGCGATTCGTCGTCGCCCACGCGAGGGACGACCGGCAGTAACGAGTAGTGCATCAGAAAGATGTAAATAAGCTGGTGGTAAAAAGATAATGCCCACCCACTGCAGGCGCAAAAGTAGTTCAATGCCCCAATCTGGAATTGATTTGTTTTGTAGGGCCTCAGTTGTAAAGACGACCACTACACATAGAAGGATGATGGCAAACGAGCGAGCGACTCGATCACGTAAGTTAAAAGACAGCGCATACAAAAACAGCGAAAAAGCTGTAATTGCGATGCCAGCCGTTAAGATACTGTTGATGGTTTTCAGCCCCACCAATAATCCATCTAACCAACCGTTAAACATACCATCCTTCCAAAGTTATTTGATTGCTCTCCCAAAGAACAAAGCCACGTCCTGAGTCAGGTAATATTGGTCATTATACCCGCAGAATTCGTATCCGAATTTCTGTGCAAGGCGAATGTAAGCCTGGTTTTTTGACTGCATTTCCAGGATGAGACGCCGGACACCTCTTTCCAAAACCCAGGCCTGGGTCGCCGTTAAAAGAGCAGAAGCAGCGCCTTTTCGTCTCTTCGTAGGTGCAACGACAACATCTGTGATCCAGGCAATTGCTGAAGCATGTTCCACAATGGCACACATGTAACCAATTGGGAGGCCTTCTTCCATCGCGACCAACACAATATCTCGATGCATCCATTCATCTGCCAAAGATGAAGGGTTTCGGGGATACTTTACCTCAATCGATCTTGGCAGGCGCACCTCACGAAAACTGGCGGTTACCTGCCCTGGTTCACGTCGCAACTCCAGTTGCCAGACATAATCGCTTGAACAGGAATGATCCAGCGCCATCAGGCGAGGAATGTCACTTGCACTTGCAGGACGGATTTCAAAAGATGACACAATTCCTCCAACTATTGGTTTGCCACGCGTACCGCAATTACGCAAGGTTCCAGCGATGCGCCGACATTATCGGTAATGACAAGACGTAGAAAATAATCCCCGTTTGTCAGTGAAGATGTGTTCCACTCGCCTAGATTGTCATTTTTCACCGGCTCTCGTTTTGCGGCAATCGTTGCCCAATTCTGAGTGCCCATAGGCGCGACTTCATATTTAAAAAAGCCAAAATTAGGGACGTTGGCTGTCCCACTGATATTCACAGTTCCACTGACCTCATCGCCCGGCTCCGGGGAGGTGATCATGATCTGATCGGGGATACAACCACTCATGCCGCTGGGTACCGATTGAGTGACGGGCGAAAGAGCAGCCTGCGTTGCTTCGGCAGGAGATAGCGTTGAAGCAGGCGTGAGAAGCAGATCCAGTGTAGGTGTCGCCAGGATATCGGAAGCAGGCAGGGACGGCGCAATGAACGTCGCCACAAAGAATTCAACAAATACCAGGGCAAGGATCAGGAATGCCGCGGCTGTTGCTTGTCCCAATCTCCGTAAAGCAAATTCACGTTCCAACCCATAAACAGAATCCCGCCATTCACGCCAGGAGCGCCACATCCTTCGAAAAGCAAACATACCTCCAATTGCCAGCGCGATGTAAATCAGCGGCTCATAGCTCGCCAAAGTACGATAAACAGGACCCATACCAATGCTATTTTAAAGCGAACGCAATACACCACGAATAATTTTTTCAATCTTCGGTGTAATGACTTTGCCAGCCTCGATGACCTCCTCATGGGTGGTTGCCGCGGAGCCATCGAGGTAGGCTTTATTGCTGATCCCAGAAAGACCCAGCACGCGCATTCCACCATGACGTGCGACAATCACTTCAGGCACCGTAGACATGCCGACCGCGTCCGCGCCGATCCCACGCAAGAATCGAAGGTCAGCCGGTCCTTCAAATGAGGGACCACTCAACGCGCAATAGACACCTTCGCGCAATGGAATATTTTCGTTCGACGCAACCTGCCGAGCAAGATCCATTAATTTTCGATCATAGGCCTGACTCATGTCCGGGAAGCGAGGGCCAAGCTCATCAATGTTTGGGCCCATAAGAGGATTGCCTCCCATCATGGCTATCAGATTTAGATTATCTGTGATCAACATTACGTCGCCCGGTGAAAAATCAGGATTCACTCCTCCGGCTGCATTGGTGACGAACATTATCTCAAGTCCGAGTCGCAGCATCACCCGCACCGGCAACGTGATCTGCGACATACTATATCCCTCATAAAAATGAATACGCCCTTGCATCACAAGGGCAGTCTGTCCTTCAAGTTCTCCGATTACAAGACGACCTGCATGGCCCTGCACCGTCGAAACCGGCCAGTGAGGCAGTTCACCATAAGGGACGATATCTGCCTTTTGCACGGAATCAGCCAGGCCGTTCAAGCCTGAGCCGAGAATAAGGCCGACACGCGGACGATAAGAGGTTCGCTTCCGTATTGCATCTGCAGCTTCGTCAATTTGTTCAAGGGTTACAAATATGCTCATATCAATTCTTCTTGAAATAAGAGATAAGGGTCACTTCCCCTTGGTGTTGTCCCTTCCATGCAAAAAATTATATCAGATATTGATTTACCGCTCGACCCATTAATTACAAACTTTTGAAGGGAGCCGCAGATCAAAATTCAAAATTCTGTTTAGATACCAAGCTTGGGAGGCGTGCGACACTCTGTAAATACTTTCAAAGTTGAAAGTAACCTAAAATAAGACCACTTGTCATGTATAGCTGCTCAGTAGAAAAAAAATCTCTTTTGTGCTATCCTTTTGAATACCATGTCACGCCTTTCATTCAAGAAGACCCTTCTCATCGCGGCAGGAGTATTGTCTCTCCTGGCGCAAGGTATCTTGCTCCTCCCAAAATCGTTGGGTTTCCTTTTAAAATCTTTTATTCCGGGGGGAAGTGTCGCCATTGGAGCGGCATTTTTTGTATTTTCGATGATTTTGTTTATTTTCATCATAAGCAGACAGTTTGCAAAAAAACGCTTGGAATGGCGCGCAAATGGGATTTTGCTGCTAACACAGGCCCTGACTGCGATCGGGATTTATCTGTTATTGGATGGCTTCGCTCCACGCGAACGAGGTGCTGGATTCCTTTTAAGCAGCCTTGTCACTGTCCTGACGACGTATGGCATTTTTACCCATACAATCCATTTGGAAGCTTCTCATCCTCAATTTGTTGAGGAAGAAAAAAACCCTTCCTCAGACTTCCTGTTCCACCCTGATGCAAATGTAAATGCACTTAAGGAACAAATTGAATCTCTTACCCGCCACCTCACAATTGAAAAACATCGTAACACCCAATTGATGTTGCTCAATGAATTGAGCCAGCAATTGGAGGCCGAACTCGATCCCCCAGTCGCGGCACAATTGGCCGTGAACACACTTGAGCGCGCTATGGATTGTTCATTTGTTGCTCTCCTGACGCCTGAAGATGGAGCGCAGGAATATGTGGTTCTTGCTGCGGCAGGAAGAGCCGCAAGCATTATTCCGCCGGGTTACAGACAGAATATGGGCAGCGGTCTGGCTGGGCGCACAAACAGACTTAAGAAAACACAGATGGTGAATGATACAGAATTGGATGCAGATTTCATTTCTCTGGATCATGAAAAGACACTTTCAGTAATTAGCGTACCTATTCTTCAGCATGGACATGCAAAAGGTATCCTTGAAATCTGCTCAGATAAGAAATATGCCTTTAGCAGTCTGGATGTAGCCATTGCCGAGGGCATCGCTTCAGAATTGATGCGCGCATGGGAACGTTCAAGCTATCGCCAGCGATTGACAGAACTGATCCAGGCGGGCATATCACTCACAACTCTGCTCGATCCACAGGCCGCAGTGCAGGAGGTGGCAGTCATTGCGCGCAAGACCCTCGAAGCACGCTTTGTTTTTGTCAATTTGCTCGATCAACAAGGAAATTTCTCACGTACAGCATTCGCAGGGGAAGCACCCAAGTTGCTCGTGGCTCTTAATGCAAACCCAGCCGATGAACCCATTATGCATGCCGCGCTAAATGCAACAAAACCGTTCCGTGTGCGCGATCTGAGAAAATATACCCCTGCAAAGAAAATGGAAATTGATCATCCCAGTTTGCGCAGTGTGCTTGCCATCCCCATCCGTTTGCATCGCCTAAGTATTGGAACCATTCTTGCCTTTGGCAAACAGGAGGGGATTTTCTTTTCAGAGAACGATGAATCCCTTGCAGATCTCATGTCTTCCCAAGCCGCTGCTTCCATAGAGAGTTCCTGGCTGTATCAGGAATTACGGAATACATTGACAATTACGTCGATGCTCTATCAATTGAGCGTGGATGTTATCCAGACGGAAGAGTTGAGCCTGGCGGCTGAATTAATTGCCCAGGTGGCGCACAAAGTGACCAACTCAAAAGAGACCGGGATTGTCCTTATGACTCGCGATGGGCGCAAAGAGGCAGAGGTGGAGATTGATGCAAAAGGCTTGCATACGCGCCCTGAGCATCCAATGGAGACCATCGATCAGGCAATGCAGACCGGGCAAAGCATAATTGTTTCGATGGAAAATGGGTCATTGGTGTGTTATCCACTCTTAACGCGCGGCCGTACCTACGGCGCTTTATGGATGAATATCCCTGAGAGTCGTGGCCAAAACTATGCCAACATGCAAACGTTGGCGAACCAAGCAGCCATTGCGCTGGAACGCTCCATCCTTTTATCAGAGTCACGTCAGCAGGCGAAACAACTCGAAGCCGCTTATGCCGAACTTGAAATCACCTATGATCAAACATTGACATCCCTCATGTCCGCTTTGGATGCGCGGGACCGTGAGACAGAAGGCCATAGCATGAGGGTGAGTCGTCTGACATGCTTATTGGCAGAGGAAGTTGGACTAAACGGTCAACAACTCAAGGCTTTGGAAAGAGGCGCATTGCTCCACGATATAGGCAAGATTGGTATCAGCGATACGATCCTGCATAAGCCAGGCAAACTCACAGAGGCTGAGTGGAAAGTCATGAGGATACACCCTGATATCGGCGCGCGGATCGTGGAAGGCATTCCATTCTTGCAAGAGTCTCTGCCTGTGCTCCGTTACCATCATGAACGCTGGGATGGAAGTGGATATCCCGTTGGTCTGAAAAAAGATGATATTCCGATCCAAGCACGTATTTTTGCGATCGCGGATGTATTCGATGCGCTAACCAGCAAACGAAGTTATCGTAACAAGTCAAGTGCGGAGGAAGCTGTTCAATATATAAAAGAACAATCGGGTATTCTTTTTGATCCACTTATTGTGGAAGCGTTAACGAAGTTACCTTATAAAGAATTCACCGAAGGGGAAAAAATCACCGCATGAAGTCAAGAAAACCTGCAGGATCCTTCGCGCCGCACGAACTTCAACGATTTATTTTACCAATCACGATCTCCTCCATAATAATCGTGGCCATCTTAATAACAGAGGATCTGCTGAATGGCCCCCGTCTGAATATCAATCTAATTATTTATGGCTCTGTCGTGATCGTTGGCACATTAATTAATAATGTTGTGATCAGTCATACGACTGATTTCCGACAATCCTACGGGTGGTTAAATGCCGTTCTAACTGGGATTGGCTTGGGCCTGCTCCCTTATATTTTGCCGGAACATTTAAATGAGGTGTCCTACATTTTAATCCCGTTAGGTGTTATCGCTGTGACGATTGTTCCAGGGCGTCCATACGGTTACATCACTCTTCTGGAAATTTTACTTCTTAATCTATATTATGCTTTCAGCATAGCGGGTCAACCGGTCTCTGTTCTAGGCTTTGGAATGCCTTTCATCCTCTCAATTATTTTTATGGAAGTTGTTTTGCTTATCAAAAACACAACGCAGCAGCAAATCCATCGGCTTGAGATCATCAACAACTTCAGTCGCCAAATTATGCTATCGTTGGAACCAGAGCGAACAATCTCTCTTTTGGATACCACGATTCGAGAAGCTCTCGAAGCGGATACCTATTTCATCGGGATTCTTAGAGACAATGAAATTCATCTCGATCTATTTCATGATGAAGGTGAATACTACAACGGAGAAAAAATTCCTTTAGATGGAACACTATCAGGTTGGGTAATTAAGAATCAAAAAGAACTGTTTCTACCTGATCTCCGCCGGGAAGCGGAATTGGAAGGTGTAGAGATTTTTGTCATAGGCCGGGAAAAGACGAGCTTGTCCTGGATGGGTATTCCCCTCACTGCACCAAATGTCACAGGAGTCATTGCGCTTGGCTCATATCAGCCCAATGCATTCGATAGTGGAGATATGCAACTTCTATCAAATTTTGCACAGCATATCACGAGCGCATTGGATAACACAATCCGGCATGCGCAAGTAGAAGAGCAGGCGCGGCTCGACAGCATGACTGGAGTATATAACCACGGTTATTTCCTGAAAAAACTGGCTGAGCAAGCCGCAGAGTCATATGCTGCACAGACGTCGCTTAGCTTAATCATGATGGACATTGATTTTTTTAAGCAGTATAACGATACTTATGGACATCTCGTTGGTGATCGAATCCTCAAAACGTTGTGTACAGCCATCAAACACCACATCAAACAATCGGATGCGGTGGGACGATGGGGAGGCGAAGAGTTTGTTATTTCATTACCGGGAGCTACGGGCCAGCAAGCCATGCACGTCGCAGAACGGATTGGCGAAACAATGGCGGCCTTGCGCGTTGAAGATCGTGAGCAAAGGACAATTCCTGTACCAACGGTCAGCCAGGGGATAGCCATTTATCCGATGGAAGCGGA
>Ga0070699_100004556_pt1 | contig 12272 bp, 9 predicted proteins | sample KBSK1503metaG_FD_65473 | JGI IMG/M metagenome (GOLD analysis project Ga0070699, IMG submission 65473) | Corn, switchgrass and miscanthus rhizosphere microbial communities from Kellogg Biological Station, Michigan, USA - KBS K1-50-3 metaG | ecosystem: Host-associated > Plants > Roots >...
GCGCCGGCGACTTCCACGGAGGGGGTAGAATGCCAGAATGGGTATCTGTCGAAAACGGAAGACCCAGGGGCATTGGCGAATTCATCCGGTACGAAGGAAATCTCTACACCGACAACTCCTGGACTGGACTACGCCTGGCGCAGGGAGAGTCGCATCCCGCCCTGCTCCCCGAGGGCTACTTCCGGGTGCATGTGGTGTCGCTGCACCTGGGTGAGCCGGCATTAACTAAACGCCACGTCGTCGGAAACCGCTTGCGAACCGAGAGGGCGACGCCGGAGAGCCTCGATCTTTTTCCGGCCAAGGCCCCCTTTACCCTCGAGTGGCAAACCCCCTTACCGAGGCTCGACCTCTTGATCGATCCCGAGCTCGTGTCCAACGTGGCCGGACAGGAAGTTACGGCCAACCGACTGGAGCTGCTGCACACTCATTCCGCGGGGGATCCGTTCATCGCCCAGGCGCTTTACGCGCTCCGGCACGATGCGAGAGAGGGATTTCCGCGGGGGCGGCTCTATGGTGAGACGCTGGGTACCGCCCTCGTGGTCCATCTGCTGCGCCACTACGCGAGACAAGACAGCCCCGGTCAAGCGCCGAGAGGACGTCTGCCCCCCAATCGCCTCCGGCGCGTGGTCGAGTACATCAACGACCGCTTGGAGATGGATCTCTCGCTGCCCGAGCTCGCGGGCCTGGTGGGACTGAACGCCGATTACTTCGCCCGCGCCTTCAAGCAAACCACCGGGATTTCGCCGCACCGTTACGTCCTGCTCAAGCGCATCGACCGCGCCTGCGCAATGTTGAGAGATGCGCGGATTTCAATCGCGGAGATCTCCTTGCGCTCGGGGTTCGCCAGCCAGAGCGCCTTCACCACCGCGTTTGGGCGAGTCCGGGGAATCACGCCCTCGGTCTACCGCCGCGCCCTGCTGTAGACCTTTTCCCAGGCGCCGGATCAGGAGGCTTACGGCGCTGCCCAAAATCGCGCCGGCGACGACGTCCGAAGGCCAATGGACGCCGACGTAGACGCGGCTCACCGCGATCAGCAAGGCAAGCGCGCAGGACGGAACGCCCAGGGCGGGCCACTGGAGCGAGAGGAGCAACGCAAAGGCGAAGGCGTTGGCGGCGTGGAGACTAGGCATCGAACCCGAGCGGCCGGCGGGAAGGAGCAGCCGGAAAGTTCCGGCTTCCAGGGCGTAACATGGCCTGGTGCGGTGAAGGAGGGGCTTGAGCAGCCAATGCCCGACTCCATCGGTGATGCCCAGCGCCAACCAGGTCAGCGCCGCCGTCAACACTCCTTGTCGCCTGAACCTCAGAATCAACAGCAGCGTCGCCAGACCGGCCGCGGCGAAATCGAACGCCTTGCTGGAGAGTCCCCGGAAAACCCAGTCCATCCATGGAGGCCCCGCCGCGTTGAGGAGATGAAAAACCGGGAGATCTCCGGGGAGCGGTGCCAATGGGGAGCTTTCAATGCCAGTAGTAGACCGAGAGGAAGCCTCCGCTGAACGGGTGGCGGAACCGATTCCTTCCCTCGTCGAGGCGCCTGCGCGTCAGCAGCTCCGCGCTGAAGTGGGTGAACCCGGCGCGGACGCCGACCGAGCCGAAGCGGTAACCGAGGAAAAACTCCGAGTCCAATTGCCCCCGGTCCCCGGAGCCGAGCTTGAGCAGATCGAGATTCGAGACGTGGGCCGGTTGATACCGGCGGAAGGATGTTCCTGGCGCCCGGTAGTCGCCCAGGACCGAGCTGCCGAAGCCGTAGCCGGCGAGGTCGATGTTCGCTCCGGCCTCGAGTCCGCCGGCGATGCGGATGCGGGCCTGCGCGAACGCGTTGAGCCCGTAGGCCTGGAGGTCCGGGGCGACGAGCTTCGCGTCCTGGCTCCCGAAGCCGACGCCTCGCCGGAGGAAGAAGGTGCCCAGACGCACTCCCAGCCCCAGGTGCAAGTGTTCTCCGAAGAGGCCGAGCACCGGGCTCCAGGAGGCGGAGACCTTCGTCGCCCCCGCCGCATCTCCAATCGCCAGATCGGTGGCGTGGTGGAGCGCCACGGAGGGGCCCTCCTGGGCTCTGGCGGCATGCGTGCTCGCGAAGAGCACCGCGGTGGCGATGGCGATCTGCTTCATCCGGCTCATCTGGGGAGGTTTGATCATGGCTCAACCGATCTACATCCGGCTTCATCCCCCGGTTACATCGGCCGGTTACGCTCCTGGACCGCCGTCGCTCCATATCGAACGGGGCAACCCTCCGCCAGACCGGTCGAGGCGGATGTGGACTATCGCGCTTATCGCGTTGAAAACGATCCCCGGTTCGGACTCGACGTCAAGCCGGAGCCGACCTATCCCGGCGATTCGCGCCGCGTGGGTGAGCCCGGCCGCGGCGATGCGGGACTGTAAACTCCCCGCTCCGACTGCGACATCGGCACCTCCGATTGAGAACGGATGTGCACTTCGCATCCCACACTTCGCCTGACCGGCTTTTGCGCAATTAGCGCACGCATGGGTCATGTATGTCTTTGAAGCCCTCGCAGACGCGCAAACTCATTGAGAAAAATAGCCCCGAGCCCCTGGCCTTCGTCTTGCTAACCAAGACGGCAGACAAGAGTGTTTGCTCGAGGAGTGCGCAATGTCGACAGATTTCAGAACACCAGCGAATTACCCGCCGAAGAGGTGGCCGGGTCGCGCTGTTCTGGCGAGCGCCTTCCTCATGGCTACAGCCTGCGGCTTCGATCCCAACGCACCGCAGAAGTCGGCGCAGCCGGACACCGGCATGACCCAACAGGCCTGCATCAACTCGCTGAACAGCGTCAACGCGATGAACGCGATGAACGCGATGAATGCGATGAATGCGATGAACGCGATGAACGCGATGAATGCGATGAACGCGATGAACGCGATGAATGCGATGAACGCGATGAACGCGATGAACGCGATGAACGCGATGAACGCAATGAACGCGATGAATGCAATGAACGCAATGAACGCGATGAACGCGATGAACGCGATGAACGCGCAGCTGGGCAGTGGCTTTTCGCTTGGCGACAGTGCAGTGGCGGCCGTGAATACGCTGACCACCACCGACCTGAGCCAGCTGACCCCAGCTCAGATCGATGCGCAGTGTCCGGTGACGAGCATCAACTATCCTTTTGGCGACGCGTGGATTCAGTACGCCATCCCCAAATTCAATGCGCTCACCTCGGTCTTCGAGAAAGTCGTCGATTCGGCGGGTAACGACCTGGTTGTCAACGTCAGCACCGTGCCGCATCGCGTCTACGTGGGCTTCGCCATCGCTTGCAGCAATTTCGTGGTGCGCCCTGTCTTCTTGAGGCCGCACACCGACGCCACTGGCTCGAGCTGGGATAGACCCCTGCGCTCGTACGAGAACGACTTCGACTATATGTGTCTCAAGTTCGTCGATCCTTCCATCGGTTTATCGAAATGGTACTGCGGTGGTGGCAACCTGGGCGAAGGTGTGGTGGGCGTCGCGACGAAGAACACTTCGCCGCGTACCTTCTTTGTCAACAACATCAGCTGGGGCTCGAACACCTGGGACCATCACTGGGAATTCCCGCGCGGCCTTGGCTCAATCTCCACCCGGATCGACCCTTCGCAGCAGACGGGGTTTGCCCAGGACTACGCCTGGAACTTGAACCCCAATGACTATCATTCGGACGGAACCTCAAAGGCTCTCGAATACATCGCCGCGGTGAACGTGAAGACGCAGACGAACCGCAACGGTGTCAAAATCTCTCCGTTCAATACCACGAATATCCAGGACTATATCGCTGCCAATCCGGGCTACTCGAAGATCGACAGCCTCGCCCAGGCCCGCTTGCGCCCGAGCGAAATGAACCAAGGCGAGGTGGAGACGCGAAGCTGCGGCACGCTCGATAACAGCCTCTGCTTCAACTATTTCCAGCTCGTGGATGTGCTCAGCAACGGTCTCCTCGGCACCGGGTCTAGCGGCAGTGACGGGAACGGGATGCCCTTCGGCGTCATCGACCTGAAAGTTTCCTCGGAATACGTGAACATGGCGCAAACAGGGGTCTGCTCCTGGCAGAGTGACTGGAACCTGCCCCAGCTTCAATCCGCCGTCTATCCAAACATCGTCGACTGGTCTGTGGCTCCCTACAACGGCCAGGCGCTGCGTTCTCTGCGGCTGCCAACGTCGTCCTATAAAGTGGCAGTCTCGCGAGGAAGCCTGGAGACGCAGCGATGCCCGTCGTGGCAGTTGTGCTCGACGCAGACCGGGTCGCACGATGCTTTCCTGCTCCCCTATGACGGCAATTGGGACCTCTTGCCGTCCAGTGCGGTGACTTTCAGGTACAACTCGCTGCTCCCCTCGTCACGAATCGGCGTGGCCGCGGCGGCGATGGGTTTTCTCTGCGGCCAGCCGGTGGCCGCCGCCCGGTCGGACGGCTCCAGCGCAGACTGGTGGATTTGCGCGGGGGCTGCCTGCAACACACCAGCCGGCTCGTGGCAGCCGGCCTGCACGAACACCACCAGCTGCACGATCTCGATGTCCGACCAGGACCTCTACGTGGTCACCATTCCTCCCGCGCTGGAAGCGACGATCGACCCGGTGGGAGCAGGCCCGGACCTCGGCTGGGCGGTGGAGAACGCCGGCTTGTAGACGGATCTACGAGTCGCGCGCCTCGCGCCTCATCGGCGCTCCAGCCGACGGAAGATGCGGCGGGCGATCGAAGCGCGGTGCACTTCGCTCGGGCCGTCGTAGATCCGGAACGGCCTGGCCTCGCTGTAGAACGACGACAGGGGGGTGTCCTCGGAGATCCCCAGCGCGCCGCAGATCTGCACCGCCCGGTCCACGACCCGGTTGACCGCCTCGGCGACGAACACCTTGGCCATCGAAGACTCGTGCCGCGGTTGCTCGCCTCGATCGAGCTTCCAGGCGGCCTTCCAGATCAAGAGGCGCCCGGCCTCGATGTCGATCTGCGAATCGGCGACGAAGCTCTGCACCATCTGGTGCTCGGCGAGCAAATGACCGAACGAGGTTCGCTCGGCGGCGTAGCGGGTGGCGATCTCCATCGACCGCACCGCCACGCCCAGCCAGCGCATGCAGTGGGTGAGCCGGGCGGGGACCAGCCGAAGCTGGGCGTATTCGAAGCCCTTCCCCGGCTCGCCGAGGACGCCGTCGTCTCCCACTTCGCAACCGGACAGCTCGAAATGACCGTGGCCGCCGGGGGTGAGGTGGTCGAGCGTCGGGATGGTCGCCCGGATCGGCCGCAGGCCGGGGTTGCCTTTCTCGACGATGAACATCGTCGGCCCCTCCGGCGCCCGGGCGAGAACGATCACAAATGCGGCGCCGGCCAGCCCGGTGGTGAACCATTTCTCTCCGTCCAACACCCAGGCGCTCCCCCGGCGTTCTGCCCGGGTGAGCAGGAGGCTCGGGTCCGCGCCGGCCCCGGGCATCGGCTCGGTCATCGCAAACGAGGAGCGGACCTCGCCGGCCGCCAGCGGCACCAGGTAGCGACGCCGCTGTGTTTCGCTGGCAATCTGGGCGAGCAGATGGAGGTTTCCCTCGTCGGGCGCCGAGCAGTTGAGGGCCTGGGGGCCGAGGAGGCTCCGGCCGGCCTCCTCGAGGACGACGGCGATCTCTCGCCAGGAAAGCCCCAGGCCTCCCAGCTCCTTGGAGCAGGTCGGCAGGAAGAGTCCGGCGCGCTTGGCCTGGGCTTGCAGCTCGCGCCGGATTCGGTCGGCGAGATCCGGGGCGCCGGCGTATTCCGGCTCGCGCGGGATCACCTCCGAGTCCACGAAGGCGCGCACCCGGTCGCGCAACGCGGTGAGTCCCTCGCCCAGATCGAAATCGATCATTGCTTGCCTTCCCCTTCGCGAAGTGTTCGCGCTCGCTCTCGTAGGACGAACTTCTGGATCTTACCGCTGGCCGTCTTGGGCAGCTCGCCGAAGACGATGAATTTGGGCGCCTTGAAATGCGCCAGGTGCGCGCGCACGTAATCGATCAGCTCGCGCTCGGTGGCGTTTTGATCCCGCTTGAGCACCACGAAAGCCATCGGCACCTCGCCCCACTTGGAATCCGGCGCGGCGACGACCGCGACCTCGAGCACCGCCGGATGGCCGGCCAGGGTGCTCTCGACCTCCAGCGAGGAGATGTTCTCTCCCCCGGAGATGATGATGTCCTTGGCGCGGTCCTTGAGCTCCACATAGCCGTCGGGATGGAGGACGCCCAGGTCACCGGTTCGAAACCACCCGTCCGGCGCGGCCCGCTGGGTCGCCTCGGAATCGCGGTAGTAGCCCAGCATCAGATTGTTTCCGCGCATCGCGATTTCGCCCATCGTCCGTCCATCGGCCGGAGCGTCTTCCCCGGTGGGGGTGACCACCCGGACCTGCTCGCTCACCACGTTGCCCACGCCCTGTCTTGCCTTGAGCCTGGCCTGCTCGGCGATCGGCAGCGCGCTCCACTGGCTGGGCCATTCGCAGAGCACCGCCGGACCAAAGGTTTCGGTGAGGCCGTACAGGTGGGTGACTTCCATGCCGAGCTCGGCGGCCCGGGCGAGGATCGCCGGGGTGGGAGCGGCGCCGCCGGTCCCAAACCTCACCGGCGCCCCCCGGCTCGCGGCAGGGTGCCAAAGGAGCATCGTGAGCACCGTGGGGGCGGCGCAAAGGTGAGTCACTCCCGAGTCGCGTAGCATTCGCCAGATGAGCTCGGGATCGATCGCCCGCAGGCACAGGTGCGTTCCGCCGGCCGCGGTCACCGCCCAGGTGAAACACCAGCCGTTGCAGTGAAACATCGGCAGCGTCCAGAGATACTTCGAATCGGAATCGAGGCGCATCTGCATCGCCATGGCCAGGGCCTGAAGGTAGGCGCCGCGGTGGTGGTACATCACGCCCTTGGGACGCGCGGTGGTGCCGCTGGTGTAGTTGATCGCCAGCAGGCCCCGTTCGTCCGCCACCGGTTCGGCGATCGGCGAGGCCCGCGCGAAAAGGGCCTCGCAACCTTCCGCGTCGACGCGCCGGAGCCCGGGCACCTTCGCTGCCAGCGCCTTGGCGACTTCTTCCATCGGCTCGTCGTGGAGCAGGACCCGCGCTCCGGCGTGACCCACGACGTAGGCGAGATCGCCTGGCGTCAGCCGAGTGTTGAGGGCCACCAGCACCGCGCCGGACAGCGGGACGCCGTAATGAGACTCGACCAGGAGGTGGGAATTGCTGGCGAGCACCGCCACCCGGTCCCCCGGAGCGACTTCGAGCTCGCGAAGGGCCCCCGCCATCCGCCGGGCCCTCGACCAGAGCTCCCGATAGGTGAACCGGCGCTCGCCATCGATCACCGCGGTCCGGTCGGAGAACACCTGTCCGGCCCGGCGGAGGAACGCGGTCGGCGTCAGCGGTTCAAAGCTCAGCGGTAGAGTCATCGACGCCTCCGGGGGGACCGCGCCCCGCGGCTCCTCCGGCGCCGAAACATCGCGCCGATTCGCCAGGACGTAAAGCTCTGAAATCACCGCCGATAACCGACGACGCGGTCGTTTCCGGCCGCCGGAAACCGGGGCAGACGGATCGCGCGCTCACCCAGGGCGCTGCCGCCGTCCAAGCCCGAAACGCGAATGTGACACCCGGCGGGCGCCGGACCTGTTCGCAATGTGGAAAAGAGCGTGTCGGTCGAGCCGATTTGTGAGATACATCGCCCGCCTGGCCGGTTGAGGGGCTGCCTTAACTTTTCGAAACTTGCGGTGTGTTAGCGACAAACTGGGGGCTCGCCCAGGGGGACAGATGAAGAAGGCTGGTTGGCTCGTGCTGGGTGCCCTGCTCGCCGAGGGGGGTGCGGGATGTGTCGGTCGGGCAACCCAGAACATGACCGGGCCCGGGCAGGGCACCGCGCAGCAGCCGGAGATCTGGATTTTCCGAAAGGTCCGGCGGCTGAGCAACCGGGAGTACAACAACGTGGTCCGCGATCTGCTCGGCGATACGAGCCAGCCGGCGAGCTCGTTTCTCGATGATTCATACGCCAACGGCTACGACAATGGCTCCGCGCTGCTCTCGGTTCAGACCGATCAGGCCGAGCGCTATCAACTCGCGGCGGAGCAGCTCGCGCAGGTCGCCGTGGATCGGCACCTGGTCGATCTACTGGGCGGATGCGTTCCGACCAACACCAATTACGAGACCTGCGCCAACCGCTTCTTCGAGACCTTCCCCCTGCGCGCCTTCCGTCGTCCGCCGACGCCGGCCGAGATCGGCCGCCTGAGGGGCGTTTACCAGACCGCTTCCCAGGTCGGTGGATTCATCCTCGGGATTCAGACCACGGTCGAGGCGATCCTCCAAAGCCCTGCCTTCCTCTACCGGGAAGAGCTCGGCACGCCGTCGGGAGAGGACGGGGGGAGGGCGAACCTCAATCCCTACGAGCTCGCTTCGGAGCTCTCATTCTTTCTCACCGGCTCCATGCCGGATGATCAGCTGTTCGCCGCCGCCGCCGACGGTCGCCTCGCCACCGCCGAGGATCTCCGCCGTGAAGGCAGGCGGCTCCTCCAGTCGGCCAACGCAAAGGGAAACCTCCGCCAGTTCTTCCATCAGTGGCTGGCCACCAACCGCCTCTCGACGTTGACGAAGGATCCCGCCTTCTACCCGAACTTCAACGCTGCCCTGGCGCGCAGCATGGCCTCCGAGCTCGACCTTTTCTTCGATGACGTCTTGTGGAGTCGGTCCGGCACGCTCCGCGAGCTCTTTACCTCCAACGCATCATTCACCGACGAGAACCTCGGCCGGCTTTACGGCGTGACCGGCGTATCGGGATTCGGGCCGGTGCTCCTCGATCCGGATCAGCGCAAGGGCATCCTCACCCGGGCCGGATACCTCGCGGTGCACTCGGCGACCTCGCACTCCTCGCCCGTGGAACGCGGCGTCTTCCTCCGCCAGGCGCTGCTCTGCACCCATCTTCCGCCGCCGCCCGCGGATGTGCTGCAGCGCGCGATGATGGAGGTGCCCGATCCAACGAAGACCACAAGGGAGAGGTTCTCCGCCCACTCCAACGATCCCTTCTGCGCCAGCTGCCACCGCCTGATCGACCCGGTGGGATTCGGTTTCGAGGAGTTCGACGGGGTGGGGGCATTCCGCAGCACGGAGGCCGGCAAGCCCATCGACGACAGCGGAACGATGCTGGGAACGCAGGACATCGACGGGGATTTCCGCGGCGCCTCGGAGCTCTCCGAGAAGCTGATCACCAGCAAGCAGTTCCAGGAGTGCGTGGTGCGGCAGATGTTCCGCTTCGCCATGGGGCAGGCGGAGTCCTCCGACGACCAGCTGGCCCTCGCGAGCATCTCGAGCCAGTTCTCGTCGGACACCCGCCTTTCCGATCTGGTCCTCTCATTCGTCGAGAGCCCATTGTTCCTGCAGCGAATCCCGGAGGGGAACTGAGATGCCCGCGCAGACCATCGCCCGCCGCCGGTTTCTCCAGGCCTTCGGGGCAGCCACCTTCCTCTGGCCGCTCGCAAACAGGGTCTTCGCGGATACCGGCACCCGGCAGAAGCGCCTGGTGCTGTTCATGCAGAACAACGGCACCCAGCAAGTCAACTTCTGGCCGACCACCACTTTCAACTCGAGAATTCTCGATCCGCTCCTCGGCGATCCGCGCATCGCCCAGAAGACGAATCTGATCAAAGGCGTGTACGTCCCCCGCGATCTGCACGGAACGGACGGGAACGAGCACGACATGGGCTTTGCCCGGATGTTCACCGGCGAGCGGCTCCTGAGCATCGGAGGGAAGCCCTGGGGTGGAGGTCCCTCGGTCGATCAGATCGTCGCCACAAGCTGGGGGATCGATTCGCTGGCGATGGCGGTGTTGACCTCCGCCGTCGAACCGCACCCCAAGCCGGGCTACGATCACCGCAAGTCGTTCGTCTATTTCAGCGCGGGCGAGCACAAGCTTCCGCTCGTCGATCCCTTCATCGTCTATCAGCAGATCCTTCCCGCGGTGCAGACCGGGGAGTCCGCCCGGCAGCGGTTGATGCTGCGGCGAAGCGTCCTCGATGCGGTGGCAGGCAATCTGTCCGACCTGACCTCCGTCCTGGGCGCGGATGAAAGGCGAAAGTTGGATCAACACCTCACCTCGATCCGTCAGGTGGAGGTGCGCCTGAGCAGGTCGCTCCAAGAGACCCAGGTGGTCTGCCCTCGCCCGACCCAGCCGAGGGATTACACCCATACGGCGCCGGAGCTCTTGATCAACAACGAGTCCTCCCTCCCCGAGCTGGTGGCGACGATGATCGACCTCGGCGCGACGGCGCTCAGCTGCGGCCTCGTCCCGATCGTCACCATCCAGTTCGGCTATGGCGGCGGAAAGTGGCGATTTGCCTGGGAAGGCATCGACATGAATTGCCACGACGATGTGGCGCACCTGGACACCGGCGATGGCGGCGGCTCGGCGATCAACACCGAGCGGGTGGTCCGCATGAATCACTACTACGCCTCCCAGGTGGCGCGGATGGCGCAGGCGCTGGAAGCGGTGCCCGAGGGCGACGGAACGGTCCTCGACAACACGCTGATCGCCTGGTCCAACGAGCAGGGGCGCGGCGACCACAGCCAGCGGAACATTCCGGTGGTGCTCATCGGCAAGGCCGCCGGAGCGATCCGGCGCGGCGGCCAGCTGATCGACCAGGGAGATCAGGTCTTCAATCGCCTGGGGTGCACCATTCTGAACGCGATGGGCCAGCCGGTCGAGGGTTTCGGCGACGCCACCACGTGCGGCCCATTCCCGGGGATCTTCTAGCGGGGTTTTTTCAACGCCCTGCTGGCCCGTCGAACGACGCTCGCATACAGTCGCGGGCTCGTTGCGACGCGCGAATCTGACAATCGGTTTGATTCTGCTCTCGTCGAGTGCCCTCGGGTCTCCGATCACGCTCGAGATGGCCTCCGACGATTCGCCGCTGGTGGCCGTCTCTCTCGCTCACACCGGGCTTCGCCGGCCGAGCGAATTCGCGACCGAGGCGAGGATCGAATACCGGTCCGCCGTCCAGCTCTGGGTATTCAAGCCATTTGGCGGAATGATGGCCAATTCGAACGGCACCCTCCATGGGTTTGCCGGGCTGCTGATCGACATCTACATCCTCGAGCGGGTGGTGATCACGCCGAGCTTCGCCCCCGGCCTGTATCACTCGGGAAGCGGCAAGGACCTCGGGTTCCCGCTCGAGTTCCGCTCGCAGGTCGAGCTCAGCTATCGCTTCCCGAGCGGCGCGAGGATCGGCTTCGGCGTGAACCACATCTCCAACGCCAAGCTCGGACGGATCAATCCGGGCATCGAATCGATCTCGATCACCTTCAGCACGCCCGGATTTCCCTCGCCCGGCTGACGGGCCGGGGACGCCAAAGGGAAGACGGAATTCAGCGGGCGGAAATCGCGGCTCAGATCAGCTTGCGCTCCCGCCACTTGGCCCAGATCCGCTTGCACTTGCCTTCTGCTTCCTTGACCGCGTCTTCGGGGGACAACGCGCCGGTGCTCGCCTGGGCGAACATCGTGTTGAGCACCCAGGTGCCGAATACCTCGTCGATCGCGGCGGTGGCGTAGCCCGGGTACCCGACGTTGGTCGCCCAATCCAGGGAGTCGGCGAGCACCGCGTACTTGTCCGGCGGCTTTCCCTTGGCGTCCCTGGCGAGCAGCTTGGGCAGGTCCGGCACCTGATTCCAGAAGCAGGGAAAGTTGTAGAACTCGCTGGCGCGGAACGCCCGGTTAAAGTTGCCGATGTAGTCGACGAGAAACTTCTTCGCGCCCTCGATGTTCTGGGCGAACTTCCAGACGACGTAGACGTTCATCAGGTGCTCGAGGCCCATTCGCCGCACCGGTCCCTGCGCCGCCTTCGCCAACAGGATCTTCTCGCCGATCGGCATCGCGTTGTTCTCGGCTTCCCGGGTGATGGAGATCGCGTTGAGGACGAGCGAGGCCTTGCCGGCGAGCATCGCGCGGTTGTTGGACGCTGGATCCCAGGCGAGGACCTCCGGGGTCATCGTCTCCTGATAGAGCGCCTTGACGAACTTGACCGCCTCAAGCGTGTTCTTCGAGTTGAGCACGAGCTGATTGTTCTCGTCCTGCTCCGAGCCGCCGAAAGAGAAGAGGATGGCCCTCATCGCCATCGCGGTGTCGACCTCGGGGGAGAGGCCGATTCCGACCGGAATCCCGGTCTTGTCCCTGATCTTCTTGCCTCCCCGCCGGATGTCGTCCCAGCTGTCCGGTTGCACCCCGGCCTCGCCCCAGAGGTCGCTGCGGTAGTTGAGCGGATCGGGAGCGAAGCTGTCCGCGAATCCGAAGTACTTCTTCGTCTTCGGATTGTAGGTGCTCTTGA
>Ga0070699_100004558_pt1 | contig 12269 bp, 11 predicted proteins | sample KBSK1503metaG_FD_65473 | JGI IMG/M metagenome (GOLD analysis project Ga0070699, IMG submission 65473) | Corn, switchgrass and miscanthus rhizosphere microbial communities from Kellogg Biological Station, Michigan, USA - KBS K1-50-3 metaG | ecosystem: Host-associated > Plants > Roots >...
TACGACACGCTCACGGCGCCCGCGCGGATCCTGGCGATCGTCGTCAAGGGCCGGCGCCAGCCGGAGGCCGTCGCGGGGGAGGAAGCCGAGATCATCCTCGACCGGACGCCTTGCTACGCGGAGTCGGGTGGCCAGCAGGGCGACACGGGCACGATCATCGGCCGGGAGGGGCAGGGGCGGGTCCTCGATACGCTCAAGCGGGGGACCGGTCTCTTCGCTCATCGGGTGGCGGTCACGCGGGGCGGGCTCCGGGAGGGCGAGGAGGTCGCGGTCGCGGTGGAGTCGCCGCGCCGCCTCGGCCTCGCGCTCCACCACACCGGCACCCACCTCCTCCACGCCGCGCTCCGGCGCGTCCTCGGCACTCACGCGACCCAGGCGGGCTCCCTCGTCGCGCCCGACCGGCTCCGCTTCGACTTCAGCCACGGGAGCCAGGTGAAGGATCGCGAGATCGGGCAGATCGAGGACCTCGTCAACGAGAAGGTCCGCGACAACCTCGCCGTGAGCCCGTTCTGGACCGAACTCGACGCGGCGCTCAGGCTGGGCGCGATCGCGATGTTCGGCGAGAAGTACGGGCACCGCGTCCGGGTCGTCCGGATCGGCGACTTCTCGACCGAGCTCTGCGGCGGCACCCACCTCGAGCAGACGGGCCAGATCGGCCTCTTCAAGATCGTCGACGAGGGGGCGGTCGCGGCGGGGGTGCGCCGGATCGAGGCGGTCACCGGGGCCGCGGCGCTCCAACACGTCGGCCAGGAGGAGGCAGCCCTCCGCGAGGCGGCGGAGGCTCTGAAGATCGCGCCGCTCGAAGTGCCGAAGCGGCTCCAGAAGCTGCTCGACGAGCAGCGGGCCCTCGAGAAGCAGCTGGCGCTGCTCGAGGCGCGTCTCGCACGGTCGCGCGCGGAGGAGTTGGCGGCCTCGGCACGCCAGGTCAACGGCGTCGCCGTCCTGGCCGCCCGCCTCGACGGTCTCGACGGGGACGGGCTGCGCGCGGTCGTGGACACCGTCCGCGACCGGCTCGGCTCGGGCGTGGTCTGCGTCGGTGGCGTGGCCGATGGCAAGATCAACCTGGTGATGGCGGTCACGAAGGATCTCACCCGGCGTTACCACGCCGGCCGGCTGATCCAGGAGGTCGCGAAGGCCGTCGGCGGCGGAGGCGGTGGGCGGCCGGAGCTGGCTCAGGCGGGCGGGAAGGATCCGGCGAAGCTCGACGACGCGCTCACGCTCGTCTACGACCTGGTCGCTCGGGCCGGATAGCGATGCCGGTCTCGCTGTCCGACGAGATCAAGGCGCTGGTCCAAGGCGCCAACTTCGCCTCGCTGGCGACGCTAATGCCCGATGGCTCCCCGCAGGTGGCCACGGTCTGGGTCGACCTCGAAGGCGACCGCATCCTCGTGAGCACGGGCGAGACCTCGCTGAAGGCGCGGAACACCCGGCGTGACGCCCGGGTCGGTCTGTCCATCACGTCGATGACCAACCCGTACCTGGAGGCGCAGATCCGTGGTCGCGTCGTTGAGCGTCGGCCGGACGCCGACTTCAAGGCGATCGACCGCATCTCGCGCAAGTACACGGGCAAGGACTTCCCGTGGCGAAACGATCCTGCCAACCGCGTCATCCTCGTGATCGAGCCCGACCGCGCTCGCTACGTCGCGCTCCCGCTGGAGAGGGTTTCCGACGCCGGGCCAGGCTCAGCGCGAGCCGCACCACGGAGTTGAGCGGCCCATCATCCGCGGCCCGCCACGCTGGCCGTCGCCAGCGCCAGGACCAGGCCAGCCGTCGCAACGGCCGCTACACAGACCGTGCCGGTGACGGCCAACACCGCGCCGCCGATTAGGAGCTGCCCTAAAAGCCTCATGCCCACGTGTCCGGGTCGACGCCCGCGATGGACCGGGGTGATGCCCAGGTACGGCTAGGTGCGCGTCGTTCCATTCCGGACCTGACCTCCAATCCTGCAGTCACGATAGGCACCGTGCCCGACGCTCTCAATCCAGAGCCTCCTCAAATCAAGACGAGGAAATCCCAGGACACGGCGGGAAGGTCTTCACCCGGTGAATCAAGACCTCGCGCGGCTGGCCGTCAACTCGTGGGCCAGGTCCTGGATCACCCTCGAGGGTGACGGCCTCGGCCCTTCAAACCTGGATCAGGCCCTGACGGATCGCGTACCGGACGACGCCGGCCGTGTTGTGGATCTCGAGCTTCTTCATGATCCGCATGCGATGGGCCTCGGCGGTCTTGACGCTGATCCCGAGCTGCCCGGCGACCTCCTTCGTCGTCTTGCCCACGGCGACGAACTGCAGGACCTGCCGCTCCCGCGGAGTCAGGGGATCGGATACCTCGGACTTGGCGAGGTACGCCTGCACCACGGTCCGCGACACGCGGGGGCTCAGGTAGGTCATGTCGCGCGAGACCTCACGGATCGCCCGGATCAGGTCTGCCGAGGCCTGGGTCTTCACGACATAGCCCTTGATCCCGGCGCGGAGCGCCTCCAGCACGTAGTGATCCTCCGTATGCATCGTCAGGAGGATCGCCTTCGTGCGGGGGCACGCCTGCAGGATTTCCCGGGCGGCGTCCAAGCCGTTGAGGAGCGGCATCGCCAAATCCAGGACAGCCACATCCGGGCACCGGTCCCGAGCCAGGCGGACGGCTTCCTGGCCGTCCGCGGCTTCGCCGACGACCTCGAACCCCTCGCGTTGCATGAGGACCTTGAGGCCCTGTCGGACGATCAGGTGGTCGTCAGCCACCAGGATTCGAAGCGACACGTCGGCTCCCCCATCTTTCCCCGGCCGCGCGCGCGGCGGCGCCGATCCGTCTCTGTCTACAACCCCGCTGCCGACGAGCGTAGGGTCCACCTTCGAGGGAGGAAATTCTGGAATGTCCGGAAAAGCAGACGGGAAATCCCTGAGGGGAGAGACCGGAGCAAGCGGTCCGGAGAAACCCTGCCGGGTCTCCTTCGTCCTTCCCTGAAGGCACCGAACTCTACTCTCCGGCGAGGCCCAGATTTCCGGCGAGGTAAGGGCTCCGCACGGAAGTTCCGCGAGGCGGTGGCTAAAGCGGCGGACGGAGGTGGGCCCAGGGCTGGGCCGCCTCGAACGCCGCCGCCGCCCGAAGCACCCGCGCCTCGCCCCGCCAGGGGCCGGCGATCTGGAGCCCGACGGGCAGGCCGTCCCGGGTGAACCCGCAGGGTACGGTGATCGCCGGAAGGCCGACGACCGTGAAGCAATAGGTCGGGAGCAGCCACTCGATGTAATTCGTCATGGGCTTCCCGGCAACTTCGGTCGGGAAGGGGATCTCGACCGGGAAGGGCGGGATCGCGGTCGTCGGCGCGATGATGAGGTCGTAGCGCGCGTAAAACTCGCGCACGCGGTGCCAGAGCCTGGTGCGCAGCCGCTCGCAGCGGCCGACGTCGTCCGCCGTCAGGGTGAGCCCGTACTCGATGTTCTTGACGAGGTTGTCCTGCATGACGTCGCGCCACTTGGCGAGCTTCTCGGCGTGGGCGGCGGCCTGGCGGGCGCCCCGACTCAGGAGGACGACGTCGAGGACCCCCGAGAAATCGGGATGGGCGGTGTCGACCCGGGCGCCGAGTTGCTCGAAGACGCGGGGGGCGCCGGCCACCACGCGGCGGATCTCGGGATCCACCGGGAACACGCCGAGGTCGGGCGACCAGGCGATGCGCAGGCCCCGGACGCTCGGGCGCTCGACGGCACGGAGGAACTCCTGCCCGTCGACGGGATACGAGATCGGCGCGCGAGGATCGGGCCCGGCGATCACCGCCAGCATCAAGGCGGTGTCGCGGACCGTGCGCGCCATGGGCCCGTGAACACCGTACGTGTCCCAGGCGAGCGAGGCCGGATGGACGGCGACGAGCCCCGGCGAGGTCCGGAAGCCGACGACGCCGCAAAAGGCGGCGGGGGTCCGGAGCGAGCCGCCGAGGTCCGAGCCCTCGGCGAGGGGCCCCATGCCGGTAGCGAGGGCGACGGCGCCGCCCCCGGTGGAGCCGCCGCAGGTGAGCTTCGGGTTCCATGGATTGCGCGTGGCGCCGAAGACCGCGTTATAGGTGTTGGCGCCCGAGCCGAATTCGGAGGTGTTGGTCTTGCCCACCACGATGGCGCCGGCGGCTTTGAGCCGCTCCACGACGAGCGCGTCCTCGGTGGGCACGTGATGCTCGAAGATCTTCGAGCCCCAGGTGGTGCGCAACCCACGGGTTTCGGTCAGGTCCTTGACCGACACCGGCACGCCGTGGAGCGCCCCGAGGGGCTCCCCCTTCTGCACGGCGCGCTCGGCGGCGCGGGCGGCCCGGAGCGCCCCGGCGGGCGCTACCGTGCAGTACGCGTTGAGGAGCGGGTTCACGGCCTCGATCCGCAAGAGGACGGCCTTCATCACTTCGACGGGCGAGACCTTCTTCTGACGGAACAGGCGGACCAGCGCCGCCGCCGGCGTGAAGCAGAGATCGGTCCCGGTCATCTCAGCGGGCGCGCTCCTCCGCGTCGCGGACGCACTGGCAGAGGTTGCGGATGAGGTCGACGGCGAGCGTCGGGTTGGTGCGAACGAAGTGCTCGAGGCGGCCGCCGGGGATCACGAAGACTGCCACGTCTCCCTCGGCCACCGCGTCGGCGGTGCGCGGGGCCGCGGAGAAGAGCGCGATCTCGCCGAAGAGCTGTCCCTCGCCGAGCGTGCGCAGGGTCTGCTCCCGACCGTGCACCCGCTTGCGGATCGCGACCTTGCCCGACCGGATCAGGAACGCTTCCCCCCCGGGGTCGTCGCCCTCGCGGAAAATCGGCTGTCCAGCCGAGAAGCGGCGGATCTGAGCGGTCTGCGTGGTGCTCATCGAGCCTCCTCAGCGGGGCCGCTCCCAAAGGCCCATCGGGACCTCTGGGGGCGGCCGGTGGAGTTGATGCATGCGTCAGAGGGCGGAGGCGACGGCGTCGCCGACAGCCTCGGTGGTCGCGCGCCCGCCGAGGTCGGGCGTGCGGATCGTCCCGGCGGCCAGGACCGCGCTCACGGCGGCCTCGATCCGGTCGCCGGCGGCGGCGGCGGCCGGGTCCTTGTGCCGATCGCCGAGCCACCGGAGCATCATGGCGGCCGAGAGGATCGTGGCGAGGGGATTCGCGATCCCCTTACCGGCGATGTCGGGCGCCGTCCCGTGGGAGGGCTGGAAGAGCGCCCACCGGTCGCCGATGTCGCCCGAGGGCGCCATGCCGAGGCCGCCGATCGTCGCCGCGCCGAGGTCCGACAGGATGTCGCCGAACTGGTTCTCGATCACGACCACGTCGTACGCCCACGGCTTCTGGACGACGTACATCGACATGGCGTCGATGTAGACGCCGTCGACCGCGACCTCGGGGAACTCCGCGCCGACCTCCTGCACGACCTCGCGGAAGAAGAGGTACGAGCGGAAGACGTTGGATTTGTCGACACAGGTCACGCGGCGCCGCCGCCCCATCGCGGCCTCGAAGGCCCGCCGGGCGATCCGCTCGGTGCCCTTGCGGGTGACGATCAGCGTGTCGGCGGCGACGTCCCGCCCGACGCTCGCCCCGCCGCCCCGGGAGGCGAAGAGCCCCTCGGTGTTCTCGCGGAAGATGACGTAGTCGATCGGGCGCCCCGCGGGTAGCCGGAGCGGCGAGGGCACGCCCGGGTAGAGCTTGATCGGCCGCACGCCGGCGTAGAGCTCGAGGCGGAAGCGAAGCGTCACCTGGGGCGCGATCTCGGTGCCGTCGGGGAAGCGCACGTCGGGCAGCCCGGCGGCGCCGAAGAGGATCGCGTCCGCGCGCTGGCAGAGGTCGAAGGCCTCCCGTGGGAGGTCCTCGCCCGTCCGCCGGTAGAGGTCAGCCCCGACCTCCGCGTCCTCGAGCGTGAACGCGAGCCCCGCTCCGGCGACCGCCTGGAGGACCTTGACCCCTTCCGTGATGACCTCGCGCCCGATCCCGTCGCCGCCGATCACCGCGATCCGGTATGCGCTCATGCGGGCCTCAGCATCGCGGTCGCCACCTCGATCGCTTCGACCATGCTCTCGTGGTTCGCGCCGGCCTTCCAGGCGCGGTCGAACGCGGTGCCGTGGTCGACCGAGACGCGGAGGAACGGCAGCCCCACGGTGACGTTGACGCCCGAGAGTCCGGTCCACTTCTTCGTCTTCTCGTCGTAGGTGAAACCGAGCGTCTTGACCGGCACGTGGCCCTGGTCGTGGTACATCGCGACCACGATGTCGAACTCGCCCCCCCGCGCGCGCGAGAAGAGCGTGTCGGCGGGGAGGGGGCCGAACACCTGCAGCCCCTCCTTCCGGGCGTCCTCGACGGCGGGGATGATCGAGAGCTGCTCCTCGTCGCCGAAGAGCCCTTCCTCGCCGGCGTGCGGGTTGAGGCCGGCGACGGCGATCCGGGGCCCCTTGATCCCGAGGCTCGTCGCCGTCTGCTGGGCGAGACGGATCACTCGCAGCACCCGCTCGCGCGTGACGAGGTCGGGCACGCGCCGGAGCGCCACGTGCGTGGTGACGTGGATGACGCGCAGCTCCTTGCCCATCAGCAGCATGGCGAAGTCCCGGGTGCCGGAAAGCTTGGCGAGGATCTCCGTGTGCCCCGAGTGCGGCATGCCGGCCGCCGCCAGCGCCTCCTTGTTGATGGGAGCGGTGACGATCGCATCGATCTCCTTCGCCTGCGCGAGGCGGACGGCGGCGGCGATGTACTCGTAGGCGGCGCGCCCGGCGGCGGCGCTCACCCGGGCCTTCGGCAGGGTGGCGAGGTCGACGTTCTTCAAGTCGAGACACTCCACCTCGCTCTGCCGCCAGCGACAGTCCGCGACCGCCTGCACCGCGCGCAGGGCGAGGGGCGACCCGATGAGCGCGAGCGCTTCCCGCATCGTCGATGCGTCGCCGATCACGACGCAGCGGCTGGCGCCGGCGACGCGGGGCTCGCCGAGTGCGCGCCCGACGATCTCGGGGCCGACGCCGGCGGGGTCACCCATGGTGAGGCCGAGCACCGGAGGTGTCATGCGATGAGCCTCGCGAACAGGTCCGGCGCGCCGAAGGCGCCGGCCTTGGTCAGGAGCAGGAGCTCGAGGCCGTCGCCGCGCCGCAGCCGGCCGAGAGCGAGCCCGGGGCCCGGCGCCCCCAGGAGATCGATCCGCTCGGCGTCGAATTCGCGGTAGAGGGCGACGGCGGTCTCGCCGCCGGTCACGGCCACCAGGTCGACCGCTTCCGTCTCGATGATCTTCCGGGCCCGTCGCGCGAGCTCGGCCGCCACCGCCTGTCGATCGGCCGTGACCGCCGCCGGCGGCGTCACGATCCGGGTTCGGCGGTCGCCCACCGCGGCGAGCTGGGCGGCGGTGGCCGGGTGGAGGCTGCCGGCCACGATCAGCCAGCGGAGCCCCGGCGGGATCCTCGCCGGTGCGCCCGCGAGCTCGAGTCGCCGGGCGAGGGCCCCCGCGAGCCCCGCGGAGCCGACGAGCACCGGCGCCGGGCGGCCCTCGAGGCCGGCCGTCACGATCAGGTCGAGGTCGGCGTCGCTCTCGGCGTCGCAGATCACGATGGCGCCTTCCGCGTCGGGGAGGCGGCCGCGGCGGAGGTTCTCGAGCGCGCACCATTCGATCCGGCGCACCGTCGTCGCGCGGAGCGCGGTGACGATATCGGAGCTCTCCAGGGCGAAGGACGGATCGCGGGCGAGGACGGTCTCGTCGACCGGGATCTGGTCGATGCGAAGAATGCCGCCCACCAGGGTGCGCCCCTGGGAGGGGAGGGCCGGGCAGAGGAGGGCCCTCGACGCCGACACCTGCCGCATCAACCCGTCGACCTCGGCCATGATCGCTCCCCGCAGGGTGGAGTCGATCTTCTTGAACCAGAGGTTCGATCGGATGCTCCGGGCGGCCGCGATGACACAAGCCCGCGCCTCGTCGGCGGGGAGCGCTCGGCTCTCGGTGTCGATCGCCGCTACGTCTCCGGGAACCCGAGGCTGCGGATGAACGGTCGCCGGCACGGGCGCTCGGCGCGCGAACAGCGCTCCCGCGTCACAGGCGCCGGTCAGATCGTCGGCGAGGATCGTGAGCGTCATCGGGTCGGCTCATCTTAGCGCAGGGGTGAGGTGGCGTCTAACCGCCGTTCGGCTATACTCCAAGGCCCATGCCCGACATCTACTGGACCCCTGACGACGTCCGCGTCCTCGAGCGCATCCAGCAGCGTGTCCTCTGGCTCGCGGCCTATATGGTCCACCACGCGAATCACGTGCGGCCGAATGTCGACGGGGTGAAGGTGGGCGGCCACCAGGCCAGCTCGGCCTCGGTCGCGAGCATCATGACGGCGCTCTACGCGATGTTCCTGCGTCCGGCCGACCGGATCGCCGTCAAGCCGCACGCCTCTCCGGTCTTCCACGCGCTCCAGTATCTGCGCGGGCGGCTCCCGCAGGAGGCCCTTCGGCGCTTCCGGGCGTTCGGCGGCCTCCAGGCCTATCCGAGCCGCACCAAGGACATCGACGGCGTCGACTACTCCACGGGCTCCGTCGGGCTCGGCGCCGTGGCGGCGACCTTCGGCGGTCTCGTGCGCCAATACCTGATGGACCACTTCGATGCGCCCGGCGGCGCGCGCTACATCGCGCTCGTGGGCGACGCCGAGCTCGACGAGGGGAACGTCTGGGAGGCGGTCACCGAAGAATGCACGCGCCGCCTCGGCAACGTGATGTGGATCGTCGACCTCAACCGCCAGAGCCTCGACCGCGTAGTGCCGGACGGCAAGGCCCAGCGCATCCGCGAGATGTTCGGGGCGAACGGCTGGCACGTGATCAACCTGAAGTACGGGAGCCGCCTCAAGGACGCGTTCGCCCGTCCCCACGGCGAGCGCCTCCGCCGCCGCATCGACGACATGCCGAACGCCGAGTACCAGGCCCTCCTCCGACTCTCCGGCGCCGAGATCAGGAAACGGCTCGTCGCGCTGCCGGAGGGCCGGACGGACACCCTCCTCGAGGTCATGCTCGGCACCTACGGCGACGGCGAGGTGCGTGACCTCTTGGCGAATCTGGGTGGCCACGACCTGCGGGCACTCCTCGAGGCGTTCGCCGAGGCCGAGGCGCATCAGGACAGCCCGGTCGTGGTCGTGGCCTATACGATCAAGGGCTGGGGCCTGCCGTTCGAGGGCGACCCCCTGAACCACTCGATGCTGCTCACCCCGGCCCAGATCGACGCGCTCCGGGAGGCCTCGGGCGTCGCGGCCGGCGACGAGTTCGCAGGCTTCGCACCGGGCTCGCCGGAGTGGCAACTCCTGCACCGGGACGCGGACGCGCCCCCGCCGCCGCCCGCCCGCGCGGTCCCCGAGCCGCCCCCGGCGCTCTCCGAGACGTACACGGAGCGGCTCGCCACCCAGGAGGCCTTCTCCCGGGTGCTGTCGGCGCTGAGCCGGCACCCGATCGCCGATTACCTGGTGACGGCGTCGCCCGACGTCGCCACGTCGACCCATCTCGGCGGCTGGATCAACCGTCGCGGGGTCTACTCGCACCAGGCGATGATCGACTACTTCGCGGCCGCGAAGATCGCCCGCCCGATCCAGTGGCGAGAGTCTCCGCGCGGACAGCACATCGAGCTCGGGATCTCGGAGAACAACTTGTTCCTCCTGCTGGCCGCGCTCGGCCTCGCCGGCGATCAGGAGGGGCAGCGGCTCCTCCCGCTCGGGACGCTGTACGACCCGTTCGTCTGCCGCGGGCTCGATGCGTTCATCTACGCGGTGTACTCCGGCGCTCGCTTCATCCTCGTCGCGACGCCGTCGGGGGTGAGCCTGGCCCCGGAGGGGGGCGCCCATCAGTCCTCGATCACCGCCTCGATCGGGATCGAGACGCCCGGCCTCGACTACTTCGAGCCGACCTTCGCCAAGGAGGTGGAGTGGATCCTGCTCGATGCGCTCGGTGCGCTCCGGGCGGAAGGGCCCGGGCTCGGCGTCTACCTCCGCCTCTCCACGGTTCCGATCGACCAGCACCTGTTCCCGGGCGAGCGACCGGGACTCCGGAACGAGGTCCTCGGTGGCGGGTACCGGATCGTGGATTGCCGCGGCGAGAGCGAGTACGAGCCGGAGGAAAACGTGGTCAACGTGTTCGCGATGGGAGCGATCGTCCCCGAGGCCGTGACGGCTAGCGAGAGGCTCCGCGCCCGCGGCATCCTGGCCAACGTCTTCGCCGTCACCGCTCCCGGGCGGCTCTACCGGTCATTGGCCGCCGCGCGCCGCGCGCCCCGGACAGGTGTCGTGCCGGGCGCCCCTCCGCTCGAGCGCCTGCTCGAGTTCCGGGAGCGGCGGGCACCGGTCGTCACGGTGGCGGACGCCCATTCCCACGCGCTCGGCTTCATCGGCAGCGCTCTCGGCGGCCGGGCGATCCCCCTCGGAGTCGATACGTTCGGGGAGAGCGGGAGCCGGGCCGACCTCTACCAGAAGATGAGCATCGACGCCGAGGCGATCGTGGCGGCCGCCGAGGCCGCCCTGCTCGATCTCGACAGCTACGCCTGAGCGTTCCGCGCTGGCGGCGGCTACCGGGCGGCCGACAAGTAATCGATGATCTTGCGCCGTATCTCGGGATCAGGCTGCGTGTAGAACATCATGGAGCCGGGCACCCACGCCTGGGAGTCGGTGATCCAGATGTCCAGGGTGGCGCGGTTCCATATCACCCCCTGCAATCTCCTCCGGAACTCGACGGAATACAAAAACCCCTCAACGCTTCCGGCCGGCCGGCCGTACACGCCGCGGAGTGACGGACCATAGGGCGGCGCCACCGCGAGCTGCGCGCCGAACGGCTCCGTGCGCCCGGCGACACCCGAGGCAGCCGCACGATGCCCGCCCACTCCCGGGCGGCCATCTGGCCGGATGGCCCCCGCCGGTACGGCGACGGCCATGCGGACGGGGGGCGGCAGCGACGACGCGGACGCGATGAGACCGTGACAGCCGCTGCAGTTGCCGAGGTAGAGCGTCTTGCCGTCGGCGACGCCGTCGCTCTGGGCGCCGGCCAGGGCTCGGAGCAGCACGAGGGTGAGCACGCCCAACCCGAGAGAGATGCCCCGCGTCCTCATGTCCGGTCCTCCCTGTTCGTGCGCTTCGCGCCCGCGCTGACTAAGCGCGGACCTCGGCGCGCCTCCCTCACTGACACCGGGACGCCACGCAGCGCTGGCTCGGCTTGCACACGTTTCCGCACCCGCCGCAGTTGTTCACGTCCCGGTCGGTCCGTGTCTCGCACCCGGTGGTCCGACGACTGTCGCAATCCGCGGTGCCTTCGGCGCACTGGTACACGCAGTCCCGAATCCCGCACATCGGAACCATGTTCGGCCCGGCGGCGCATCGATTCCGGCAGGCTCGGCAGTGGTCGAGGTCGGCGAGGGTGGTGCAGGTATCGCCGCACAGCGTGAGCCCGTCGGGACAGATGCACCTGCCGTACACGCACGAAGCGTCCAGCGGACACCGCCTACCGCAGACGCCACAGTGCTTCGGGTCGGCCCCCCGGTCGGTGAGGTTGATTTCGCCGACGTCGGTCGTGCGGCCCGACACTACCTGGATGCCGGGGATGGTGCCCCGCTGGCCCTGCGCCTCGACGATCACGTCGAATGTCCCCGGTGGAAGATCGGTCAGTTCGAACGCTCCCGTGGGCCCGCTGACCGCCGAATGTGCCCGTCCCTCGATGGACACCTGTACGCCCGCGACGGCCCCGGAACAGGAGACGAACCGCCCTCCGATCGCCCCTCCTGTCCCCGGCTCGGCTTCCCCGGTAAGCGCCCCACCGTCGTCGTTGCTGGCTTGCCGCGTGCGCGGCCCGCCCGAGGCGTAGAGCTCGTTTGCGTCGTGCCGGTCCGCCGCCGAGCTGGTCACCGGCCCGAGCATCGTGAGGACGATCAGGCCCGCCGTGCTGGCGGCGACCCAAGCCGCGCGGCTCATGGGCCGCTGGCGGCGAGTTCGTCGAGGCGTCGCGTCGGGAGCCGGATGAACCCGAGCCCGCGCGTTGAAGGTGGCCACGGAGCCGCGACGGCCGGGGGCGTTGCGCCCCCGGCCGTCCCGTGACGCAGGGGCAGCGCTAGGCCGTGCGCTTGGCGATGAAGCCGTGCGCGAGGTTGTCCCGCAGGTCGTTCAGCTTGCCCGCCAGCCGGTACTCTTCCTTGAGCTGCGCGAACTTGTCCGTGCCGAGTCGCGGATAATCGGCGCGCAGGTTGACGCCGTAGAGGCGCGCCGAGTTGAGGCCGAAGATCTGGTTCTTCACCGCGCCGTTGGCCGGGCCGAGCGGGGCGAAGCCGTGCTTCCTCTGCATGTCCTCGGGGATCTCGAGCCGGCGCAGCGC
>Ga0070699_100004559_pt1 | contig 12269 bp, 8 predicted proteins | sample KBSK1503metaG_FD_65473 | JGI IMG/M metagenome (GOLD analysis project Ga0070699, IMG submission 65473) | Corn, switchgrass and miscanthus rhizosphere microbial communities from Kellogg Biological Station, Michigan, USA - KBS K1-50-3 metaG | ecosystem: Host-associated > Plants > Roots >...
AGCTGGATGAAGGTGACATCAGGACCCATGGCGAGCACGTACCGGTTGAGACTCACCTTCAGCGCGGTTTTTCCATCGCCACGCAGATCGTAGGCGGCGCCGAGCCGCGGCGCCAGATCGTGAAGGACGCCAAGCCCGGGCTGCGCAGGGAACGTGATGTCGCGCCTCGGCGCGAGCGTCGTCGGACCGATGTGCTGTTCAGGATAGCTGCTGGCAAAGTAGTCGTACCGCAGCCCGTAGTTGAGCGTCAGCCTGCTCTTAGTCCAGCGATCCTGGGCGAAGAGTCCCAGGTCGGCATCGACGTTGGCCCGCCATGTGCCCAGAGCCCGTTCCGTGATGCGGTTGGGCACGCCGTTTCTCAGGCGATAGCTGACCGGCGACAAGTCGTATTCGCGTTGACCGAGATCGCCGAACCTGTTGGAACCGCCGATCTTGAAGGCATGCGCACCTGTCACGTACGAGAACGCGCCCCGGAACGTGTACACGCTCTGGTCCTGGACGCGGTACATCTCGGCCGCGCGGTACCGCATCCCCGTTGACTGCTCCTGCACGGGGATCATCCCCTGCGCGAGACCCGACCACGGCGAACGGTTGCTCTGCGACTTGTAGACCTGGCCGTTGGCTTCGATGAGCATCCGGCTGGTGAGCGGCAACGTCCAGTCGCCCGCGACCAGACGCTGGAACGGGTAATCGGCGCGCTGGCCCGCTTCCCAGGCGAGCGTGAGCGATGCGTCCGTCGGGCAGAAGCAGTAGCTGGTGTTGTAGTAGGTCGCGCCCACCTTGTTCCGCGGCGTCGCCTGCCAGGTGACGCGAAGCTGGGTGTCCGGCTGCTTCTGCTCGTTCCAGACGCGGCGGCTCTTGTCGGGCTCGTAGGTCCACGCATCCGGGTTGTTCGTGTTCGCGTTCCAGTAGAGGCCCGCGACGTAGTCGGCCGTCACGTTGTAGCGCGCGGCGCCGAAGAACCAGATCTTGTCGCGGAGAATCGGGCCGCCGAACGCGGGATTGATGTCCCAATTCGCCTTGATGCTGTTCGGCACGCCCAGGCCGCGGGCGATCAGCTTGTCGGTGAGGTTGTCGCTCTGGAACTTGCCTGGGGCGTAGGCGCCAAACACCACCCCGTGGAACGTGTTGCCGCCTTCACGGAGGGTGTAGTTCGTGCGAACTCCCCCCGCGTGCAGCTCGGCATTGTTCGACCCTGTGTCAATGGTGATTTCCTGGAGGCCCATCGGATTCAAAAAGATCGTCGCGGTTGCGGCGCCGGTCCCGAACGAGGCGATCGTCATTCCGTTCAACGTCGTCCCTGCGTCTTCAGACCTCGCGCCATGGGCCGTCATGTTGCCAGTCACCGCCCTGACCCCTGCGCCGCCGACATCCTGACGGCGGAAGTCGACGCTCGGAATCAACACGCCCAACGCCGTCCTGAGTCCCGAATTCGGCAGCGCATCGAGGATTTCTCGATCCAGCACCCGCTCCTGACGCGTGCTCTGCACATCGACCACCGGGGTCTCTCCAGAGACCGTGATCGTTTCTGCGATCCCGCCCACCCGCAAATCGGCGTTGATGCGAGCGGTGAAGCTGCCCGACAGCTCGACTCCTGTCCGCTGCACGGGTGCGAACCCGGCCAGCGTGAACGTCACCGAGTACATGCCGGGACGCAGATTCTCGATGGCGTACTGACCGGTACCGTCGGTTACGGCGGTCCGGACTTTTTCAATGAGTGCGGGACTGGCCGCTTCGACGGTCACGCCTGGGAGTACGGCGCCCGAGGCGTCTCTGACGACGCCGCTGATCGCAGCCTGCGCGGACGCCACGACCGGTAGCAACAACGCGAACGCGAAAACCGCTCCGATCTTGCCGATTCTCAGCACGGCTACCCTCCGTTCAACTTGTTTCCGCCGCGTCTTCCTGTTTCAGGCGTTTCGGACCCCGGCTGTCCCTCCTGGTGTCATTGCGGAGGCATAGGTATATCCAGTTCGTGACGAATGTCAATGCGCCGAAAGTGCGAGGAGCCTACTTCCCGCGGCCTCTGAAGCCCTGCGCGTGCGTCTGCACGCGGTAGACCGCGCCTGAGCCGACCGTCTAGAGGATCCTCTTGTCGGGGCTCGCAAACATCAGATGTTCGACTCGCGGTGTCATCGAGCAGCTCCTTGTCGTTGAAGATATCCGATGAGCGTTTGCTGGTCTGCCGCTGTGAGCCTCGCGCCGTACGTCATCATGCGTGCGATGACCGCACTCCAGTCCTCTGAATCTTCTTTCTTTGAAGCGGTCGCCAGTTCGTGGCACTGCTGGCAATTCTGTTGAAGTATCGCCGCGCCGTCAGCCGCCGGTGCCTGTTGGCCTGCGCCTCGAGCGCCGGGCCGGCCACGGCCTGACGCATCGGCCGGCGTCTGGCGAGCATTCCCTGCGGTCGCGGCCAGAAAAGCCGTCACAGGCCCGATCTCGTCGGGCATGATCTGCGCCCCGCGGCTGATCATGAAATGGACCGTATCCCTCCACTGTTCCGGTGTCTGTTTATGGACCTGCAGCATCCTGACAATGGTGGTGTGACAGGTCGCACACACTTGCGCAACCACTCGTCTCCCCTTCTCAATCTGAGCCGATTGGTCGCCTGACACGTTCGGCGAGCCCTGCGCTGCAAGGTCGCTGCTCAACGCGACGGAAATCAACACCACGAGATTCCAGACCGTGAGGGCACGTGTCATGTGTCTACCCGTTCTGTCTCTTCTTCCGGATCTCAGCGATGGAGTGGCGTTGATACCAGGTTCCCTGGCTCAAAGGCGCGCCATCGATTGCGACATCGATATCCAGCACGACGGCTTTGCCGTCGCGCATGCTCCTCAGGCATCGTTGCAGCGCCGGCGCCAGGTCGCGGGCATTTTTCACCTTTTCGCCCTTGAGACCATACGCTTCCGCGATCGTCGTGTATTCGACGTCGGGGTCTCCCAGGTAGCCATTGAAGTCCTTGCCGGCCTCGAAAAAGACGCCGCCGTTGAGCATGTTGCGCGCGCGACTTTCGTTGTAGGAATGGTTGTTCATCACCACGATGAGCATCGGGGCCTCATACCGCGCGATGCTCCACAACGCTTCCGACTGGTTGAACAGGAATCCGCCGTCGCCCTGCAAGGCGACGATTTGCCGGTCGGGTAACGCGACGTTCACGCCAAACGCCGCCGCCACCCCCCACCCTAATGCGTCGCCTTTCGTGCGTCCGATCCGCTGTTTATTCGATCCGCCAAGCTTGAGTTGGCTGTAGATCTTGGAGTACTGGGTCCCGAGTTCCGGCACGATCACAGCATCCTTGTCGAGCACCTTCTCCAGCTCGTAGCCCACGCGCTCCCAGGTCACGGGGCTGCTGTCAAAATTGGCGCGCAAGGCCATTTCCCTGGATTGCTTCAGGCCGCTCGTCAACGCGGACACCGTTGCCAACCTGCTCGATCGAATCCTCGCCATCCGGTCCCTGGTCAACATCCCGTCAAGCGCGTCAGACAGGTCACGGATGGCCGTGCGCACCTCCGAGAGAATGCTCAAGTCGGGGACAACCGATCGTCCCAGAGCCGTGGGATCGTGATTGATGCTGACGATGCGCCGCTGCTGGCCGGCCGTGAGGCCCCGCATGTCTTGTCGGCCGAGCGTGAAGCTCTCGCCAAAACTCATCACCACATCTTCATCGCGGGGAAATCGCTGCGCCTGGAAGTCGCCGAGAAATAACGGATGGTCGTTGGGGAAATTCGCATAGAGGCTATGCATCGTTTCCACCACCGGGACGGAGAGCTTTTCCGCCAGCGCGACGATCTCGCCGTATGCGCCCTCCAGGCCAACCTGTGAGCCGACAACGAAGATGGGGTTTTCAGATTCGGCGAGCCACTGGGCGGCCTTTTCGATCGCATCGCTCGGAGCCCTGGAGCGATGGCGCATGGTTGCGAGATCGATCTTGTAGATTCGGGCCTCGATCTGCTCCTGCCCGCCGTCCCACTGGAGCGCCACCGGTCCGCTCGGAGGACCAAAGGCAAATTTGATCGCACGGCGAAGAATGCCCGTCACATCCTCCGGGAGCAGCGTGCCGGTCCACGTCGTAAAGGGTTCGGTCGGTCCGAGCTGGTTATCCCAGGACTCGAACGTATCCATGCCCTGATCGGCGATGCCTCCGCCGGAAAACGTCACCAGCAACGGCACGCGATCCTTCCAGGCGTTGTAGGTGTTGCTCAGCGCGTTCATGATGCCCACGCCGCTGCCGAAAAAGATCCCCAGGTTCCTGCTGGCCATGGTGTAGCCCGCCGCCGCCGCGACCGCCTGGCCCTCATGCGTCATGTTGATGACTTGCACATCGCCCGCGGCGTAGATGGCTTCCCAGAAGGGGACGAACCCGCTCGTGTTGGTGTGGAACAGCGTGTGAACGCCCGCCGCCCTCAACTGGGCAAGCACCGCCCCCGACGCGGTCCCTCTATATATTTCGGGTTCGTCCTTTGGCAGCGCGTTTTCAGGTTTGGGTACGACTCTCTCTTGAGGACCTGCATCGGCGGCCTGTCCGGCCCCCAGCGCGATCCCCGTTGCGGCAGTGGCGGCGAGAAAAGCTCTCCGCGATACTGTCCCGACACTAGTTGCGTTCGGCTCGGTCGCATTTTCGTCAACTTCAGTGTGTGGAAGAACCGATGGGAGCTTTCGCGTGCTGCTCATAGGTGACCCGGCCTTGGTTGAAAGACATTGCGAGTCACGAGACGAGTGGCCCGCCGTGGAGGCCAACCGTCATGCCGCAGAAGTCGAGCGGCTCGAGGACTGACTGGCTCGTGACGTGGGACCTGTACGCCATTCATGCATGACTGTCAACAAGAAACCACGACCCTGGTAGACCTGTCAGCGGCTCTGCCTTCTTGTATGAATGCCACGGCCGATACGCCGGGGCTGCGATCGGCATCGAGGGCGCGTTGCGCGGCACGCAGCTATCCCATGCCGACGACGGCCGGCGGGATCCAGTCCGCTGACGAAGGAGACGTCGCGTTGCCGTCCAGGCCTGTTGGCGATCGGCGGCCAAGAAAAACAGCGATGATTTCAGCGCTAGAGAGGGCGCGGTCGACCTTGCACGTCATGATCATTCGACGCTTCGCTTCGTCACAACAACTGATCACGCAGCCGGCGCATGCCGCATTGGCCGCACGAATCATGCTGACCTGGCAGCTCGACCACTTTGCCGAATCGCCACGGCGGGCGTCGATTCTGCGGGCCATCGAGCAACACGACGACGGATGGGCCGAAGTCGATGAGGCCCTCGTCGTCGACGAAGCCTCGGGTCGGCTGCTCGATTTCATCGAACTCCCTGATCGGCTGAAGCGCGAGGCGTCGTCACGCGGCATCGAGAGTCTCTCATCCGATCCGTACGCAGCCGCCCTTGTGGCGCAGCATCGGCTGCACGTCTATCGACGCTACGCCGGGCAGGCGGAATGGAGCGCGTTCTTCGCGCAGATGACAGCCGCTCGCGATTCATGCCTGGCCACCGAACACGGTTCGCTCGACGAGCTTGTCCGCGACTACAGGTTGGTGCGCGCCGGCGATCTCGCGTCGCTCGCCTTCTGCAACAACGGGACGGAGGTCACCGCTGAGGAATGCGGCTACGCGATGCGCCTCGAGGGAACGACGCTATTCGTCGCGCCGGACCCGTTCGGTGGGCGCACCGTCGAAATCGACATCGATGCGCGAGAGATCGGCAATCAGTCCTTCGGCTCCGCTGCGGGCGCGAGGCGAGTCGTTGCGTCCGCGCCCATCGTGCGGCTGACGGGACTGGTAAAGGGAACCGCGACCTGAGGTCTGGAACATCGAGCACTCGGTGATGCCGGGCGGCGCGAGGGATCGATCACGATGCGGTAGCACGCGGCGCGGCGTTGTCGCTCAAAGGGAAAACACGTCGACTCCCGCCTCCTGTTGGCGTTCCAGCTGCCCTGTGACAAGATCCCAACCAGTGCCGTTTGCCTGCGGCGACACCACGAGACCAGCAAGGAGGACATCGATGCGAATTCACTGTACGCGAACAGCCGCCAGTTGCGCGCTCGTGCTCGCCTGTCTAGTAAGCGCCGTCAACGCTCAGACGCCGCCGACCGGCGCGAGTGGCTCGGTTGTAGTGGCCAAGCCCACCTACACGTCTATTCCCATGGAGATCATCGTCAATCGCCCGGCTGCGGAAGTGTGGAAGCGCATCGGCAAGTACTGCGATGTCGCCGAATGGCTGCAGATCCCGGCTGGGTGCACAATCACGTCGGGGAAGGACGGAGAATTTGGCGCCGTGCGTACCGTGGGCGGCGGCGAGGTCCTGGTGAGCAAGACCGAGCTCTCGTACACCTATACACAGACCCCGAAGGAAGGCCAGCCGTACAACCTCTATCACGGCGCGCTCGAGGCCAGGCCGCTGACGGCGACCACCTCGAAAATCGTTTACACGCTATTTTTCGACAACTCGATGCTTCCGGACGACGCCGCTCGCGCAGCGGACAGGGCGAGGAGGACCGAGAGGTTCACGCAGGCGCTCCAGAACATGAAGATCCTCGCCGAAGGCGGCAAGCTGCCGGCGGCGGCTGGGGGCGGTCCAACGGCTGGCGGTGCCCCCACGCGGTAGTAAGTGTCACGACGGCAAGCGAGGTATCGAGTGGCACCGCTGTGTTCAGACCGCCTCCACCATCCCTCTCTCGCTGCGCTCGTTCGGTCAGGCTCTCACGCGAGGCCGCACGACGACAATGTGAGCTCTTACCGGAATTCACGCATCCCGCATGAACGACCAACAGAATCCAGCGGCAGACGACGTACGGATGCGCGGCTTCGCGCGCCGCCATACGGTCGAAGCCGCAATTGCGTGGCTCGATGACCAATTGAAGCCGCTTGACGCCGAGGTCCTGCCTCTGCCGACCACGGCGGGTCGCGTGTTGGCCGACTCCATTGCCAGCGAGGTGGACGTACCCGGATTTGACCGCGCCACGATGGACGGATACGCCGTCGTCGCGGAAAGTACGGAGGGTGCGACTCCTTATAACAGCCTTCCACTGACGCTGATCGGGGACTCGCTGCCCGGACGCCCCTTTCAGGGCGCGGTCGGCCCCGGTCAGGCCGTGCGGATCATGACCGGCGCTCCGCTCCCGCTCGGCTGCGACGCGCTGGTCCCATTCCTAACGCACACTGATTTTCATGCGGTTTCGCGAGCTGAAACCCGTGAAGAACCCCTTATCGCATGTGCGCCGGTGAAGTGGTTGTAGGGGTTCACCGCGTCGGGACGAGGCGCTTCAGCTCTTCGCTCCAGTTCTGCACGACGATCAGGTTCGACGCCGTGTCGCCGCCGTCTTGCTGCTGGTCCCCGCGGATGATCAGGAACCGTCCATCAGGGGCGATGTCGTACGGTCGAAAAGAGAGACTGGCGACCATTGCGAATTCGAACAATACCTGCGGACGCCCGGCGATGAGTGTCGTCCCGGACTGCACCTGGACCGCAAGCATCTGCCGACCGTCCAGGCTGCTGAAGAACAGTTCCCGGCCGTCACGCGACCAGAGTGGGACACGGCCGCCGCCCGTCGAGATCTGTTGTCGATTTCCGAGTTCCGGATACCGCTCGATGTAGATCTCCTCTCGACCGGACACGTTCGAGTCATAGGCCATCCACCCACCCTCTGGAGAGACGGCCGGGTACCAGTTGCAGAACGGGCCTTTCATCAGCACGTTCGCGTCGGATTGGCGCTCGATCGCAATCTGCTCGATCGTGCACTGATGGCTCGGTTGCACTTCGGTAAACAGAAGCTGTCTCCCGTCTGCCGACCAGCCGGCGGCTTGCAGATCGATGAGATCCCTGGCACGCGCGAGGAACCGCTCGTCGCTGCCGGTGCCATCCGCGGGCCGCCAGAACAGCTCCAGGTAGCCCGCTCGTCTCGACGTAAAGATGATGCGTTGCCCGTCCGGCGTCCAGAGCGGGCGGGTGTCCGGCGCGGAGTCGGTCGTCAGCCGGCTCAGCGTCGCGCGGGTGAGATCGTAGATCCAGACATCGTTCTGTGTGGCGAGCGCGAGCCGAGCGCCGTCGGGCGATACTCGGACGTCGCGGTACGAGTCCAGCGAGAGGCCAGGCAGCGGTGTGGCACGTCCCTGGCGATCCACCGATACGATTGTTTGCTGGCCACCGGTACCGACCCCACCTGGGACGTAGACGAGCGAGCCGTTGGCGGCCACCGCGATGTCAGCGGCGCCGAAGCCCGTCGTCACCACGCCCTCCAGCACCGGCACAGGCGTCCCTACCACCTCCAGCCGTCCGAGGTTGAATGCCACAGCGCGCAACGTCCCCGTGACGCCGTAGACCAGATGCCCCGTCGACACGTAGTGCGCGTGGCTGCCACCACGGATGAGTACCTTCGACGTGCCGGTCCGCAGATCCAGCAATGCAATCTGCGCATTCTCGATGCTGCCGTTGGCCGGAGTAATCGTGAAGAGGACCGCCTCGGCTCCAGGCAGGAACTCGGGCCAGACGTGATCGCCTTCGCCGCGCTCGTGATCGGGCTTCGTGAGCACGGTGGGCTCGCCTCCCGCCGCGGATACGCGTTGCAGACCTGTTGCCGGTGCGTTCGTCGCGAAGATGACGGTCCCGTCCTCGCTCCACGTGGCACCGAGGGGTACCCCTTGGATAGCACACAGCGTCACTGGCAGCCCGCCCGTGATCGCTACCTTCTTCAGCAGAGATACGCCGTCGAAGAACCCGATCCATTTCCCGTCCGGTGAAGTGAACACGCCCTGTGGCGCGCCAAGACCGCTCAGCACCTCGGGCTCCAGCTGGTTCAGCGCACGTACTAGTAGCTGGTTGTTGCCGCGATAGATGACGCGTGAACCGTCGGGCGCGATGGCGACGTCGCGCTCTTGGCCGGATAGCGTTAATGCAGTCGATCCGGACGTGGTGATCGTCATGCGCACCACCACGGGCGGAGCGGGGCGCGTGGCGAACCACACCGCCGCACTCGTAACAGCGGCAACCACCAACACAACGCTCGCCAACGCCGCGACGCGCCACCACAGCAGTCTGCGTGGCAGCGGCGCGGGCGACGCCGTGCCGACTGGTGCCGCAAGGCTCGCGGCCTTATCCAGCACGAACAGGGCGGTTGAGATGTCGGCCACACGACATCGGCGATCCTTGGTGAGGCAACCCTGAAGAAGCGTCCGAATCGCCGGTGGAATCTCCGAGTGGAGCGCCGACCAGTCGGGATCGATCTTCACTACGTTCGCGAGCGTGTCCCCGACGTCTTCACCGTCGAATGGACGCTTGCCCGTGAGCATCTCGTAAAGCACACACCCGAAGGCCCAGATGTCGCTGCGCTTGTCCGCCTCGCGTCCCTTCGCTTGCTCCGGCGCCATGTACGCCGCGGTGCCCAATAACACGCCTACACCAGTCACCATCGCGGGTGACGTGATCGTTGGAAACGCCGTGACGTCAGCACGATGGCCGGCAGCGGATTCCGGGTGCCCGATCTTCGCGAGGCCGAAATCCAGCACCTTCACCGTGCCGTCCGGTGTGACCTTGATGTTGGCAGACTTGAGATCGCGGTGAATGATTCCGGTCTCGTGCGCCGCTTCGAGCGCCTCGGCGATCTGCTTCGCAATCGGCAGCGCGTCGTCGAGAGGAATCGGTCCGCGTGTAATCCGATCCGCGAGCGTTTCGCCTTCCACGAGTTCGAGGACGAGCGCGTGGGTCTCACCCTCGGCTTCCTCGACACTGTAGATCGCACCGATGTTTGGATGATTCATGGCGGCGAGCATCCGCGCTTCGCGCTCGAAGCGCGCCAGACGTTCCTGATCGCTGGTGAAGACGCGCGGCAAGACTTTGATCGCGACGGCGCGTCCAAGCTTGGTGTCGCGGGCGCGATAGACCTCGCCCATCGCACCCACGCCTAAGAGCGAGAGGACTTCGTATCCCTCAATCCGCGGAACTGACAAACCCAATCCCACATCCCCAATGCCCGCTCCCACCTGAGCCCCGTCCTCCGCCATCGCCCGGACGGCGATATCCACAGCGGGCGTCTCCAGAAACCCCTGGCTCATCTCGTGTGCGAGTAGCGATTCCACTTCCAGCCGCAACGCGTCATCGCCTGCGCACGCCTCGCGCAAGAACGGGCCCCGTTCACTCGCGGCTCGCTGAAGCGCGGCGTGGCACAGACGCTCGGTTTCTTCCCAGCGGCTACTCGTCATGGGTTGTCCGTCCGTTGAGCTCGCGATGCAACCACAGTTTGGCCATTCTCCAGTCCCGCATCACGGTCTCAGGCGAAACGTGTAGAGCTTCAGCGGTCTCCGCCACACTCAGCCCGCCAAAAAATCGCATCTCCACTACCTGACTCTTGCGGGCGTCAACGACGGCCAACGCTGCCAATGCGTCATCGAGGGCGATTAGCGTGTCGCTCTTCTCGTCCGATATCTCCAACGCGTTGTCGAGCGTCACTTTTGCCGCGCCGCCACCACGCTTCTGGTAATGACGTGAGCGCGCGAAGTCCACCAGGATCCGTCGCATGAGACGTGCGGACATCGCAAAGAAGTGAGTGCGGTTCTGCCACTGTACCTTCCTGACATCGATTAGGCGCAGGTACGCCTCGTTTACGAGCGCCGTCGCCTGAAGAGTGTGCCCGGCACGCTCGGCGTGCATATGCCACTGCGCCAGACGGCGCAGCTCTCCGTGAACGAGTGGAACAAGCCGCTGGAATGCGGCCTCATCTCCGTCACCCCATGCCAGGAGAAGCAGGGTGACCTCATTGGCCGAGGGTGCCGTCACGCTTTCCTTTCCTACGTCACGCCGCGCTTCCGGCCCTGTCGCTGAATGGGGTCATTCTACGCTCCACAGGCGCCCCCTCAGCAGGATAACCAAACACCTTCCCAACCCCGATGTTCCACGAGTGTTCCGAGTGTTTTGAGCTCGTGCCAGTTTTCGCCGGCCGTTCCCGCATCTCTGAACGAGGGGAGACACGGCATGACGCAGACAACACGGCGACTGATGGTGGGCTTGATGATGACGGGGTTGGTATCCGCGGCACGCCCAGCGCGTGCGGACGATGTGGACGGAGAGACTATCAAGCACGTCCGCTCGAGCAACGCTTCAATCGTCGCGCTGATCAGCCTGGCGGGTCAGCAGTCAAAGACTTTCCGCGGTCTCACTGAAACCATCGACGCGAGCGATGGCATCGTGTACGTCGAGACTGGTCAATGCGGACGCGATGTGCAGGCGTGTCTCGTGTCCGTGACGACCGATGGCCGCGGGCATCGGTTTCTGCGGGTCCGCGTCACCAATGGAAAAAAGGCCGACTGGGACCTAATGGGATCGATCGGTCACGAGCTTCGGCACACGATCGAGGTACTGAGCAATCGGACGGTGACCGACACCGCCGGCTTGCACTACTTCTATCAACATCTGGATTCGACGTGGGGCGTCCTGAAGCCATTCGAGACCGAGGCGGCAGTTGAGGCGGGTGCAGCGGTCCGCGCTGAGGTGCAGAAGTACCGCAGGCTGCACTTCCCGAAGCCTGAATAGTCGCAGGACTGAAAGGAGTGCCCGCACCGAAAGGCATGCTGTTGTGTTGAGGCCTTCGGCTGAGAGGTTCGGGATCCCTGTGATCTGCGAGGCCAAGGGCTCTTCGATAGGGGATTCATCGAAAACTCTGGCCGTCGGAAAGACAACATCCTGCGTACCCGCAATGCCACTCGCAGCCGCGCGGCTCGCGAACAACGACCCGGAGGATCTCCAAAGATGCTCGACCGGTTACGGAGGAGGCCAGCACATAGGTATTCTTGACGCACTCTGGGGACCGTCAGACTCCAGTGATCAGGATAAGGAATCGGAACACAGTAGGATGGGCAGGCAGCGACGTAAGTGGCAATCACTCGACTCCCCATGACTGAGTGGCGTAGATTCAGTTCGGATCGCTCCAACTCGCTAGCTTGGTGATTGGCTGCTCATCGCCCGAAGATTGGCACGTCCCGATGTTGGAAGCGCCGGGAAGCTTCCTTCGATCCCCAGGCAGCGGGCGAGTGTCCCGCCGCTTCCAAAATGTCTCCCAAGAAGAGGGTCGAATAGGAGGATTTCTGAAGAGGTCAGTGGAGACGACAAGCGATAGCAATTGCCGCCGTCTCAGCGAATTAGCACCAGAAGCCGCCGTTGTCAGCCAGTTATGAAACGCGCCAATTTGCGATTCGACTCCCGTCGCCTCCACCATCGCCCGCTGCGCTCGGTCGGTCTATGTCAGCGGCGTAGCCAGGCAGGCGTTGTCAGGCTCGCACGCGAG
>Ga0070699_100004562_pt1 | contig 12265 bp, 8 predicted proteins | sample KBSK1503metaG_FD_65473 | JGI IMG/M metagenome (GOLD analysis project Ga0070699, IMG submission 65473) | Corn, switchgrass and miscanthus rhizosphere microbial communities from Kellogg Biological Station, Michigan, USA - KBS K1-50-3 metaG | ecosystem: Host-associated > Plants > Roots >...
TCAACCCAGCCAACCACCCCGGCGATGAAGCGATGACGATCCGCCAGGCTCAAAAGCCAGTCAGTTTCGGCAAGGCTATTACTGGCCTGGACCAGGATCGTCTTCGCCACCCCACACTCCTTCAGGATCGGCGCCAGCGTTTCGGGCAAGAAATCACGATAAAGCGTTCCGAGGTCAGGGCTCATCCAGGGATAATCATATCGGCCCACCTGCCAGAAGTGTTGATGGCTGTCGATGATCATAGAGTCAAGCTCTTTCTGGGACCCCAGGGCAGCCAGCGAGAAGCGCGACTAATGACAACGTCGTTTAGAAAGCGGAATTGTCCGCCCCACGCGGTGGGGGCACAAGTGCCCTTTCTAAACGGACGTGAATAATCAAGGCGACCAATGCTCAATATTTTCCTTCGCGTGGCTTCTGCGCCCGCTTCAATTCATGATCCTGACGCGGTTCGCCGTCGCATTCGAGGGCCAGGGTCGTCACCAAAGCCGGCGCGACCCGTGGTAACCCGGTCATGCGCACGCGCCATTCGTTCTGCTCAAACTTCACGGGCTGATTTGTGGCCAATAGCCTGACCGACTTCACCTTGTTCAGCAGGTTCCCGAGTACCACCGTATCGCCGGGCCAGTAGTGCACATGCATAAACAGCGTGTTGCCCTTGCGCGAGAAGCTGGCGAACCGGGAACGAGTCGGCTGGCAGCGGTCGGCGCCGTAAAACGACTTTCCGTTTTTGCTGGTCCAATCGCCTACCGCGGAAAGTATCCGCACAGATTCCGGAGGAATGGAGCCATCGCCCGTGGGTCCGATGTTTAAAAGATAGTTTCCGCCATCGTGGGCGCAGGTAATGATATTCCGGATTACCGTCTTTGGCGGTTTCCAGCCATCGTCAGCCGCGTGATAACCCCAACTATCGTTCAACGTCATGCATGATTCCCAGGGGCGGTCGGCGGAAGCTGCAATGCGCTGCTCGGGCGTGTCGAAGTCCTCAGGTATTTTCGAACGGTTATTAATAATGATGTCGGGCTGCAGCTTTCTGACCATGCGATTCATCTGCTCCGATTCCCAACCCTTCGCATCGAGAGGCCAGGCCACGTCGTACCACAGAACATCCACCTTGCCGTAATTCGACATCAACTCCTTAACCTGCCCGTGAATGTAGTCAACAAACCGGCGCCGCGCATTCTCGTCTGTCAGGCAGCGAGCGCCATCGGGATGGTGCCAATCCATTAAGGAATAGTAGAAGCCAAAACGCAGTCCTTCGGCGCGGGCAGCGTCGACGTATTCGCGAACCAGATCGCGGCTGGCAGCCTGCCTGGGCGCGCAATAGTTGGTGAGTTTCGAATCGAACAGGCAGAAACCTTCATGATGTTTGGTGGTCATCACCATGTATTTCATGCCGGCTCGCTTGGCCAGTTGGGCCCAGGCGCGCGCCGCGTTTGGTTTAGGCTTGAATTGTTGAGCCAGAGGTTCATAGTCCTTAACCGGAATCCCCTCCATTTCCATCACCCATTCATGGCGGCCAACAACGCTATACAATCCCCAGTGAATGAACATGCCAAACTTCGCGGCATGCCACCACTTCATCCGGCGGGTGCGATCGGCGATGGTGGAAGTGGTGGGGGCCGATTCCTCGGCCGGTCTTTGTTCCTGCGCAAAGACATTCAAACCAGAGCCGGCGGCAATTGCACCGGCCGCGCCCATGCCAATCAGGTAGTCGCGTCTGTTCATCTCGTTGGTTGCCTTTCTTGTGGTTCGTGTCCCAATTTCAGTTTCAACACTCCTCTTTATTCACGACGGGGACGATCCACTAAATCACACGAAATAACACTAAGAAGTTTCGTGATATTTAGTGTGATTTCGTGGATCGTTCGTTGATCTCAGCCCCAGATTCAATTTAGGACACATCTGGTGACGTGTTCTTTAGTAATTAGAGCAATTGCAAACATTTTCTATCGTCCCAACTCACGAAGCCTTTGGGCCGCGGACTCGGCGGTGATGTCGCGCTGCGGCATTCCCAACAGTTCGTAACCAACCATGAATTTTCGAATCGTCGCTGAGCGGAGCAGCGGCGGATAAAAATGAGCATGCAGGTGCCACTCAGGATGAGCTTCGCCATCTGTTGGGCGCTGATGAAAACCCATCGTATAGGGAAACGAAACCTGAAACAGTTTGTCGTAGAGCGTGGTGATTCGTTTGAGAATATCTGCCAGCGCAATGCGGTCAGACTCGCTCAAATCGTCCATCCCCCGGACATGTTGTTTACTAATCACAATGACCTCGAAAGGCCATACCGCCCAAAAAGGTACGAGCGCATAGAAACCACCATTTTCCGAAACCAGTCGCTCTCCCGACTTCCGCTCCAGCGCCAGGTAATCACAAAGCAAGCAGCTCTGATGGCCGGTGTAATACGTCGCCTGGGAAAGACTTTCCTTGATCGCCTCGTTGGGCAAACTTTGATTGGACCAAATCTGGCAATGCGGGTGCGGATTGCTGGCACCCATCAGCGCGCCCCGATTTTCAAAAATCTGTATCCAATTAATGAAGGAGAGCGCTCCGAGTTCCTGATACTGCGCTACCCAGGTGTCAACTACTCCGGCGGTCTCCTCCACGCTCATGCGCGCGATAGTCAGATCGTGTCGCGGCGAGAAGCAGACTACGCGACAAACACCGCGCTCCGCCTCGGCCCTGATTAATCCGCCTTCATCCATCAGGCCTGCAGGTGTATCGGGTTGAAGTGCGGCGAAATCGTTATCAAAAACAAATGTGCTCGTATACGCCGGATTGCGCACACCTCCCGCACGGGGGTTTCCCGGGCACAAGTAACATGCCGGATCATATTCGGGTCGAATTTCCGGCGTTGTTTCTTCCACCTGCCCTTGCCAGGGCCGGTCGGTACGTTGCGGCGAGACCAATACCCACTCGCTGGTGAGCGGGTTATACCGGCGGTGCGGGTGTTGAGTTAGTTTCATTGCCGAGTGCGATTGCCGATTGCGACACTCAAGCAGTTCAGAGTTCAAGCTTTAGCTTGCGTGCCTCCGCAAAGAGCAAGCTAAAGCTTGAACTCTGAACTGCTTAAGTGCCCACCAATGATCTCTTCCGCTCCTTCGGCGGCGCTGCAAATGTAAAGTTCGGGCACAAGCCCGGTGGCCGCGGTGTAGCCCGTTGCCACCGTTCGTTTAAACTCCTCGACGTTTTCTGCGTTTACAAGATTTACTGAGCAGCCGCCAAATCCACCGCCGGTCATGCGGGCCCCGTAAACGCCGGCAACGCCTTGAGCGAGCTCAACCATTACATCGAGCTCTTCGCAACTGACTTCGTAGTCATCGCGCAGGCTGCGATGTGATTCATTCATCAGGCTGCCAAATGCCTCAAGGTCGCTTTGTTTCAGCGCTTTGGCCGCCTGAAGTACTCGAGCGTTTTCACTAATGACATGCCGGCAACGCCGGTAAATGACTTCGGACAAATCGTTGCCATAGTGTTTCAAGTCGCCTTCCGTAACATCGCGCAAGGCCCGGACGTTGGGCAAACTTTGCGCGAAATGGCGGACCCCGGCTTCACACTCCGCTCGGCGCGCGTTGTATTCTCCGGCCGCCAGGGCATGCTTCACCATCGTGTTACAAACAACCACGAGGGCGTCTTGCGGCATAGGCAACAGCTCATACTCAAGCGAACGGCAGTCGAGCATCAGGGCTTTGCCGGCCTGGCCGCAGCCCGAAATAAACTGGTCCATGATCCCGCAGCGCATTCCCACAAACTCATGCTCCGCACGCTGGCAAAGCTTTGCTATCTCAACCGGATCCACAGTGAGGCCGGAGTTATTGAGCAATGCGAGGCAGGTGGCCACTTCAATGGCAGCAGATGAACTCAAGCCTGAGCCAATCGGCACTTCGCCGTGAATCAGCAGGGTCGCGCCAGCCAAACGATAGCCGGAGCGCTCCAGGGTTACGGCTACTCCTCTCGGGTAATCACTCCAGTGTCCGGTCGCCTGCGGATTTGGATCGTCCAGGTCGAACTCGATCCCTTCAGAGAAATTGTCAGAAAACATCGACAACTTTCGATCGTCACGCGGCGAGACCTTCACAAACGTCGAGAAACCGATCGCGGCCGGCATGACGAAACCATCGTTGTAATCCGTGTGCTCTCCGATCAGGTTTACCCTTCCCGGCGCGCGAAATGTCCGCGGCGGTGTGCTTTTTTGGGTATCGATTTCAGCTTTCAATTCTCTAGCTTTCGAGTAGTTCAGGGTTCAAGAAGTTCAGAGTTCAAGCTTCAGCTTGCGTGGTGGCGAACGAGCAACCTAAAGGTTGAACTCTGAACTGCTTGAGTTCTCAGCGTGCGATGCGCTCAGTCGTCGTCTGCGGATTTCGCGATTGTTCGCGACGCCCGCTTCCCCATCAACAACATGACCAGTCCAAAAACCAGCAGCACGAGTCCCCACCATAAATTGATGTTGATCCCGAGCGAACGTTGATAGATGGCTTTATCTCCGAGAAGACCAAAGCCCGCCAGCATGACGCCGAGAATGGAAAACATCAGGCCAATCGGCAATCTAATATCAAGTCCCATGATTCACCTCTATTAACGTCTTCTCTGTGCTTCCTTAGTGTACTCTGTGTCTCTGTGGTGAGAGTCTTTCCTGGTTAATTCACCACAGAGACACAGAGTACACTGAGGGCGCACAGAGAACTGACGGTCGCAATCACCAAAAGATAATGTTCAGCACCAGCGCCCCCGCCAGCACGATGGCCCCCAACACCGCCGGCCGTTTGTACCAAACCAGCTCGTCTTCTTTAGGTTTCTCGGTCAGGGAATAGACCAGCCCCACCAGTTCATTCTCAGCTCGAGGCCTGGTCAACAAACTCACCACGATCGTCATAACAAAGCACGTGGTCCAGGCAAAGATTGCGGTCCAGAAATTCTGGGCCATTTCACTGGGGTAGATGTGCGTAATGGCAAACCAGCCACCTTTGATCCCCTGGGTCGCGCCATGAGGCAGAGTTACTCCGTGATGAATCGCCGCCGCTACTGTGCCTGACACGAGTCCCAGAAATGCCCCATGCCCGGTAGCCCGCTTCCAAAACATACCCAGCAAAAAGGTCGCAAAAAGCGGCGCATTCACGAAAGCGAAAACCAACTGCAGCATGTCCATGATGTTGTTGAATCGCGTCGCCAGATAGGCGGCGGCCACTGAGACTGCGATCCCGAAAATCGTGGCCATGCGACCCATCCAGAGATAGTGTGCATCGCTGGCGCCGCGCTTGATGTAAGACTGATAAATGTCATAAGTCCAGACCGTATTGAAGGCCGTTACATTGCCGGCCATGCCGGACATGAAACTAGCCATCAGCGCTGTTAGACCAACTCCAAGAATTCCGGTGGGAAAATAATGACCAAGCATCATCGGTGTGGCCAGGTCGTAGTTGAACGTCCCGTCGGGCTTCAGTGGCAGAGTGAAACCAGTTGCGCCCGCCTGGTGCGTCAGGGCAATTGCGATCATGCCCGGCAAAATAACCAGGATGGGAAAGAACATCTTCGGGATTGCGGCAATCAGAGGAGTACGACGCGCTGCGGACATTGAATCGGCTGCCATGGCGCGCTGCACCACCAGGAAGTCGGTACACCAGTAACCAAAGGAGAGTACGAATCCCAGGCCCATCGCCAATCCGAACCACTCGACGCCCATGGGGTTATGAGCCGGAGAATCCATAAACTGCCACGAGTGGCTCCAGGCGCCGGCCTGGTAACCCTGGGACACGGCAACGCCATTCAGCCGCGTGACCAGGCCCGGCCAACCTCCCACGTCTTTCAGTGCCAATATCACCAGCGGCGCAAAACCGAAGACGATCAGAAAGAATTGCAGCACTTCGTTATAGATCGCTGACGTCAATCCACCGAGAAGGATGTAAATCAAGACAATCAAAGCCGCCACCATGACGCTAAAAGTGAAGTCCCAGCCAAGCAGAACGCCCAGCAACAAGCCCATTGCATAGAGCGAAATGCCCGACGAGAAAATCGTCATCGCCGCAAACGTGATCGCGTTGAAGCCGCGGGTCTTCTCGTCAAAGCGCAGCTTCAGGTACTCCGGTACCGAACGCGCCCGTGAGCCATAATAAAAAGGCATCATGAACACGCCCACGAACACCATCGCCGGCACCGCGCCTATCCAGTAGAAATGGCTGGTGGCAATCCCATACTTTGCGCCGGACGCGCCCATCCCAATAACTTCCTGCGCGCCGAGGTTAGCGGAAATAAACGCCAGTCCCGTAATCCAGGCCGGCAAGGATCGCCCGGACAGGAAGAAATCCGTACTCGTCTTCATGTACCGCTTCAGGGCAAAGCCAATGCCCAGCACGAAGACGAAGTAAACAAGCATGATGGCCCAATCGATTATGGTTAGCTTCATGATGCTGCATCCATTCTGTTGGTTTTAGGAATAGGACCTATAGGACTTATTGGACCTATTGCCCTCATTTGCAAACAAGCAATCTGGCCGAATGCGGAGGCATCTGGTCGATCGTGAATTCGCCTGCGTGCCTGCCCAGGTTTTCCCCGCTCCAAAAATCGGTCACCTGACTCGCGCGAGGTAAACGAAATGAAATCTTTTGCAGAACATTATCCCAGTTGAACAAGCAAAAGACATCGCGTCCGGGCAATTTGATCGAGCCGACGCGAAACGAGTCGTCGGCGAAACGGGCGGCCACGCCGGTGGGCGGTTGCAGCTTGCGCAACATTGCCAGGCGTTCGGGAGTAATTTTGGTGAGATCATCGCCAGACAGGATCATGCCGCCGGTAGCGTAGATGGCCGTTGCGTGAAAGCGAAACTCATTCTCCGGAAGATCGCCCATCAGCACAACTGCATCCGGATCATTCCACCACAATCTCCCGTTCTGCCAGTTGCGTTGCAGATTCTGGCGCGCGGTAGTTTCCACCCGTTCCCAACTTCGCTTGATGTCGTTTGAGCTACGAGATCCATGAATCAATCCGAGCGACGCCCAGATCGGATGATTACAGCCGAGTACAAAACCGTCGCCCGTACCGCGCAGGATCGCCTGCATCCCGCGCCGGTAAGCCTCAACGCGGGTGGCCCGCGGGTCGTGGAATTTGCCGCCGTGTATTGCGCCCCAGAAGTTAGCGTCAAACTTGAAGTATGTGCAACCCCATTCTCGCCGCATGGTCCGGAATAGCTTCACGAAGTGTTGTTGCACTTCCGGATGCGTGCCATCCAGCACGTACCAGGGCCCATGCCGCCAACCTCCAAACGTAACTCGGTCTGAACGCAGCGGCCCACCGTCGCTCCCCTTGACGAACCAATCGGGATCCTGTTCAAAGACGTGTGACTTCTCTTCGGCGATGAATGGCGCCACCCAGATTGCCGGCTCGAAGCCGCGCTCGCGAATCTGCTTGAGCACACCCTGAATGTTTCCGCCAAACGCTGTTCCTGTCTCCAACCAGTCGCCCATCGCCGGCTGGTAACCGTCGTCGATTTGAATGTACTTGAGCCCGGGACTCTGCTTCGCGATGAAATCAAGATTGTCGAGGACCTGTTGGGCCGTGACTCGCGGGCCGAAACAATACCAGGAACACCAACCGGCCGGTGGAGTGGGAAAACGCAGCCGTGGATGGTTAGTCGCAACTCGCTGGGAAAGGCTGGCAAGTAACGCCTCGCGATCCTGACCCGACTGAAAAGTGAATTCTTCCAGATCCCAGGTCTCTCCGGGCTTCAGTTCCAACCCTTCTGTATCGACCACAACCTGCAACGACAAGTCGCGCAGGTAAAACTGACCGCTGAAACGACGACACGAAGTGAAGGCTAGCAGGAAATTGCCGCCTTCGGGAGGAGCAAGGGTCATCATGCCGTAAAGGGCCTGGCCTGCTTCCGGCGCCGGCAGCTTGTAGTGTTTGGCATCTGTGTAGTTGCCCAGGTCAAGTGGCTTTCCCAGCGTCCCGCCCGTTTGAGTGAGCATTTGAAAACCTTCACCGTAAAGCCGCGTCTGAGGCGATAGCGGCAGCAGGAGATCGAAAAGCACCACTTCTTTGACCGCGACGGTCTCCTTGCCCATATTTACTAATCGAGACTGACAAACCAGTCCTTTCCAGCTTTTCACCAATTTGAGGTGTTTCGCGGACACATTGCCGGCCGGCACCACTTTGCTGGGCGCATATATAAAGGACTGGCGTCCGAAAGCTTTCGGCTTTCGCGGCTGGGCGATGGCTTGGGCTGGCTCAATGTCCGCGATTGCGGCCAGCAGCGGCGACGCCACTGCGATACTCAGTATTTCCCGTCTGCTCAGTCTTTTCATTCAAGTTTCCCTGGATTGTTCGAGCTCTGCGGCGAAGCGTTTTCTCTGTGCCACCTTTGTGTTCTCTGTGTCTCTGTGGTGAATTTGCTGTCACTCAAAGACTCACCACGGAGACACAGAGGGCACGGAGAATGCACAGAGATTCGCACCAGGACACCGCTCAGTTGCGCTGTTCGAGAACAATCACGGTCGCAATCGGGTCAAGAGATTTGCCCGGCAGTTGAATAGTCAACTGGCCCTTATCTTCGACAACGTTTAGCGCTGATTTCGGACGAGCCAACAGATAAGCCCTGCTAACAGGTTTTCCCAACCCCGGAATATGCAGTTTGCCGTCTCCGGGCCAATCAAAAACGTGCAGATAGATCTTGCCGGGTTTGCTGGTAGCGCGTCCGAATGCCAGCTGGGTTGGAAACGGGCTGGCGGTCGTCCCATAGATGGCTTCGCCGTTCACCTTCATCCACTTCCCAACTCCGGCCAATCGCTCCACGCTGGGCGGTGGAATCAATCCATCAGCCATGGGACCGATATTGAGCAGGTAGTTGCCGCCCTTCGAAGCCACATCGATCAAATTACGCACGAGAGTCTCGGTAGTTTTCCACTTGTTGTCGTAAAACTTGTAACCCCAGGTCGTGTTCATCGTCATGCAGCTTTCCCAATCAACACCCGGCAGGCCGTTCGCTGGAATCTGTTGCTCCGGGGTGCCGAAATCACCGGAATACTGGCGATCGGTCTTGTTCATTCCCGCCATACCCTGGCGGCCTTTGCCGACCCGATTATTGATGATGATGTTGGGTTTTAGACCGCGTACGAACCGGTAAAGATCCTGCCCGTCTTCCTCGGTCCACCAGTCCTGCCACTCGCCGTCAAACCACAACACTGCCGGGTCGTAGGTGGTAATGAGTTCGCGCAGCTGACTCTTCATGTAACTGACGTATTGCTCTTTGCCGCCGGGCCGCATTTTCGTGGTCCGGTTTCCGGCCGTCGGGTCTTTGCCGGCGGCGTCGACATACTGTGACGGGTGGTGCCAGTCCAGGATCGAGTAGTAAAAACAGAATTTCAGTCCCTGTCTCTTGGTTTCCGTGGCAAGGGCCTTGATCAAGTCACGGTGGTAAGGCGTGGCGTCCACGACGTCGTAGTTGCTAACGCGACTGTTATAGAGCGCGAATCCATCGTGGTGCTTTGACGTGATCACGATGTACTTCATGCCGGCATCTTTCGCGATGCGCACCCACTCCCGGGCATTGAATTTCACCGGATTGAATTGCGGGGCAAACTTCTCGTACTCGGCGCGAGGGATGTTGGCCCACTCCATAATCCATTCGCCAATCCGTTCGGAACGCTTGCCGTTGTATTCGCCGGCCGGCACGGCGTAGAGGCCCCAATGGATAAACATGCCAAAGCGCGCTTCCCGCCACCACTTCATCCTCTGGTCGCGTTCGGCCGGGGTCTCAATGACCGCATTGGCCCTGAAGGGCTTCGCTACTCCTTCGTTCTTTTCCAAAGATCCGGAAAAGGAAGTCACGATCAGAACCAGAAACACAATAAGCCTGAGTCGTTGAATCATGGTTGCGTCCTTTTGTAACCGAACTGAACGATCCACTAAATCGCACGAACGAACACGAACTCTTTGGTGTGATTTTGTGTGATTTCGTGGATCGTGCCCCGCTTTTGCCAGGCACTACCTTTTCACTGGAACCAGCTTCACTGACACCAGCGTCAAGCCAAGTTTCTTAGCGGCTTGAATCTGCTCCGGCTTCAGATTCAAAGTGTACTTACCCGGCTTGTCGATCGTCACCCGGCCCACTTTCGATATGACGTATTTCCAATACGGATTGAAAGGGTTCTCTTCCTTACCCTGTTCGGCAATGATTCCCTCTACCTTTTGGCCGGCCACATCAATGCTGACCCGATGATTACCTTCCCAGTCGCGTCCATACTTTTGTTCCGAAGTCAGCACTACAACATCAAATGCGCCCGGCTGATTCACTTTGAAATCCCAACCCATCCACTCATCTTTGTTAAGCCATCTCTCGACCACGCCTCTGCTGTCAAAACGAAGTTGTTGTTCGGCCGCTGTCTTGTGAACCCCTGCCAGAAACGCGGGCAGTGTCACACTTTGATCGGGCTGCTGAATTAACGAACTCTCAACACTTGTCGGCGCTTTGATTTCCAACACGATGATCGAATCATGCTTGTCGGGAGCCACTGGTGGCAGTTGAATTCGCAGGGCGTAGTGGTCCAGGCCCTTGTCGGATTGATCGATCAGCTTGAGGGTCTTCTTGTTGGCCAGCAAATAAGCCCTATGAACCTCGCTCTTCAGGCCGTAGAGCACCAGCTCCTTCTGCGGCCAATCAAACACGTGCAAATAGAGTTTTCCCGGCCGCGTGGTAATCAGACCCCAGGGCAACTCGTAGCTGAACGGACTCGGCCCGTTTCCATAAACTGCTTCATTATTGACTCGCAGCCACCGGCCAACTTCGGCGAGGCGTTCCACGCTGGGCCCGGGTATCAACCCTTCGGCGGTGGGACCTACGTTGAGAAGATAATTGCCGCCGCGGCTAATCACCTGAAGCATCTGACGAATTAATATTGCCGGCGACTTCCAGTTGTGATCGTCCTTCTTGAAGCCCCAGGTGTCGTTCAGGGTTACGGGTGTTTCCCAATCACGAGTTACCTTGCCCACTGAGATCTGATTGTCTCCCGCGGAGTCGTAATCGCCGACGCCATTCCCGACGCGTCCACTTACCAGGCAGTCTGGTTGAATCGAGTGGACCAGGTCGGCAAGCGCCTGACTCTGTTCTTTGGTCATATTGCGCGGCGTATCAAACCAGATCAGCCCGATGGGTCCATAGTTAGTCAAAAGCTCACGCACCTGCGGCTTTACTTTCTCCTCGAGATAACGGTTGAAATTCTTCTTCTTTTCATCGGGCCAATCCCAATCGTTTCCGACGGCATCAGGCTCATGCCAATCCTGCGTTTGGGAGTAGTAAAAGCCGAACTTGATTCCGGCCTTCTGGCAGGCCGCGGCCAACTCCTTGAGCGGATCGCGGTGAAAAGGTGTGGCCTCCACGATATCAAAGCGACTGACTTTCGAATCGTACATGGCGAAGCCGTCGTGATGCTTGGAGGTGATGACGAGGTACTTCATTCCGGCATCCTTAGCGACCTTAACCCACTCTTCCGCGTTAAATTTGACCGGGTTAAATTGGCGAGTTAATGGCTCATATTCAGCGACTGGAATCTTCGCTCGATTCATGATCCATTCGCCCAGACCAGGGATGAGCTTCCCTTTCCACTCGCCGGCCGGAACCGCATAAAGCCCCCAGTGAATGAACATCCCAAAACGCGCTTCCCGGAACCATTTCATACGCCGGTCATGCTCGGCTTTAGACTCAGCATGGACAGCTTTCGCAACTGGTTGCCGCGCTGCCGATCGCTGACTCTCTTGTCCCAGGGTCAAAGGTGCGGCCATCGAAATCAGCACCGCACTAATGAGAACGCGCGTTAGATAAAGTCGAACACTCACTGAGTTATCTCCTATAGTTTGTAGACTTCGCATATCACAAAGGGTCGCTCAACCAGTCCGCGCGCGGACGACTGACAATAGCCCAGCAGTTCACTGCTGGGATGGCAACGACGCAACCCTAGTCCGTGAAGCGGACGGCTGAAAGCTGTGGCTCCAGGTCATCTTTTCAGTCGTCCGCTTAACGGACTACATCTCCCCTAACGCCTGATCCAGGGTTATCCAATCACGTCGAAGTCAATCCACTGTGTCGCGATCCGATGATGCTGATCTTTGGCAAGCTTATCGACGACCACGACTTGCAAGACGTATTCGCCTGGAACGAGATCCTTGCCGAGACTCAAACTTCCAGTTGAGAGCATTTCATTCGGATCCTGGCCTGCAGAATCCACTGACCTCAAGGCGCCTCTGAATATCACCTGACCGTCTCGGTAGAGGACTGCCT
>Ga0070699_100004564_pt1 | contig 12264 bp, 10 predicted proteins | sample KBSK1503metaG_FD_65473 | JGI IMG/M metagenome (GOLD analysis project Ga0070699, IMG submission 65473) | Corn, switchgrass and miscanthus rhizosphere microbial communities from Kellogg Biological Station, Michigan, USA - KBS K1-50-3 metaG | ecosystem: Host-associated > Plants > Roots >...
CTTCACTGCTGTTACCTCCGTCTTCTACATATTAAATAGCAATACGTGTAGAAGTGCAAGGTGTACGCCGAGCGATCAGTTTCGACAATTAGGAGGTCATAAAACTTGGTTCAAAAAAATCAGCGTATCGGAACCTCACCCTTAAGTAGGATGCGACGCAGATAGTCTACCTGGCCGAGATGCCAGTTCAGGTGTCCATAAAGGTGAATTAGGAATTGCCGTGTTGAAGTCGCGGCTCCAAGAACCACCTCTGGATATTCCATCTCCATCTGCTCCGCGGAAAGCTCTTCGATGACAGATGGAATAGATCGTCTTAACTCCGCCAGGCGCGTGCTGAGTTCAGCCCTCGACGCTCCCTTTGAGCTGAATTCAAGCTCCCGCTTTCTTTCGTACGGCAGGTTACCGAGCTGGCGTCCCACAAATTCCCTGAGATTGCCTTCAATATGAAGCGCCAGGTTGCCTGCCGCATTCATCACACCCGGAAGCGTTTGCCAAAGTGCTTCATCAGTCGGAAAGGCCTCGATCTGTTGACCCAACCTCGCAAGATCGCGACCGAAGAGAAATCCTAGATCACTTGTGATGCTCATAGTTCAGAACTCCCTAAACAAAGTCGCAAATGCCGCAGGTGGCAGGGCTCTCAAATTTCAACTTCGCCCTCGAGATAGAAAACGCAAGCGCCTTCCAGCTTGACGCGTTCACCCACCAGGCGACAAATGATCTCTCCGCCACGCCGCGAGGCCTGGAACGCGCGAAACATAGTCTTGCCCAGGCGCTTCGCCCAATAGGGTGCCAGCATGCAGTGCGCAGCGCCGGTCACGGGATCTTCCGGGATGCCCTTGGCGGGCGCGAAGTAGCGGCTGACGAAGTCGTAGGTTCCATCCCCAGGCGCGGTCACGATTACTCCGGGACGGTCCAGACGCGCGAGCGCCGCCATATCTGGAGCCAACGCACGCAAGGCCTGCCCGCTCCTGAGCAAGGCCAGATAGTTGAACTCGTTAGTGAAAACCTCGATTGGATCGATGCGCAGCGCTTCAGCAAGCGCGGGCGGAGTGGAAACCTGCTCTGACGTTCGGACGGGGAAGTCCATGACGTAACCCGTTTCCGTCCGGTTCACAGTCAGTGGGCCGCTCGCCGAGTGGAAGACCACCGTGCCGCGTCCAGGTTCTAGCCGCTCCATGACCACTGCTGCGCTGGCCAGCGTGGCGTGGCCGCAAAGCGGCACCTCGGTGGTGGGCGTGAACCAACGCAGCCGATAATCACCACCCTCGGGAACCAGAAAAGCTGTCTCACTAAGGTTGTTTTCGGCAGCAATTTGCTGAAGCAGAGTAGCTTCGGGAAATGTATCCATCAGCATCACCGCAGCGGGATTACCTGTGAATGGGCGCGAGGTGAAGGCATCAATGTGAAATATCGGTGTGCGCATATATGATTAAAGGTGCTACGACTATGGTGCTTGACTAATCAATGCCGAGACCAGCAACTTTCATCTTACGTCCCTCTTCCACCATGTAAAAATAGAATAACCCTCGGTCAACGATAAAGACCCTGGTCTTCTGCGGAACACAAAACGTTTCATCCCCATTTAGAGCACCTCCATGATCGATACCGCTTCTAGTGATGAGATATTTTTGATTTGCTCGCCATGCTGGCGATTTCATTGCTCCGGCAGGCATGTCCTTTCGGTAGAGCGCCGACAATTGATCGAAGGTACTGATCAATTCGCCAACTTCGTTGGCATTCTGTAGCTTACGATCATCATTCTGGAAGAACTTCGATCTTTTCAAAATAACTTTTACTTCGTTCGGCGTTGAAGAATCGTCAGGATCAGATTGTGAATCAATACGGGCAAGGCTGAGATCGTGAACGTTCATGAGATAGTAATAGTTCATCGTTGCGATATACAGATTTTCGATTGTTCGGCTACTCAACTTCAACCGTTCGTAGTCCGATTCAGTGAGGATTCCGTTGGCCCGATGGGTGCAGGATGGATCCGACAAGCGAAATGCTTTCCAGGCCATTCCAAAATCAAGTGTCGCTCGAAACCGGTTAACGAAGCGATCAGCGACTTGTCCAGCGCGTCGCTGTTTGGCGTGCTCAGTGGAGTCTTTCTGAGCAAACATTACGTGAGGATTGGCGGCGACAAAGATGAATAGTAAAACCACTAACTTTTTCATACTAAGAATCAGGGCAAGAAAGATGCCACCTAACGCCGAATTGAGCGGCTGTCCGCGAACAGCATCCAACCTTCGCCGCAGGCAGTTTGATGAAAGCTATTCTATCGGGCAGTCCGCTCGAATGAGTCACCCTTCCATCGATCATGTTTCAGTGGACCAGGTCTATCACCCAGTTTGAGGATCGATCCATGTCTTCAACTGACGGCACGGTGAAGGCGCCGTCGTTGAATGAGTCGTGCTGAGTCTTGCGGTTTAGACCGGCGGCGTCCAAAAGCGTTCCCAGTCCTTGGAGCCAGGGTCCACCTGCTGGCTATGTAACACTTGCTTCATATCGATTACCCAAACGCGAGCGCAACCGTTGTTCTGACCCGCCGCGGTAACCTCATAGGCCCGCATCTTGTTGTCGAAATCCCCGGATGCCCATCCAAACCAAGTGTCTTTGCCCGGCGCAGTCTGGTAGTTGAACATCACGGTGTAATCCTCCTGGAGCGCCCAGATGCACGCTCCTTTTTGACCACCCTGTTCGACAGCGGCGATGTTTCGGATACGCGGTGAGTTCAGCCACTTTGGACCAGCCCACCCGCCCCAGTCGCCACCGGCACTCGTCTGGCCCATGCCCCAAAGCTGGAGCTTGTCGTCGAGACCCCAGAGCGCTCCCTTACCATCGCCCTGCTTGCAGGCTGTTACTTCGATCCAGCGATTGTTTTCAGTCGTCTTTGTCCAATCGCTCCACGGACTCCAGTTGCCGGCGGGCACGATCTCGTGACACGAGGTGAGGAGACCATCATCAGTAATGGCCCATAGCCGCGCTGCCTTGCCGCCGTGCAACTGACTCGCGCCGAGCTTTCTGATCTTGAAATTGCCGAGCTTGTTCCAGCCTGGCCCTTGCCAGGGAGTCCAATCACCACCTGGCGACCGCTGCCATGTGGACCACAACTGGCCCTTCGGATCGACCACGAATAACTGGACGGTCCCGTCGTGCCGTTGGCAGGCTGCCAATTCGTAGACTTGTTTGGGGAAGGGGTTTCCGTTCCAGTCGGGTCCCTGCCATGCACTCCAATCCCCGCCCGGAGTTTTTTGATAGATCGTGTGAAGAGTGCCTTTGTAATCAACGCCCCACAATTGGGCGCCACGATTGCCGCCCTGCTGCGCGGCCGTCAGCTTATTTAACGTAGGCGCATTTTGCCATGACATTCGTCAATTCTCCTTTTTCGCGTTGTTATGCTGTCGCAATTATTGGGTCAGTTAGTTTATTAGTCGCGAGATCTAACTCGTCAACTTGTAACTAACTTGAACGTGGGCTAAAGCAGAATACTCAGGATGTCGCGATTTTTAAGCGAGGGAAGAACAAGGCTTGCCGCGACGCGACGCATAATACATACGTCATTAAAAGCGGTCAACGAATTTGCTACGCAACACGAATTTGCTACGCAAAAACCGCGTGCGTGTTTGAGGCAAGTCCGGCAGGAGACTCACCATGAGGTCTGCTGCTTTGGGTGATATAATGCGGCCGCTATCCCGACTGGCAAATACGCACTCCTCCCTACTGTCCCAGTATTTCTCACAGCTTACAACGAGGAGGAAAAATAACATGAACGACACATCAGATAGTGCCGAGTTGGTTGAACAGTGGCGCAATGATGGAGAAGATGATAATCCCGCCGGTCCGCTATTTGCTGCTGGGGAGTTCGCAGAAGCAGATATCGTTAACGCAACCGGCGAGTTTATTACGGATGGGCCTTGACGCGGCTCGCACGCGCAACTGGGAGTGCGCGTTACGAGCAACTGGCACAAGCGGCGTTCGCCTTCGAAGATGCTCTCTTTGATGAGCAGGAGCAGAACTGGCTTGACCTGCGCATGCTGGAAGGTTCCAAGACCGCAGCAGCGTGGTGTCACGGCGAGGTTGGAATCGGTTTGGCCCATCTAAATCTGGATCCAAAGCTCACGCACACATCGACGCGGCAGTTGGTGCGCCGGGCCGCCGCAGCAACCTGGCGGCTGGGAATGGGCTGGAATCATTGCGCGTGTCATGGTGATCTCGGCGCCGGGGAATTGCTGGACCATGCGATCGCCATCGGAGAAGCGCCGAAAGAACTAAGCGCCTCGTACCTGCTCGACCTAATCCTGACCAGCGTAGAGCAAGATGGACCATCGTGCGGCATGGGCCGAAACGCCTTCACTCCCGGTCTGTTGCCTGGAGTGGGAGGGATTGCTTACCAATTGCTGCGGGCTGATCCCGAGCATGATTTGCCTTCGATTCTTACTCCTGGTGGAGAGGAGCTCTTAGTGGTAAGGTCAGCTAAAGTTGCAGCGGACAGCCGGCACATCAAACATTAGTGGCACCCACGGGTTCCCAATCTTAAAGAGGAGGAAGTAAATTGGCTATAACCAATACTCTGGCAGGTAGAATCTCGGGATGATCTTACTCGCTGTCTGGTTAATTCTCACCGGGCTCTTACCGTTAGTGAATGTGCGAGTTTCAACGACAGTCAATACGGCACTCGCAGTGCTTGCGATCGCAGCCGGTTTGCTAATCCTGCTTCGGCGCTGAGACGTCGGCGACAATTCAATTCTTTTGACGCAAATGACAGAAAGGCTCACGTCTTTCTTGTTTAAGGCTGACACAGTGTTTGAACTATCTTAGTTCAGCCTCTTTGTGCTGCCACCGCGGCGGTGGCATCTTCGTCGATGTTATAAAGGTATGAATGCTCCCCCACAGTGGACAATCTTCGCAACTTTTTTCTGACGCAGGCGAAAAGAAAGGTGCAGTCTATCGGATTGTTTTCGCCAATTCCGTATCAAAACTATTTAGAAGCATAATCTCGAAGTTGCCGTCCAATCCTTGAACTTAGGTTGTCTCAGGTGATATAAGCTCCGCGTTTTCCTCGCAGGATCTTGATTGCTCAACCGCAAGAGACTGGCACATGAACGCTTGTTCAATGTGCTTCTCTTCACCTATTGCTTTTAACCTACCACGAAGCAAAACTGGCGCTAATGCCTAGCAACAAGAAAGGAGCACACTCATGCCTGGAAGAATCAGCATGATGGCTTTCGCCGCAACGGAGTTTAGAGTTAATCAGGCAGATGTTTCCCTCTATGTATCATTAAGCAATGAGCTTGGAATTGGAACGACCGGATACACAAAGGAGCACTTCAAACTTCAGCTGTTTAATATCAAGGCGGATGGCAAAGACTTCCCTCAGAAGGCTGAAATAGTTGCAGTAAACGATTTGAAAAATGGCTACTATGAAGTGGTTTGCAGAACCAATACGGGCTGGCCTCACCAAGTGATCATGGGAGTAAGTCTCAAGAAAATGACTGGCGGAATGGGATCGGATAGTGGGCAGACACTTGTGTCATTTGTGTTGAACTAGCGGTGGAAAGTCTAAACACGGAAGGCCACTCTCGTGAGTCGCTTTTCTCCTCATTTCTTCCAGAAACCATTTTGAGGCCACCGTCGCTGGTGGCCTCTTTGTTGATTTATTAGAGGAATATTCTCCCCACAGTGGACAATCGTCGCAACTTTCTCTTGATGCCAACGACAGAAATGCGGATCTTCTTCCAGCAGTTGCCGGTTGTCGAAACCGACAGGCCCGCAGAACTTTAAGCTTGCCAAAATTTATAATAAAGGACGCTTTCGGGTCCGCGTGCAAACACGCCGCGATGGTTCGGTCCATCTGAAATTACTGAGGGCGAACCCATCATTTGAAAACCACTGTCATTATGCGGAAGCCAACCGGTATCAGAGGGATTCCATTTCTCACCATCCCACCACTTCTGCCAAAGTCGGTTGTCCACCCACCGCACATAAATATCAATAGAGTTAGGCGGTATGAAGACGACGGCGGGCTGCCCTATGATCTTGCCGCCCAATCCAAACCACCCGCTCCATTTTTCCCCGTCCCAGAACTTGCGATAAACCGCTCCGTCTTGCCCGCGGACGTACACATCGCGAAAATTGTCGCCGTTCGCAATAACTGCCGGAGCGCTACCCAGGCGAAAGTCACCATCCTGGTGTTCCGTCCAACCGTCGTTGGATGGATTCCATTTCTGTCCGTCCCACCACTTTTGAAAAAGATGATCGTTCGTGCCGCGCGCGTAAATATCCCGCAAATCAGCGCGTATCGCTACGACCCCTGGAGGGCCCAGGATGTTTCCACCAAGCGAGAACCAGCGGCGCCATTCTTTGCCGTTCCAGGATTTGTGATAAACAGCACCGTCTTTGCCGCGGGCGTAAACATCGCGGAAACTATCACCAAGAGAAGTTGCGGCCGGCCCACTACCTAACCTGAAGCCGCCGTCGTCATGCAAGGTCCAGCCTGTTTCGGAAGGATTCCATTTCTTTCCGTCCCACCATTTCTGCCACAGCCGTTCACCCAAGCCGCGCGCATACACATCATAAAATCCCGGGTGGACCGTTGTTACCGAAACTCCGTCCAGCCGTGCGCCGAGATCAAACCATCCGTGCCAGCCGGATCCTTTTTCCGCCACGGCCGGCTTACTATTCCAACGCCGGTTCGATGACGCTGCCGGGATTCCAACCGATTCAAACAGATCATAAGAAGACGCCGGCCAAGTCGAAATGTTATCGAGGGTGGCATGCATGCCTTTCAGCAGGTTCGGGTTCCACGCTTTATCTGCTGCCCCAGTGTCAGTGTTAAAGACGCTGACAATGCAGACGCCATCTTCCCGGCGCGAGGTGTAAGAGCGAACGCCCGGCAATACGCCGCCCCACTCAAAGGAAGTGGTCGGGCCCCACTGTTGCACACTCCAGCCTAGTCCCAGGATCGGCGGGCCGGGGTCTGGAATGGAAAACATCTGCTCGACCGTGTTGTGGTGTTTGAAAAGTCGATTCTCAAAACCCGAATCGAAGATCGATAGAATCTTGGCATAGTCCATCGCGGTCATCAGCCAACCGCCGACACCCACACCCACCTCGAGATTAACGTTGCCCTGGCCGTTCGGAACTGACGGCGGGTTATCCGACATGACGTTGGGAGCTTGACCGGCATTAACGGGGTGGTAAGAGAGTTCGTAGGGAACTCGATCTTTTTCCAGCGAGCCCGCGGCCTGCGGCCGAACCAAACCAAGCGGCTCGAGGATGCTCTTGCGCACCGCCAACACATAGTCCATGCCGGTGAGCTTTTCGATGATCGCCGTCAGGACGAAAAAGTCAAAATTTCGATAAGGGTCGCCGCCAGGCTCATCATCGAATGTTAATGCGTAGCGAATGATTTCACCCTTGTTGTTTGCGGGAAGTGAATGAAGATATGCCTTGCAGACGAAAGGATCCAGGTCGGCAAATCCATGCCGGAGACCGCTCTTCATCGTCAGCAAATCTCTAACAGTCACAGTCGCCCATCGTGTGCTATTGATGGGCAAATCCTTATCAGGAATCACCAAATTCCCGAGTATTTTTTTCTTTGGTTCGGGCAGGTCTTTCAAAATTTCACTTACTTTGCTATCCAGGGTAAACGCCGGTGTAAACTCAGAGCCTTTTTCTAAAAGCTGATGAATGGCAATGGTCGTGATGAGCTTACTGCAACTGGCCAAGCGGAAGGGGCTGAGCTGTAAAGCGACTGGCTCCTTAGCATCAAGCGTATAGCTCTTCGCAAGGAGTAGTTTACCGTTGCGGGCAACGGCGAGAGCGACGGCAGGCACTTGGTTCGCCTGCATAAAGTTGGTCCAGAGTTGTTCGAAAGCGGCCAATTCCGTTGCGCCTTCGCCCTGCACGATTGGCAATCCCATGTGATGTCCTCCGCTCAAGTGAACAGTTTATTGGTTTTGATCCGCAGGCAACTTCTTCGTGCCTGCGATGACTACAGAATATAAGTTCCTTATTTAGGTATGATCGTTCCTAGTCAATTTATGTCTGACCACAAAGCTCATTGCTTTGTAGCTTATGATTCTGAAGGGAAGGAGGGTCGCACAATGAAAACATGAGTTGCTACACCCAACGACACTATGTCAATGGCGGCGGGTGGTTACATGATTTGTCAAAATAAATGGGGTCATTTATATCTGTCTCTGAAGAGCAGCTACTACTGGAAGCCCGACTTCTTTTCCTCTGGAGTAGCATCGAAGGTCGGCGGCACGAAGAGCTCTCCTTCCTCGAAATAGAACTCGCTAACTGTCTCAACCGGGACGGTCTGGGGGGCGTCGCCCGGGATATGAAGGTGGCCAAGAGCTTTAACCTTTTCTTTGAGGCGCTCTTTGGACGTGTTGCCACGGTTCGAGAACTCGATGCGCATTCCTTTGGCGAGGTTCTCATCCGTGAAGGTCTGCCCCGAGGTCTTAATTGAAATGATCTGATCGAAGTCATTCGGTTTGGTGATCAAGTGGGCCAGAAACAATTCGGAACCCTTACCGAAGAGTAGATATTCGAGTTTTGAAGGCTTGGCTGCGTTAGGATCAAACTCACGGAAATGCACGACGTTCACTACGTTGACATCAAAAGCGCCTCCCTTAGGAGGATGCTCGAAATCACCAATGAAAGATGTGCCGCCTCTTTCAAGATGGCCGCGAATAAGGGCATTGCCTCTGAATTTCTTGAGCGCCGATCCGTTAGGATCTACATCCGATAGCACAAACTGCCCCGGATTGAGCGTATACATTTTCACTGCCAGGTTTTTCATACGATCCTTGAAATAAACCTCTGTCAGATTGCGATCCCCGTCAGTAAATGTGGCCTCCAAGATCACTTGGAAACGATGAGGAGAGTCAAACTCTGGCCCAACGCCCTTGATAACGAACATTGGAAGGTGTGAAAGAAAGGCGGTCTTTGTTCCAACCAGCATCATGTTGTGCGTATTCGGTGCATCCTCAGGAGTTGGATTGATCATTAAAGGCTGTGCCCTGGACGTGAGGCTGAGACAACTTATGCCAGCAATCGCATTGGCACTGGTCTTGAGAAACTCTCTACGGCTGTTATCGGCTGACTCTTTATTGCGCATTGTGATCGGCTCCTATCAACTGTCGTTATCGGTTCTGGTCCAGATCTTGGATGGGATAACGGTTGCCCCTTTCTCAATTACGAGCGGCCTAACAAGTTAAGTATGACTCTCAGCCGCTGCGCAGTCGCATCTAACGAACGTCCCGAATAAGCTCGAAACTATTCAAGCGAGTTTTGTCCACAAACAGGCTCTATCAATTATGAGTTTTCAATGTGAAAACGTTTCAGACTGAGGAATATCCGAATTTAAAGACAAGCATTTTGAGGTTGATCCAACTCCAACTACCCGCGCCTCACGTCGGCGTGCACCTCGCACAGTACGGCAAACGCAGTTCTTAGAATCGCCGGCCGGGGAAGGTTCACTCGCAATCATGAATACGAAACCACGTTAGACGACGCCGAAACGGGCAGGTGCTAAAGGAGGCTGCAATCGTTCACCGCAACATCGCAACGGTAGAGTTCTATAAGAGCGAATATGGAGGTTCAAAAACTCACGAGGATGCTGTCGAGGAAACGCTGAAATGCCATGACTGGCGACGCAGTTTGTCGAAGATCTAGCAGTCGAAGAAACAACTTGGGGACACGGCGCGGCTATTGGCGAGGTAATATAGACGATTCTCTTTAGGAATTAGTGCTCCGCAGGTAGGACTCGAACCTCTAACACCTTCGGTTAGCAGGAGTATCGTCATTATCACTTTATGTCCTTGACCCAAGTCATCACCTGATTCAGTCGAGTATTGCCGAGGAACGTTGGTGACGCAGCAGATCAAAAGTGATCCGAGCGTTTAATAACATGCATTCGCAATTCCCTGTTTGGGAAAAGCACTGCCCAATCTTGATCACTTGAGCGGTCGCAATTGGCCCAGGTGAACGCGGCAGCCGGTGGTGGGAACCGGCCATTCGCGTTTGAAACGGATCCGCAAGCGTGTTACCGAACCTCAGGGTGCATAAGTTACCCTCACCGCAACCCAGTCGAGCGAGAAGTCGCGCGAGGTGCTGCTCGACACATCGATGACACGCACACGGAAGTTCGCATCACTTAACTCTGAGAGCGTCCACGTGCGTCCCCAGTTGTCGGCTGGCCCACCGAGAATGTACGTCGCGTTACTCGTCGTCAGCGTCGCGGTGGACTTGGTCGTGGTCCAAGATACGCCACCGTCCCACGACAACTGCACGCACATCTTCGGCGCACTGCTCGTGCTATCGGCTTTGGCGTCCAGGCGCACTTCGATTCCTTGAATCAGCGCGGTGCCCGGAATGCTGAAGCCGAAGTTGTAGAAGCGGTGTTTGTCTTTCTGCGCGTGAGTGCAGGAGGTATTAGTGCCTGAGCCCGAGTTGTTATCGACGGCAAAGAGGCTGTCATTTGTCAGCGCGTTCGCTGCGCTAACTTCATAACCGTTGTTGTCGCCGGACGAACTCGTTTCAGCGGCATGAGCGGTGGCGCTCTTCATGCCGGTGTTGGTGGGCGGTGCACCGCTGCAATACTGGCTTTCCTTGCCGATTACTTTGTAAGGACAGTCGGCCTTATCGAGGAGGTAGAGGATCGCGGCACGGTTGCGCGAAGTTTCGGCCGGGATCACTTCGTCCGGTGGGTAGAAGCCACCTTGCGCCTCGGTCGTCGGGTACATCTCAAAGCCAAAGGAGAAAATGCGGTAGGCACCATATTGCCAGTCTCGGACCGAACCGTCGGTGATGTATAAGTCGCTCGATTGCTGCGGTGTGTAGCCGTTAGTCGCGGCCATCGCCTGGCCTATCGCCGCCATCGCATCGCGATCGTCTTGTATCATGTCGGCGGGCACGTCGGTAAACGTGTAGCCATACGGCCACATGATCAGTTCCTGGTACGTGTGGAAGTCAATCGAGACCGTGATCTGCTGTTTGCCATTGATCACCCGGCTGATCACGAAGTCGCGCACAGCGGCCGTCTCCGGCGCTGAGAACGGCCCGGCGCCGCGGTAGGTTTCGCTGCTGGCCGTTCCGCTGCTACCTCCACAGCATCCCCACTTGTAACCCCAGTTCCGATTTAGATCGGTGCCGATGGCGGATGTGCCGGGGTTGGGTTGGCGATTCTTCCGCCACGATCGGTACACTCCGGTCGCGATGTCGTATTCGCCACCATCAGGGTTCATATCGAAAACGATCCAGACTTCACGCGAGTTGACCAGATCCGTGATCTGCTGATCGACGCCATACTCATCAGTCAGCATGTGCAACGTGTAGAGCGCCATCTCGACGGTGAGGTGCTCGCGCGCGTGTTGATGATGAGTGAACAACACTTCCGGCTCATCCTCATCCACACCAACGTTGTCGGAGATCTTCCCCACCAGGATCTCGCGGCCTTCGTAGGAAGTGCCAATGCTGAATAGCGAGAAGATATCCGGGTGGTTGCTTGCGGTCTGTTGAATGTCGGTGACCATTTCCGCGTAGTCGTGATAAGCCTGGTCCGCGGCTGGGAACGCCAGTATCGAAATGTCTGGTCCAGCTTGCTCTTCAGGGACCAGACCGAGGGCCTCGATTGCTCGCTTCTCTTTCGGAGTAGCTTCCACCAGCACGTAATCTTTGCCGACTTCGATAATGAGCGCACCGGTTGCGGCGATGGCCGATCGCGTTGTAGCGTCGGAGACGTTGTGGATGATGTAAACGGGCGTGCGCTTCTCGGTATTTTGTTTGAGCGCAGGTGCAACTGGAGTCAGGCTCAGTCCGAGCAATGCCACCACCGCGACTCCTACCAGCGCGCGGTGAAATAACTTCTTCCGGTTCATATGAGTTTTCCTTTCGTGAGAAGCGTTAGGATGGATAGAAATCAATCCATCGAATTGAAAAGGTGTGGCGTTAATAACTCGAATTGTGTATCAGCCGAGCCCGCTTGCGCGGGCTCGGCACTGTTTCCACTTTTCGAGCCTGACTTGTTTAGTTGCTCACGTGATTCATGCGGTTGACGAAGGAAACGCAGTCGCCCTGATTCTTGAAGGTTGGGTTGGTAAAGGTTCCCCAGCCCCCGTTCTTGCACTGATCTACGTTGGTTGGTGCGTTTGCCGTCCTCACTGAAAAAGCTATGTAAAGGGGACCGGCTCCAACGGGTATAGTTCCGACTACCATATTAGTGGCCGTGCTGATCACTGAGACATTGTTACTCTG
>Ga0070699_100004566_pt1 | contig 12261 bp, 12 predicted proteins | sample KBSK1503metaG_FD_65473 | JGI IMG/M metagenome (GOLD analysis project Ga0070699, IMG submission 65473) | Corn, switchgrass and miscanthus rhizosphere microbial communities from Kellogg Biological Station, Michigan, USA - KBS K1-50-3 metaG | ecosystem: Host-associated > Plants > Roots >...
AGCGCCGCGGCCGGAGCCGATGCGACCCGGCTCACCAGCGACATCTCCCGCGAGGTCTCCGGGATGGCCAGCCAGATGGAGCGCGGCGAGCAGCTCGTGGCCGACGTCGGGGAGCTCTCCGCCGACACCGCCCGCGCCCTGGATGAGATCGTGCGCGCGACCCAGGAGGCCGGCGAGCAGTCGCGCGCGATCGCGGATTCACAGAAGGCGCACGAGCACGCCGGGCGGCGGCTGTCCTCGCAGATCCAGCAGCTGGCGGAAGGCGCGCAGCGCGCCCGGGGCCAGACCGAGACCCTCGCCCGCGAGGCGGGTGAGGCGACCCGGGGCCAGGCCGACCTCGAGTCGGCTATCGCCGAACTGGAGCGCGTGGCGGGCGAGCTGCGCGAGATCGCCCGGCACTTCGTCGTGTAGCCATGACGCCGGTGCGCGCGTACGTGGCTCTCGGGAGCAATCTCGGAAATCGGCAGACCAATCTGGCGCTCGCGCGGGAGCGGCTGGCGACACTGCCGGGCGCGCTGGTGCGGGGCGAGTCGGCGGTGGAGGAAACGGTGCCACTGGGCGGGCTCGATCAGCCCATGTACCTGAACCAGATGCTCGCGCTCGACACGACGCTCTCGCCTCACGAGCTGCTGGCGGCGTGTCAACGGATCGAGGCGGAGGCGGGCGGGCGGCCCAGGGCCCGCTGGGCTTCGCGAACGCTGGATCTGGACATCGTGCGGTATGGAAGCGTTTCGCTGGAGGAGCCCGACCTGATCCTGCCTCACCCGGGACTCGGACACCGTGACTTCTGGCAGCGCGAACTGGATGAGCTCGAACGGATGGGGGTCTGAACGGATGTGGCGATTGCCAGTGCACCGATGACCGAAGCCACCGGGCGCCCCGGAATCCCCTCCGAGCTCAGGCCCACGCTGCCGGCGTGGGCACGGGTCACCCCGAAACGAATCCAGCACATTCAACGGGTGGCCGAGCTGGCCGCCCGGTGGGCCGACCAGATGAGCACGCCGGATTCCGAGCGCAACCGCTGGCTCAAGGCGGTCTGGCTCCACGACGCGCTCCGCGACGCCGAGGAAGCCGAGCTGGCCCGATGGGCCCCATCGCATCCCGGCCCGGTCGAGCTCCGCCACGGGCCTGCAGCGGCTTCGCGAGCCAAGTCCGAAGGCGAAACCGACCGCGGCGTGCTGGACGCGGTGCGCTATCACTCCTTCGGGCTGGCGGAATGGGACATGGTGGGGCGGGTGCTCTACTGCGCCGACTTCCTGGAGCCCGGGCGCTCTTTTGACCAGGCCGAACGCGCCGCGCTGGCGGAGCGGTTTCCGGTCGACCCTAAAGCCGTCCTCTTCGAGGTGGCGAGCCGCCGGGTCCTGCACACCATTCGCTCCGGCTGGAGCATGCCGGACCCCACGGTACGATTCTGGAATTCACTGGCCGATTGCGCGCCCTCGCGCTAGGGGTGCTGCTCGCCGCTGTGCTGGGCATCGGGGTCTGGGCGCTGAGCCGCGGCAACGCGGCCTCGGCCCGGCCCGAGGCCGCGCCGCTGCTGGGCGGCGAGCGGATTGTCGTCGAGGTCTTGAATGGATCGGGCCGGCGAGGGCTGGCGCGCGCCGCCACCCGCGCTCTCCGGAACGCGGGCTTCGATGTGGTCTATTTCGGCACGGTGGCCGATTCCATGGCCGTCACCCTGGTGCTCGCTCGCAGGGGAGATTCGTCGGCCGCGGTCCGGGTGGCGAGGGCGCTCGGTACCGGCCAGGCCCGCGTCAGGGAAGACACGCTGCTGCGCGTGGACGTGAGCGTCCTCCTGGGTGCGGACTATCGCCCGCCACCGGGATTTCGCCCCTGACCTACACGCCCAGCTCCTCCGCAATGACCAGGATGTCCTCCCGCAGGATGCGTCGCTCCACCTGCAGATGCAGAAAGCTCCGCCGGCCCAGGATCCAGAGCCCGAGTGCCCGCAGCGCGCCCATGGCGCGATCGGCCAGCTCGGCAAGCCGGAGCGCGGCGTAGCCGCTGAGGGGAGCCAGCACCAGCGCGGTGAGCCCGGCGGCCGGCCCCAGCCATCTCCAGAAGAGAATCGTCACCGCGGCCCAGGTGAGCGGAAACACCACGAACGCCGAGGCGGCTTTGGCGGTGGCGAGGATGTCGTCGTACTTGCCCACGGCGCGCTGGGAGAGGAAGCCGACCAGGCGGTAGGGCAGGTAATGCAGAGCCAGTCCGGGGAGCCCGAGTGGCAGCAGCAGCGCAAACCGGAGCAGGAAGAGCCCAATGCCAACCAGGATCCCGCCGGTGCTGAAGCGGCCCACCGGCACATCCCACGGGTCGAGCCCGGCGCCGCGCAGCTTGTCTTCGTACCGATACACCCGCCGTCGGATCCCCTCCAGCCGCTCCGGGTCTCTCGCCTTGAGCGCCTCGTATCCGCGCAACACGCGGCGCCGAAAGGCAAACTCTTCCGCGAGCTCCGGTCGCGGCGCATTGTCGCTGGTTCGGCGCTGGCTGGCCAGGATACGCTCGGTGCGCGCCACAAAATCGTGGGCCTCGAAGGCGTCGGCCTGGAGCGTGACTTCACCCAGGGCCTGGCCAATCCGGTCCGTCAGGGTTCTGACGGCTTCGCCGGGGGGCTCGCCGGCATCGTCGAGCGGTGCAGGGTGGATGTCGAACGGCTCGCCGTAGTAGACCAGCGCTGCGCTTCGAAAGGTGCGCTTGTCGGTGTAGAAGAGCCCGACCGGCTGGATCCGCAGCGGCGGAACCGCCTGTACGCCGAGGGCGATCCGCGCGGCCCCCGTCTTCATCGGTTTGAGCCTCGGGTCGCTGTGGCTGGTGCCTTCGGGGAAGAGCGCGACCGCGCCACCCGCCGACAGGTGCGCCCGGACCCGGGCGAACATTTCCCGGTTCTTGGTGAGATCGGCCCCCGGGTCCTGCCGGCGTTCCACCGGGATGGAGCCCGCGGCGCGCACCAGCCATCCGACGACGGGAATGCGAAACAGCGGCGCCTTGGCCAGGAAGGACACCGGCCGCGGGGCCAGGCAGAGGATGAAGACCGGATCGACCAGGGAATTCGGATGGTTGAGCACGAACATCACGGGGCCGTCGGAGGGGACGCGCTCCATCCCCTCGACCTCCACCCGGCGGAAGAAGATCCGGAGCGTGAAGCGGAGCAGCGCCACCACGACGGTCCGTGGCGCGGCCATCAGACCACCGCCGCCGCGCGCTTCTTCTTCGCCATCTCGACGAAGAGCTGGCCGCAGGCGGCGTCGATGTCGAGCCCCCGGCTGCGGCGCACCACCGCCTCGACGCCCTGGTGGGTGAGCCGGTCTGCAAATGCCCGGATCCGATTGCCCGAGGTGGGCGAGAGTCCCGGCGCCCCGCCGGGGTGGAGGGGAAGCAGGTTGACATGCGCTCCGAGCTGGTGGGCGAATTTGGCCAGCTTGTCGGCGTCGGCATCGCTGTCGTTCTTCCCCGCGATCAGCACATACTCGAACGTGATCCGCTTGCGGAAGGCTCGGGCGGCACGCAACACCTCCTCGAGCGGGTACTTCTTCTGGATCGGCATCAGCCGCAGCCGTTGGGCCGGGCCGGCCGCGTGAAGCGAGATGGCGAGGCGGAACTGCTCCGGCCGCCGGGCCAGCTCGAGCATGGCCGGGACGATTCCGACCGTCGAGACGGTGATGTGCCGGGCCCCGATCCCGAAGCCGTCCGGGTGGTTCAGGATGGTGAGCGCCGCACTCACCGCCGGCCAGTTGAGCAGCGGCTCGCCCATGCCCATGAACACGATGTTGGTCGGCTTCTCCACAGGGTTCGCCAGGACGATCTCGCGGACCTGGCCGGTGATCTCCGCGGCCGAAAGATTGCGCCGGAATCCCATCCGGCCTGTCGCGCAGAAGGTGCAACCCAGCGCGCAGCCGGCCTGGGACGAAATGCAGAGCGTGAGCCGCTTTCCCGAGGGTATCAGCACCGACTCGATCGCCTCACCGTCCGCCAGCCGCCACAGATACTTCCGGGTGCCGTCGGTCGACTGCTGCACAGTTTCCGGCACGAGGCGCTCCAGCGGCGCATCGCGCTCCAGCTCGGTGCGCAGGGCGAGAGGCAGCTCGGTGGCCTCCCGCCATGCTCCGGCGGGGGCCATCCAGAGCCGGCGCAGAATCTGCGCGCCGCGATAGGCCGGCAGTCCGTGGTGCTCGACCCAGCGCCGGATCGCCGCGGCGGCTTCGGGTGGGGGAAGGCTCTGGAGGGATTCCAGGAAGGACGCACTCATGCTGAAATGTAGCGGCCGTCAGGTCGAATCGGGCCTGGCTCGCGCGCGGATCAGCGGCAGATGGTGCGCCAGCATGCTGTCCAGTTCGGCCGTCGGAATCGTGGCCGCCTCTACGCTGTCCACCACGCGACGCCATGGGCGGGGTCGTGCGTACTCAAAAGTCCCGAAGACCGCCACGGGCGTTCCATAGGCGACGATCGACTTGGCATCCCCCGAGAGCCGCCATTGCCGCGCCCAGGAGTAGATCCATTCGGCATCGTCGGCCAGCAGGCGGACGCAGGCATGGCTGGCGGGATATCCGGGAAGATCGTACTCGTGAAAGGAGATCCCGCGGGCGTTCTCGAAGTTGAAGTACCACTTCAGCAGCCACTCGTCGTTGTCGGTGCTGACGGTCTGCTTTCGCTTCCAGGTGGTGAAGTACAGCCCGTTCGGCGTCGGGGTCTTCGCCTTGCCGGTGCTGGTCGGCCCCCAGCGGACCAGCTTGCCATGCTCATACGCCCCGAATGCCTGGACGCGTTGCGACACGGCAATCAGGCGGGGTACCGAGTCCAGGGCGCTGACGGACGCGGGGAATGGCGCGAACGCCAACTCATCCTCGATCGCCTCGGGCACCAGGAGCGTGTCACCCGCCCGGGCTCGAGCCAGGTCGATCCGGTTGAGCTTGAGGATCGTGGTGACGCCCGCCGGGCCCAGCGAGTCGATCAGCAGCTGGAGATCGCTGGCGCCGCGGAGAGCGTATGGACGGAAGCTCCGCCGCGGTGGGGTGGCAGGGATCGGCGGGCCGGAGTCCGCGCGAACCGCCGTATCCGGGCGCGGGGCGCTCGAATCCGTGTGGACGGCCACCGGGGGCTGGGGAGCCCGGTCCCGGCAGGCCGAAACCAGGCAGCACAGTGCTCCCAACCACCATCGATGGCTGACCACACATCCTCCCTGCCGCGCGCGTGAATGCGAAGCTGCAAGATACCTCTTCGCAGTGTAGAAGTTGCTTGATCCCCCTCTCCGCGCCCGTTACGTTTGCGCATGCTCGCAACCTCGCTTCGCACGCACGCCGGCGGTCTGCTCACGCGCGCCGACGTGGGGTGCGACGTCCGTCTCGGGGGCTGGGTCCATCGCCGCCGCGATCTGGGTGGTCTGGTGTTCATCGACCTCCGCGATCGCTATGGGATGGTGCAGCTCTCCTTCGATCCCGCGTTTACGCCCCCCGAGGTGCTGGCGCGCGCCGCCGGCTGCGGTGTCGAGACGGTGCTGCTGGCGGCCGGCAGCGTGGCGCTCCGGCCGAATGCCGCGCGCGACGCGTCACTCGGTTCCCGTGAAGTCGAAGTGCGGGTCAGCGCGCTCGAGGTGGTCGGCCCCGCGGTGACGCCGGCCATTCCGGTGGGTCGCAAGGAGACGGAAGACCTGCCCGCGGAAGAGCTCCGCCTCAAGCACCGGGTGCTCGACCTGAGGCGGCCCGAGCTGACGGCGAATCTCGTGCTGCGCCACCGCCTGCTGCAGCGGGCGCGCCGCACGCTGAGCGACCTCGGCTTCCTGGAAATCGAGACCCCGATCCTGACGAAGCCCACGCCCGAAGGAGCCCGGGACTATCTGGTGCCCTCGCGGATTCATCGGGGAGAGTTCTACGCGTTGCCCCAGTCGCCCCAGATCTACAAGCAGTTACTGATGATCGCGGGTTATGATCGCTATTTCCAGATTGCCCGGTGTTTCCGCGATGAGGATCTCCGCGCCGACCGTCAGCCGGAATTCACCCAGATCGACCTCGAAGCGTCGTTCATCACGCAGGAAGACGTGCTCGGTGTGGTCGAAGCGGTACTGGTGGCGCAGTGGGACGAAGCGGGTCACGCCGTCCCCAGGCCGTTTCCCCGGATGGCCTGGCGGGAGGCCATGGAGCGGTTCGGCATCGACAAGCCCGACCTGCGATTCGGCTTCGAGATCGCGGATCTCACCGCGAGCGTGGCGGATGATGCGGCGCCGTTCGTGCACGAAGCATTGGGCAAGGGCGGACGGCTCCGGGGGATCCGCGTGCCGGACGCGGGCGCGTTGTCCCGCAAGGATCTCGACGGTTTTGCCGCGGCGGCCAAAGAGGCCGGCGCCGGAGGCTTGCTCTGGGCCCGCCGAGCTGCCGCCTGGGAAGGGCAGGGGGTCAAGGCCATCGGCGCGCGCGGACTCGAAGCAATCGGCGGCGCCGAAGGTGAGCTGTTACTCGCGGTCGCGGGGCCCGACGCGGTCACCTCCGCGGCGCTGCATGCCGTTCGGGCGGCGCTGATCAAACGGCTCGCGCCGACGCCATCTCGGGCGCACGCGTTTCTCTGGGTGGTCGACTTTCCCCTCTTCGAGCCCGATCCGGACACGGGAGGTCATATCTTCGTGCATCACCCGTTCACCTCGCCGCACCCCGAGGATATCGCCTTCCTCGAGACCGATCCCGGCCGGTGCCGTGCCCTGCATTATGACGCGGTGTACAACGGTGTGGAGCTCGGCAGCGGCTCGATCCGCATCACCGATCCGGACGTCCAGCGGCGGGTGTTCGCCTTGCTCGGGATCCCGGCCGAGGAGGTCCGGCGGCGGTTCGGCTTCCTCCTGGAGGCGCTGGGCGCCGGCGCCCCGCCGCACGGCGGATTCGCCGTCGGCTTCGACCGGGTGGCCATGCAGTTGTCCGGCGCCGGGTCCATGCGGGACGTCATTGCGTTTCCCAAGACCACGGCGGCACGGGCCCTGTACGAAGGGGCGCCGTCGCCCGTGAGCGCCGCCGATCTGGCCGCGCTCGGCCTGGCGGTGATCCCATGAGGACCAGCACGACCGGCGAAGACACCACCCAGCGCATGAGCGTCGAAGGCGCCGACCCGCTGCTGCTTGCCGGCGTGAACGACGCCAACATCCTGGAGCTGGAGCGCGCCACCGGTGCGCGCGTCTCGCTGCGCGGCGATACGCTCACCGTGTCCGGCACAGCGGAACAGGTCGAGCGGGCGGCGGCCGTGGTGCAGGGTCTTCTCGACATCGCCCGCACCGGGGAGGCGGTCTCCGTTGAGGACGTCTTTCGGTTCGTCCAGGACGGCGTCCCCGCGGACAGTCCCCTGGCGGGAGGCGAGGGGAAAATCGTTCTTCCCGGGCTGCGCCGGGCCATCGCTCCCAAGACGCAAGGGCAGCGCGACTACGTCCAGGCCATTGCCACGACCGACATCGTCGTCAGCATCGGCCCCGCGGGGACCGGCAAGACCTACCTCGCCGTCGCCAAGGCGGTCGAAGCCATGGCCCGCAAGCGGGTCAAGCGGATCATCCTCGCGCGCCCCGCAGTGGAAGCCGGCGAGTCGCTCGGGTTTCTCCCCGGCGATCTGCAGGCCAAGGTAGATCCCTACCTTCGTCCGCTCTATGACGCCCTCGAAGACATGATGCCGGCCGAGCGGGTGCAGAAGGCGCTGGAGCTGCGCACCATCGAGATCGCGCCCCTGGCCTATATGCGAGGACGAACCCTGAACGATGCATTCATCATCCTCGACGAGGCCCAGAACGCCACCGGCGCGCAGATGAAGATGTTCCTCACCCGGCTCGGCGTGAACAGCAAGGTCGTCGTGACGGGCGACAAGACGCAGGTCGACCTGCCCAAGCGGGAAGACTCCGGCCTCATCCAGATCGAGCGCATCCTGCCTGGCATCGAGGGAATCGCCTTCTGCTACCTTGACGACACCGACGTGGTTCGGCACCGGCTGGTGCGTGAGATCATCAAGGCGTATGCGGAGGATCAGAACGGCTGACCGGGGGCGCAAGGTCGCGAGGGCGCACGCACGCCAGAGTGTCATAGCGGTTTCCGGGCGTTCCCATCCGCTCCGGCGCACCGACGCTGTGCGGGCCGCCCGGAGGGTCCTCGATGGGGAGCGACGCGTGGCGATGATCTCGATCTCGTTCGTCGGCCGCGATGCCATGTCCGCCCTCCATCGGCGGTGGAAGGGAACCGATTCGCCGACTGACGTGCTGGCATTTCCGCTCTCCGGCCCCAACGGCAATCTCGTGGGCGATATCTACATTTGCCCGTGGCAGGCCGTGCGACATGCGCACGCCCTCGGCGTCCCGATCCGGCGGGAGCTGACCCGGCTGGTGATCCACGGCGTACTCCACGTTCTGGGATACGACCATCCCGAGAACGCCGGGCGGATGGAGTCCCCGATGTGGCGCCGTCAGGAACGGTATCTCCGGGGGCTCCGATGATTCAGATCGTGCTCGCTGCGCTGCAGCTCTGGGTGGCCCCGCTGCTGGCCGGTGCGTTTACCCTGTGGGCTGCGCTGCTGGCGCTCGCAGAGCCGGACGACGCCGGCGTGCCCCGGCTGCTCACGCCGTCTCAAAGCCCGGCGCATGCGCCGCTGTCGTCACCTCGCAGCCTCCACATCCTGCACCTCGCCTTGCTCGCCATTGCCGCCGCGCTCGGTGGCACCGCGCTCGCGTGGTGGGCCTGGCCGTTTCCGCAGTCGGTCGGCCGGCTCCTGCTGGGCTCCCTGCTCGTCTGGATCCTCGGTGACCTGGCCCCCCGACTCTGGGCGGCGAACGAGCCGGGATTGGTCCGATTCGACGGGTGGTTTGTCCAGCACACCCTGACCCTCTTCCGGCCGCTCCTGGCCGCGGTCGCGTGGGTGGACCGGGGTTTCCGGGTTCGCCGCATCGCCCCCCGCCGCCAGGAGCCCGCCGAGAAGCAGATGCTCGCCGGAGTGCTCGGCCTGGCGGAGATGGCCGTAACGGACGTGATGACGCCGCGCCTGGATATCAAAGCCGTGGATTTTTCCACCAGCCGCGAACAGGTCGTGGAGATGTTCCGGAGCGCGGAGTACTCTAGGCTCCTCGTCGTCGATGGCGATCCCGACTCTGTAACCGGGGTCATCTACGCCAAGGATCTCCTCCCCGGACTGGGGCCCGAGTCCGCCCCTTCCGACTGGCACCCGCTCATCCGTCCCGTCGAGTTCGTGCCCGAGGCCAAGAGCCTGAGTCGCCAGCTGCGCGATTTCCAGCGCGGTGGGAGCCATCTGGCAGTCGTCGTGGATGAATTCGGCGGCACCTCCGGCATCGTCACGCTGGAGGATGTATTGGAGCAGATCGTGGGCGAAATCCGCGACGAGTACGACACCGACGAGGTGGCACCGGTGCAGCGGCTGCCCGAGGGCGGTTGGGCGGTCCTGGGTGGCGTGCCGCTGGCCGATCTCGAGATGGAGATCGACCATAGCTTCGCTCGCACCGACGTGAGCACGGTCGGCGGATTGGTACTCGCCGCATTCGGGCGGGTGCCCCGCCCGGGAGAGTCCCTGGCGTTGGACGGTTTCCGCATCACCGTGGACCATATGGCCCGCCGGCGGGTCCGGCGGGTGACCGTCCTGCGTGCCGCCGAGGCCGCCCGCGAGAATGCCGTACCGGAGCGCTCGGCATGATCTGGCCCGTCGTGCTGGTCGGCCTGCTGCTCACCCTGTTCGGGGCGACCGCCGCCGCGGCGCTGGTGACGTCGAGCCGGGCCCTCCTGGCCGATGTGGTGGCTCGCCGGCTGCGCGGCGGCAACGATTCGCTGGCCTGGCTGCCGCCGTTGGAACGGGACCTCGCGGCAGCCTCGGTCACCACGACCCTCGGGATCGCGCTGCTGGGGGCGGTCTTCCCGGCGATCTTCGCGGGGGCAACGCTGCCTCGGCTCGGCCTGCTGCTGATTCTTCTTGCCATCCCCGCCGTGCTGCTGAGCGGCTATGTCCTGCCGAGGTTCCTGACCCGCCGTCGTGCCGCGAAAGTGGCGGAGCGGGTGCGGCCGATCCTGCGGCCCTGGTCAGCCGTCCTGGCACCGATTCTCCCCGCACCGCCCGTGCGGCCCGAGGCCCACATCACCGAGTTGTGGCGCGAGCGCGCCCAGGGAAGGACTGGTGAGGAGGACGATGCGCTGCTCCGGGTGGGAGGAGTGATCAGCTTCTCGGAGCGATCGGTTCGTGAGGTGATGACTCCCAGGACCGATCTCATCGCCATCCCCGAGGAATCGTCGGTGGAGGAAGTCCGTGAGGCGTTCGTGCAGACCGGTTACAGCCGGCTCCCCATCTACCGGGAAACCCTGGACGAGATGGTGGGCATGGTCCACGCGTTCGACCTCTTCCGCCTCGCGCCGGGCGACCCGGTGCCGGTGCGCCCGCTGGCGGTCTCGCCCGGCAGCCGTCGCTGTGGCGATGTCCTGCTCGACATGCAGCGGGAGCGCCGGCACCTCTCGATCGTGCTCGACGAATTCGGCGGCACCCTCGGCATCGTGACCCTGGAGGACCTGCTGGCCGCCATGGTCGGCGAGATCGTGGACGAGGACGGTTCACCCAAGCCGGCCACCATCAGCGACCCAGGCCTCCTCGAGGTCGATGGATCCGCTCCAGTCGTCCAGATCGAAGAGCGCTTCGGCGTCGAATTCCCGACCGGACAGGCCACGACGCTCGGCGGGCGGCTGGTGGAGCTCGCGGGGCGATTCCCCGCCAGCGGTGAGCGCTTTCTGATCCGCGGTCTCGAGCTCGACGTGTTGCACGCGACCCCGACCCGGATCGAGCGTGTGCTGGTCCGCCGGGGCTCCCCCGGAACGACGGCCCTGGACCGGAGCCCGTCGTGACCGCGCGGCCCCCCAAGCGGATCGCTCCCGGCAAGATGATCGCGCTCCTTCGTGACGGGCACGTCAGCGAATTCTTTGCCCGCGCCCGCATGCTCGATCCGGCCGACCTGGCCGACGTCCTGGCGCTCGCCGACGAGGATGAGCGCGTCGAGATCGCCAAGCTGCTGCCGCCGGAGCTGACCGGCGAGGCGCTGATCGAAATGCCCATGACGGAGCACGCCGGGGAGACGCTGGCCGCGCTCTCCGACGCGCAGGCCGCCGAGATCGTGGGCGAAATGCCGGACGACGACGCGGCCGACCTGCTGGCCGAGCTCGAGCCCGAGCAGCAGCGGCGCATTCTGTCCGCGGTGGACGCACCGGAGAGGGAAGACGTCGAGCGCCTCCTGGAGTACGATGCCGAGAGCGCCGGCGGGCTGATGACTGGGGCGATGGTCCTGGTGGGGGAGCACGAGACGGTGCGCGACGCGGTGGGAAGCATTCGCCGCCAGGCGGAAGACGTCGAGGATTTTTCGGAGATCTACGTGGTGGATCCGGAACGCCGGCTGGCCGGCATCCTCGGCTTCAAGCGCCTGGTGCTCGGAGCCCCCGACCGGCCGGTGCGCGAGCTGATGGAAGAACCCGACGTGACGGTGCGGCCCGAGGTCGACCAGGAGGAGGTGGCCCGCCTCATGGCGCGCTACAACGTGCCGAGTATCCCTGTCGTGGACCGGGATGGACGCCTGCTCGGCCGGATCACCTTCGACGACGTCTCCGACGTGATGGAGCGGGAAGCCACCGAGGACCTGCTCCGGTTCGGCGGCGTGTCCGCCCAGGAAGACCTGGGGGCACGGTGGTTCGAAGCCGTCAAGACCCGCTTGCCGTGGCTAATGGTCAATCTGCTCACCGCCTTCGTGGCGGCGTCGGTGGTTGGCTACTTCAACAGCGTGGTCAAGGCACTTCCGGCTCTGGCTGCCTGGATGACCATGATCTCAGGCATGGGGGGGAACACGGGGACCCAGACCCTGGCCGTCACGGTCCGGAGACTGGCCCTGGGGCTGATCCCGGCAAGCTCCTTTCTTCGGGTCGTGGGCAAGGAGGTGATGGTCGGTCTGACCTGTGGCGTCGCCAACGGCCTGATCGCCGCGGTGGTAGCCATCATCTTCCGGCAGCCCTTGATGCTGGCCCTGGTGATCTGCCTGGCCATGGTGGGCAACTTGCTTGTCGCCGGGCTTGCCGGTGCGGCGATCCCGCTCGTGCTCGAACGATTCAAGATCGACCCCGCGATTGCCTCCTCCGTATTCGTCACCACCTTCACCGACACCTGTGGCTTCGCCCTGATGCTCGGGCTCGGCGGCTGGCTTCTCCTCTAAGCCGGGTCTACTGGGCGCCGATCGCTGTCAAGGCCCGCTTCCGCTCATAATCCGAAGACATCTTCCCGGCC
>Ga0070699_100004567_pt1 | contig 12253 bp, 9 predicted proteins | sample KBSK1503metaG_FD_65473 | JGI IMG/M metagenome (GOLD analysis project Ga0070699, IMG submission 65473) | Corn, switchgrass and miscanthus rhizosphere microbial communities from Kellogg Biological Station, Michigan, USA - KBS K1-50-3 metaG | ecosystem: Host-associated > Plants > Roots >...
TCAGGGCATTCCGGCATTTCTCGGCAAGCTCACCCACCATCTGGAAGAGGAGAACCAGCAGACGCGTGCCGATCTGGATGTCCTCGTCGAGCACGTCGACCACATCAAACAGATCGTCAGCACGCAGCAAAGCTACGCGCGCGTCTTTGGCCTGGTCGAGACCCTGCATCCGCAGCGTCTGATCGACGACGCGATCCGCCTCAATGCCGACAGCTGTGCCAGGCATGGCGTGACGATCGAGCGCCGCCTGGGGAGCACCCGCGCGATCGCAGCCGATCGTCACAAGGTGCTGCAGATTCTGGTCAACCTGCTTCGCAACGCCACTCAGGCAATCAACGAAGCGAATCCGTCCGACCGCCGGGTGATCATCAGTCTCGAGGACATCGGGCCGGATCGGATCGCTATCAGCGTCAGCGATACCGGCGCGGGGATCAGCCCTGAGAATCTGGCGAAAGTCTTCCGGCATGGATTCACGACCAAGAAGAACGGACACGGCTTCGGTCTGCACAGTTGCGCCCTTGCTGCACGTGAGATGAAAGGACAGCTGTCAGTGCACAGCGACGGCCCGACACGCGGCGCAACATTCACGCTCGAACTTCCAACGACGCTCGCCCTTCCGACGACACTCATGGCATGACCAGAACGCACTCACCCGAGCTTGAAAACCATCGCATCCTCATCGTCGACGACAATCCGGCGATCCATGATGACTTCCGTACCGTTCTCAACGGTCCGGCCGACGACGGGGCTGATATCGATGCCGCGGCAGCGGCGATCCTGGGGACCGCAGCCCCCGTGAAAAACGAGTTCGAGTTCGAGCTCGACTTCGCCCACCAGGGCGAGGAAGCGTTCGAGAAGGTCCGGCGCGCCAATGCGGATGGGCGTCCCTACGCGATGGCGTTCGTCGACATGCGGATGCCGCCAGGATGGGACGGTCTGACGACCATCAGCCGTCTGTGGGACGTCGACGCGGCCATCCAAGCTGTGATCTGCACGGCGTACTCCGATCGCGGCTGGAACGAAATCCAGGCGACCCTCACGCAGCGCGATCGCTGGCTCGTGCTGAAGAAGCCGTTCGACAAGATCGAGGTGCTGCAGCTGGCGCATGCGCTGACTCAGAAGTGGCAGCTCGCGCGAGTAGCGAAACTGAAAATGGAGGAGTTGGAGTGGATGGTCGCCCAGCGCACGTCCGACCTCGAGCGCGCGCATCGCGTGACGCGTGAGTTCCTCGCCAACGCCAGTCACGAATTGCTGACGCCGATGAACGGGATCTGCGGCTCGCTCGCGTTGTTGGGGATGTCGTCACCGAGCCACGAGCAGCAGCAGGATATCGGCCGCGCACAACAGTGTGCCGACGACCTCCTGCGACTCATGTCGCAGATCCTCGACTTCAATCGCGCCGAGGCTGGAACGCTGGTGGCTGACCCGGTTGAGTTCTCCCCGCGGGAATTCCTCGCGACAATCGTGCGCGATCACGGATTGGCCGCGATATCCAAAGGTCTGCGTCTCGATGCCGCCGGCGAGGCATCGCTGCCGGAGCGGTGGAGCGGCCCGGTTGCGCTGATCCAGCGCACGATGGGCCTGCTGATCGACAACGCAATCAAATTCACGCCCAAGGGGTCCGTCGTCCTGCAGTGTCATGCCGAGGACGGCGCGCTGAAATTCTCGGTCACGGATACCGGCGTCGGCATGACATCGGAGCAGCTCGAGTGGATCCGGACTCCGTTCGCGCAAGTGGACGGAGGGACCACGCGGCGATCGTCGGGGATCGGACTCGGGTTGCCACTCGCGAAGCGACTCGTGCGCCTCATGGGCGGCACGCTGACCGTCGCCACGCGAGCAGACGCAGGGACGTCGGTTTCGTTTACGGCCAACGCGTCCGCGCGCTCGCGCGTGGCCGCGTAATCCTGTCACCTCGAGCTAACCTCGGCCTCTCACGTCGATCGTCGGGCGGCCGCCTTCAGGCGGCCCTACGCGCGACGGTATTTCTGGCGCAATATGTTCCGATGACGATCGCAACATCAGCCGCGTCTTCCTCGAACACTGTCGTCACTCCGACGGCGCGGACTCGGTTTCTGCACGTCGCCAACGGGACGTCCGTCACGATGACGCTTGAAGCCGCCGGTGTTTCCGGCATGCGCTCGATCTGGGCGGACCCGCTGCACGACGGTCCCGTTCCGGGTGGGCTGAACGACGACGAATTGCTCGACGTGCGACGTCAGCACCTCTCGGGCCTCGTCGATCCGAACGGAGCGTGGGAGGGAGACGATCCGTCTCTCGATCCGGTCAACGATCTGCGCGAGTGGCGCGCTGTGATCGAGCGCCACGAATCGTACGACGAGCTGATTCTGTGGTTCGAGCACGACCTGTTCGATCAGTTGAATCTGATTCAGCTGCTCACGTGGATTCGCGAACACGTCCCGGCGAGCACGCCGGTGTCGCTCGTCTGCATCGGATCGTTCCCGGGGCGTCCCGAGTTCAAAGGTCTTGGCGAGCTGCTGCCTGAGGAGCTCGCATCGCTGCTCGACGCGCGACAACCCGTCACGGATGCTCAATATGCGCTTGCGGAACGTGCGTGGCAGGCCTTTCGCCAGCCGACGCCCGAAGCGCTCGACCAGCTGCGGCGCGGCGACACGTCGGCGATGCCGTATCTCGCCGACGCCGTCACGCGGTTTCTTCAGGAATACCCGTGGACGCGCGACGGTCTGTCGCGAAGTGAACGTCGCCTCCTGGAGTTGGCGGGCTCCGACGGTATCGCGCTGTGGCGCGCGTTTCCTCTGATGGGCGAAGGGGAGCGGAGCTACCACGTCACCGATCTGTCGCTCGCCGACCTCGCCACCACGTTGTCGACGACGTCGCCTCCGCTTCTGACCCTCGATCTGTCGGGTGTTCCACAGGGCCACGTCTTGAAAGGTACGGTCACACTGACCGATGCAGGCCGCACGGTGTTCGCTGGTCAAATGGACCGGGTTGCGACGTGCGGCATTGACCGCTGGTTTGGCGGCGTGCACGTGCAGCACGTAGGGTCCGGCGTCGGACACCGCGTCCCGGTCTGGCGATGGGATGAGACGAGTCAGCGTGTGACGCTCGGGTAAGCCCACGCCTTGCGCTCCCTTTCCGGTCCGTAAGAGAATTCATGCGTGCGGGCCGCCCTGGCCCCGGCGACTTTCATCAAGGATCCGCTATGAAAACATTCTTTCGGCTCGTGTGTGCGACGACGGTGGCTGTGGCACTCGCGACCCCGGTGGTCCTGGCCCATCACAGCGCCGCGGCCTTCGACACGCAGCAGCAGGTCACCATCAACGGCGTCGTGAAGTCCTATCGCTACGCCAACCCGCACGTCCTGCTGATAGTTGAAGTCAAGAAGGACGACGGCTCGGTTGTGACGATGGACGTCGAGGCGGGAGCGGCCTCGGTGCTGAATGGTCTCGGCTTTACCAAGGACTCGCTGAAAGTAGGCGACCTGGTCACCATCAGCGGCAATCCGAATCGTAAGAACCCCACGTCAATGCTCGGCAGAGATCTCTACAAGAAGCCGGACGGAACCTTTGTTCCTCTCAACATCTCGTCGAAGAGCGTCTACGAGGCGAAGGTCAATGCGACCGCCACGACCATTGCCGGCACCTGGTTCTCGCCGATGCGCAGCTTTACCGGCGTGATGGGGGCCGTCAACCGCGCGCCGATGACCGACAAGGGCAAGGCAGCGCGAGAGGCGGTGGATCCGCGCCTGTCGTCGCAGAAAGACTGCATCCCGGTTGGCGAGCCGACGGTGATGGTCTACCCCGTGGCGACCAGCATCGACGTGCAGAAGGACAAGGTCGTCATGAAGACCGACTGGATGGAGACGGAGCGCACCGTTTACCTCGACGGCCGCAAGCATCCCGCGCCGGCGCAGACGTTCCTCCATGGTCACTCGGTCGGCAAGTGGGAGGGCACCGCGCTGGTCATCGAGACGACCAACTTCAAGGAGCATGCGAGCGGTCTGACCACGACGCTGCCAAGCAGCACGCAGAAGAAGCTGACGGAACGCTTCGAGCTTGGCGAGGACGGCAAGACCCTCAAGTACTCGGGGACGCTCGAAGACCCCGTCTACCTCGCGAGCCCGGCCGCGTTCACCGCGCAACTGGAATATCGACCCGGGATGCCGTTCTCCAATCAGAAGTGCGACCTTCAGATCGCGCAGAAATACCTGAAAGAGTTCTGAGACAGGTCTGTGACATCGCCTTTTGGAGACAGTCCCGTCCCCAGCACGTGACACGCGCGGGCCGCCGTTGCGGCCCGCGTGCGTGACTCCAGGTGAGTTACGGCGCCGACACATGGCCGAGTAATTGCTCGGTTGCGGCTCTCGTCCAGATGCGACCGCGGAGCCACAAGACGCACCCGCCACGAACCACCATCCACCATCCACCACCCACCAACCGATCGGGTGGCCGTATAATCGCGCTGCCTCCTTCATGACACGTTCTGTCGTCCCTCGGATCGCCAGGGGCACGGTGTTGGCGGTGACCATGGCCCTGGCTGGACCCGCTGCGCTCGTTCGCGCGCAACAGCCGGCGTCTGTCTCGGCGGCCAGCAGCACCGAAGCGCCGAACGTGATCATCAAGTCGGAGCATCGCCGCCTGCCGTTCACGCGGGACATCCAGCGCATCGCGGTCGGTGATATCGACATCCTCTCCGCCGAGCTCATTACCAGTCGCGAAGTGCTGGTCCTTGGCCGCGAGATTGGTCGCACCACGCTGATTGTCTGGTTCACCAACGGCACGTCGCAGGAGTACCGGTTCTCCGTCGAACGCGATCTGTCGGTGCTCCAGCGTGCGCTCAGACGCGTGCACCCATCGATCGAGGTCGAGAGCGCGCCCGATCGCGATGCGCTCGTGCTCACCGGCACGGTGCCGGATCTGAACGTGTCGCTCGCGGCCGAAGCGATCGCGCGCAATTATCTCGACGCCGGTCGTGCCGGTGGGTCGGCGCAGCCCCTCGTTGCATCGCCGCGTCCCCCTGACACCGCCGCACCGGGCGCGCAGCCGCCTGCACCGGCGGCTCCGCAGGCCACCGTTGCATCCGCAAGCGCGCAGCCGCAGGGGGGATTTCAGTCCAACGGCGCGGTGATCAATCTGATTCAGCTCGACACGCTGCCGCTGATGCCGGAACAGAAGATCCGCGAAGCCATCGAATCGATCGGCGGGCGCGATGTGACGGTGCGGCGAATCCTTCACGGCAACGTGCGCGATGACGCGCGGGACACGCTCGTCCTGGAAGGGCACGTGGCGAATCAGATCGCGCTCGTGCGTGTTCTCACGCTCGCGGCGCAGCTGTTCACCGGGCAGGCGATCTCTCAGTCGGACATTCGCGTCGTGGCCGACGAAGCGGGAGCGCTGGCCGATCAGACGCAGGCGCAGGGTCAGTCGCAGCAGTCGACACAACTCGGAGGCGGTGCCACCGCATCGCTTTTCGGCGGATCGCGAGGCAACCGGCTGACGAACCAGATTCGCACCAACCTGGGTCGCGCCAAGGCGATCGAAGCCGCCGGCGGTCAGATCATCTCGTTCATCGACGTCATCGATCTGCCACAGGTGCGCGTCGACATCCGTCTCGTCGAAGTGAATCGCACGAAGCTGCGCTCGTGGAACCCGAACACGGCGGTGCTGACATCGGACTTCCGGCAGCCGTCGCTGAATCAAGCGCAGTCGGCAGTCATCGTCCAGGGCGATCAGGCGGCTCGCCCGGGAAGCGCCGGCGCGGCCATTCAAAACGTGCTCTCGTTTCTCAACGGCGGCTTGCTCAATGAGCTGCAGTACTCCGGCGGCCACCTGGCGATCGATAGCGCGCTGTCCATGCTCGAGCGCGAGGGGATTGCGCAAAGCCTGTCGTCTCCCTCGCTGACGGTCCTGTCCGGAGAGCTCGCGCAGGTCCAGATCGGCGGGGAAGTGCCGGTGCCGACGGCGTTCGCGCCGGCATTCGGCGCCGTCAGCGCCACGACGCCAGGCGCGGGGAACGCGACGCCGGGGGTCTTCAGTTCAGTGGAATTCGTCCCATTTGGGGTCCAGCTGCAGATTCGCCCGCTCGTCGGCGACGACGACACCATCACGCTCGACGTGCAGCCGTTAGTCGTGACGCCCGATGCCGTGCTGACGGATACTATCCGCCAGACCACGGGCACGGCCGTTGCGACGACCGCGTTTCAGACGCGCGCGCTGCGTACGAGCTCGAGGCTGCAGGATGGGCAGGCGCTGCTCATCGGGGGCCTGTTGTCGAACAACACGTCCACGAATCAGGCGTCGACGCCTGGCGTGCGCTCGGTGCCCATCCTGGGGCGGATGTTCCAGAGTTTCAACCGCAACGATCAGGACACCGAACTGATCGTGGTGGTAAACCCGGTGGTGCTTCGCGCTCCCGTTCCCGATGCGGCGCTGTGGGCGTTCCCGGCACGTGACGAGTTGCTGCGCCCGTTGGCACCGACGACGACGGCGAAACCGTAAGTGACGACGTGGGTCCGGCTGAAGCCGGACACTACAGGAGGATGTGATGTCGAGATTCCTGCGACGAGTTCTGGGGGAGCAGGCCGGTGCGGCGATGGCGGAATACGCGCTCATCATCGCCGGTGTCGCGCTCATCGGCGCCGCTGCCGTGGCGGTCTTCGGCCACAAGGTCACCGACATGCTGGCGACGTCAGCCGCCGTGATGCCCGGTGCGCATGCCGACGACAACGCGCCCATCGTCAGCGGCAAGACGATCGAGACGTCGACCAACACGCCCGGCTTCGACTCCGGTAATTCGGCAACCGGCATCGGTCTCGACGTCAACGCCATCACGCAGTCGAACGGACAGCAGCGGCTCGGTGACGGTGTTGGCGGCGACGGTCAGCTTTCTTCTCTGGTGCTCGAGACGAAGAATAAATGACAGGACGGGGACAGCGAGGAGCCGCGCTCGTCGAGTTCGCCCTCGTATCCCTGGTGCTCTATCTGCTCCTGGCAGGCACCATCGACTTCGGGCGGCTGCTCTTCGACGCGAACGCCGTGCAGGAGGTCGCGCGCGTCGCCGCCCGGGAAATGGCGCTCGCACCCCTGCGCGCCAACGCGACGTTCGAATACGCCCTCACGTGCGATGCCGAGGGCGATCCCAACTGCCTCGTTGATCTGAGGCGTCGCGTCTTCGATCCCGCGTGCCTCGTCGTCGACCTCGACGATCCCGCCGTGTCCACCGACCCCGACGGTTTCTTCGCTGCCATGCCTGTCGTCAATCGATCCCTCCGGCAGCTGATGATCTCCGACCCATCACGGCCCACGATTCTGCGGTACGCCGGCGCGCTCGTTGGTGACACCACCGGTTCCGCCTGCAGCGCGATCGGGCCGAATGGCCAGGCCGGACCAACCGGACTGACGGTCGCGATTCCGCTCGTCGAATCACGCGATGGGAACGGATTCGAGACGATCAGGTGGGTGCCGGTGATGGAGGAGATCCGCGCCACGCTGGACGCGGCCTGTCCGGCGCGAGGACCATTCAGTCTGGTCTACGTGCCGACCACCGACGATTGCGGACCGCTCACGACCGACCCGATCGTCGATCGCGGATTGGCCGCCGTGCGGATCAACTATCCGTATCAGGCGGCCACGCTCAGCGGCTTTCGTTCCGCGCCGACCGACGTCGATCCGATCCCACCAAACGTCGGCAATTTCATCGTCGCCGAGGACGGCAGCGTGTCACAGGTCGGCGATGCGCCGGGCACGCCCGTCGATGATGGGGCGCTGACGGGTGCGTATGCAGGTGCATACGGATTGGGACGACAGTTCGCGCTCGCCGGGAGAACGGTGCGGCCGTTCAGGAAATTGATCTCAGCGCAGGCGGTCTATCGCCGCGAGGTAGTGGAATGAGTCCGGTTGCCCCTCGTCGTCCTGGTGCTCCGTCGACGTTTTCGATGCCGGTGATCGCGCTCATCGCCGTGTCGGCACTCGTCGTCGTCTTCGGCGCGCTGATCGCGCTGGGCGTGGTCGACTTCTCGAGATTTCGATCGAAAGAGCCATCGACCGCCGGATTGGTTGCTGTGCCCACGGCGGCGACGACGATTCCCGCCTACACGCGCGTGCAGCGCGATCATCTGTGGGACCGGACGCGCAGTCGGATCGCGGTCATCTATCTTCCGCCGCGAGCGGTGACGCCCGAGATGCTGACCAACATCGGTCAGGTGATCGGTCGCGTCCTCGATCACGACAAGGCACCTGGTTACGTGTTCACCGAGACGGACTTCCTGCCGCCGGGCACGCGCGAGGGGATCGTCGGCGGCATTCCTGCGGGCAAGCGCGCGATCCGCATCACGGCCGACAAGGTCGATGGCCTCTTTGGTCTGCACCCTGGCGATCGGTTCGACGTGCTCGCCACGCTGCCGATCGACGCCAACAGCGGCGGACGATCGCTCAACGTCGGCGGTCCATATGGTCAGGAGCTCGCGCTCCAGGCGCAGTTGTCCAACTGGAGCAAGCAGGCCACGGTGCGCGTGATCGTCCAGAACGCGACGATCGTCGAGCCGATCAAGACGCGCGGCGTCCCGATTTATCAGACCTCGCTGACCGAAGGCGCGGCGTTGCGAACGCGGCCGGTCCAGGAAGCGGTGATTGCCGTCGATCCCGACGAGGTCGCGCCGCTGACGGAAGCGCTGGCGGTGGATGCCACGCTCACGACCGTTCCTCGATCGGGTCGACCGGACGATCCTCCAAACAGCAAGACTCCGGATTCGCGCCCGTTCAGCCCGTTCACGGCGCCGGGCACCGCCGCCGGCAGCCAGGGGTTCGACGGCAAGCGTGATTCGGCGTCGTTCACGATGGTGGAAACGATCATGGGACAGCGCCGATCGCTCAGCGCGGTTCCGAGGCGTTGACGTGCTGGCGCAAGTCGCGCTGATGATCTTCGCGTTCTGCGCGGTGCTCTCGCTGATCATCGACGTCGGCTTCATGCGCGTCACGCAGGCGCAGATGCAGAACGGTGCGGACAGCGCCGCCATCGAAGGCCTGCGCAAACGCGACGTCGGCATCCGCAACCCGGTCACCGGCGTCACCATCAACGATCCGTTTGCCAGCGACTGTCTGCGTCGCGCCGCCGCCAATCGCATGGTGCGCTGGACGTTCGACGACGACCTCGATGTGACCAATGGCGATCCGGACTATCAGTTCGGCGCCGGTCCGAACATCGAGCTGACCGAGGGCTCGACGAACCTGCACGCGCTGCAGACGATCAGCGTGCCCGAGGAACACAGCTACAAACCAAGTCCGCAGCTGAATCAGCGCAACCAGGTGCACGGCGACATGGTGAGCGGCCGCTTCTGCTACACCTCCGATCCGGCGCCGTCGGAGGGTGGCGCCTACGAGGTGCAGGACATCGTCTGCACCGAGCCGCAGCGGGGCACCGGTTCCTACGCGAGAAACGATTTCAATCCGAGTGCGACGTCTCCGGGTGGACCGGCGACGCTGGCCGAATGTCCGGACGTCGACGAAGACGCGCCCACTCCGTGGCCGCTCGGCGGCACCGGCACGCTCGATAGCGTGAACGACAGTGCGTTCCTCGTCCGGCTGCGACGATCGAACGACGCGGCGGAGCCTGGAGTCGCCTCGAGCGGATCATCGTTGCCGCTGTTGTTCGGCAAGGCGACGACGGTCGCCGGAGATGCGCCCGATGCCGCCTATTCCGTGCGCCGCGACGGTCTCACCGTGAGAGCGACGGCGATTTCACAGACGCGCCCGGCATTTCATCTTGGTGTTCCGCAGGCGAACCCGTCCACGCCTCTGCTCGCGCCGTTGGTGTTGCAGGACACGTGCGTGCAGACGCCGACCGGTGCGGCGGCCACGATCCCCGTGCTCGTCATTCCGACCACGGGCCAGATCATTCGCGCGGATCAGGGCGTGCCGATGTGTCCGCCTGGAACAATCATGGGTCGTTTCGTGACGAATGCCGCCGCCGCGGCTGCACGGACGGTCGGCCTGCTGCCGCCCGCGGGCGTCGCTGCGCCGTGCGCGACGACGACGTCGTTCACCGCACGCTACAGCGCGGTGTTCTCCCAGATGTCGGCGGGGCCGGCCCGGATCATCGGATTCACGAGCGTGGATTTGCTGCGCCTCGGCGCGTGCCCTCCCCCGGCGTTCCCGTTCTACATCGCCACGATCACGCGTCGTACGTCGACGGTTGCGCCGTCGAACGCGACCGCTATCGTGCCGGGCTTCTTGCCGGCCGCGGTACCGCCCGCGCTGATGGCGGAATTGATGGACAAGAATCTCGTGCGCACTGGCGTCAATTACGGCCCGGTGCTGGTCCCCGTCCTCGCTCGGTGATTCGCAGGTAGCCATGGGATCAGCACCGTCCGTCGACGCCGACAAGAGCCTGCGCGTGCTGATCGTCGGAGCGGATCCGTCGCTCGAGGACGAGTTCCGCGGCGCGCTGTCGCGTGTTCCCGATCGCCAGGGGGTGCTCTTCTTCACGGATACCTACCGCGAAGCCATGGATGTGGCGTCGCGCCGCCAGCCGAATCTGATCGTCATCGAGATCGACCGCGAAGTCGGCGAGGTGATCGGCCTGGCGAAGGATCTCCAGGAACTGGTGCCCGATTGCGCGATCGCCGCCGCATACAAGCCCGATCGGTTGGAGTCGATGCAGTCCGAAAGCGGGACGATCATCGAGCTGCTGCGCGCCCGCGTCCGCGATTTCCTGCAACGGCCAGTGTCGACGACGGAGTTGCGGGCGGCGCTCGATCGCCTGTTTTCGCGAGCATCTGCTGGACCCGTCGCCACGCACGGACGCGTCGCCGCGTTCCTGAGCAACAAAGGCGGCGTGGGCAAGTCGACGCTGGCCGTGAACGTGGCGTGCGGTCTTGCGCTGCGCCATCCCGACGACGTTCTGCTGATCGACACGTCATTGCAGGTCGGTACGTGCGCGATGCTCCTCGACCTCAAGGCGACGACGAGCATCATCGACGCGATCCGCGAGCGCGATCGGCTGGACAAGACGCTGCTTCGTCACCTGACGCTCCGCCACGGCAGCGGCCTGCGTCTGCTTGCGGCCCCGGTCGATGCGCTCGAGAGCACCGAAGTGGACGACGAAGCGGTGGCGCGCGTCATCAACATGGCCCGCCGCTCGTTCAAGTACGTCGTCATCGATACGTTTCCGATGCTCGACAGCGTGCTGATGACGATCCTCGACGTCGCCGACGTCGCGTTCATCGTCGTGCAGGGCATGGCGCCGGCGGTCGCCGCAATCGCACGGCTGTTGCCGGTGCTGGAAGGTCTGGGCGTGCCGGCATCGCGGCAGCGGCTGGTGCTCAACTACAACTACAAGCCGTTTCTCGGGAACCTGCAGCCGGCCGATATCGCCACGCGTCTGCAGCGCACCCTCGATTACGTGCTTCCCTACGAGCGCCGCGTCCTCGCGTCGACCAATGCGGGAAGTCCGCAGGTGCTCCACGCGACGCGCTGGGAGCGCTTCGGTCGCACCATCAACTCGATCGTCGCCGACCTCGACGTGATGCCTGGGTCGACAGCACGCGACACGATGCCGGCACAGCGTGGGAGCGACTGGGCGCTGAATCCGGCGGACCAGAAGGAGATGCTGTGAGCGATCGGCGCGACGATGGCTCGCGGCCCGGGCAGCCGATCGATCGCCGGCTGTTCACGCGATCGTCCAACGACGCGGCCGCGCGCTTGCGCAACGTCGCGGCACGCGCGGGCCGGCTCTCGAACGAGGAGACCGACCTCGCGGCGAAAACCAACAAGCCCGGGCGGGCCGACTACCTGGCGGTGAAGGCCGCGCTGCAGGAACGGCTGCTCGACGAGATCGGCGAGCGCGGACTGCTCGAGAACGACGATGCCGACGTGGCCGCGGCGGTGCAGGACTTTGCCGCGCGCGCGATTGCGTCGGAGGACGTCGCGCTCAACGAAGCCGAGCGCGTCCGTCTCGCCGAGGAGCTGACCGACGAGACGATCGGCATGGGACCGCTGGCGCCACTGCTTGCGGATCCCGCGATCAGCGACATCCTGGTCAATGGCCCCGACAAGGTCTATGTCGAACGCTTCGGTCGTCTCGAGCGCACGAACATCCGCTTTCGCGACGCGGACCACATCGTGCGCGTGATCGAGCGCATCGCCGCGCGTGTCGGTCGTCGTATCGATACGGCGTCGCCGATGGCCGACTTGCGTCTGCCGGACGGCAGCCGCGTGAATGCGACGCTCCCGCCGGCCACGATCGACGGCCCGACGCTCTCGATCCGCCGGTTCGG
>Ga0070699_100004568_pt1 | contig 12252 bp, 12 predicted proteins | sample KBSK1503metaG_FD_65473 | JGI IMG/M metagenome (GOLD analysis project Ga0070699, IMG submission 65473) | Corn, switchgrass and miscanthus rhizosphere microbial communities from Kellogg Biological Station, Michigan, USA - KBS K1-50-3 metaG | ecosystem: Host-associated > Plants > Roots >...
TATAGGTGCAGCGCGGCCGAGCACGGCAAGGCCACCCGGCATATTTCGATTCGACTCCAGCCGCCACATTTTCCATGTATGGCAGTCACTGTCATCGGCAGCGCACTATGTTGATGGAAGCTTGGCCGCCGCCTTCCGACGGAACCGTGTAGGTCTGCGTGCAGTGACTTGGACCCGGCGGCTTCACGGGCTGCTCGTCGGGCGCGACAGTCGACGGATCATGCTGGCCGCTGTCCGAAAGCGCATTGCCCCCCACTACCGCCGGTGCCCCCGCATCAACGAAGCGCCGATGCGAGAATGCGTCTTGGACTCGCGCAATCGCGGGCGGGGCCATCGGCGCAGATTCGGGTTGAGACGGCGATGACAGCGCGGCTTGGCGTCCGAGCTGGCCAAATTGACTGAGTATCGCGCCCAGCGCCAGGGCGAAAATGGCGACCATTGCTCCTCGTAGCAGCGGCGCGGCACCCGGCCAGTGCAATAACCGTTCGACGTTCAGCGACGCACCCTTCGGGCGATGATTGGCCTCCGCGGTCTGAGCCGCTGGCTGGTCAATGATCAGCAGCGGCTCGCGCGGTTTGATCATCACCTCGCTCCAGCCGATTTCCGAGCTTTCGATGAGTCGATGGAGGGAGCGCAGCGCTCGCAGCTCGTCGTGCCTCGAGTAGATAGTCTCGACGTTTTCGATCGCGGATTCGAGCGCGAGCGTCAAGCGGCTCAAGCTTATTGGCGGATGTGTTCGGCAAGCTTCTTTTCGAAGCTTGATGCGTGCGAGCTCGTAAACGGCATTCCGCAACTGCGCCGGATGGTGTTCGATGGATTCAATGACGCGGCAAAGAATCACCGCAAACTCAACCTCCGGTAATTTCGCCGGAAGGTTCTTTCCGCTGCCGATTTCCTGAGGTTCCGAGGTCATCTCAAAACGGGCGGCGCCATTGGGGCTCGACCCCTAGCGAGACGGTCGTGCGCCCTTCACCGCATCCCCCTTTGTCCAAAAACGTTTCGAAATCGATCCGACGTGCTCCCTGCATGCCCTATGCCAGATCCAACCTCATGATTGCGTCGCGACTGCGACGCTCTTAACGAAGCGGGCCGAAATTGTCCGGTCCTGTGGCCTATTTGCCACGGGGGCGCAGGCCGCCAGTTATCCGCGTCCCTCAACCCGAGCCTTCTTGGCCAAGCGCTTCGCCGCCATCGCCTCCCGATACGGCGCGTCGGCCTCCCGCTCTGCCCTAGTGATGGCCGCGGAGAACAGCCCGACCATTGTGATGCCTCGCTTGGTCCGCACGGGCCTCGTGTTGAATTGATCGAGCGGCAGCGTGCGCCGACGCTTCTCGAACAGCGCCGTGCCAGCCCATGCGTAGTCCAGGCCGTTGAGCTCAGCGAACTCCTGCATCTCAATGTGGTCCGCGAACTCGCCGTGGTCATCCATCGCCGCTCTCCAATCTGGTCCGGGCCACCTAACATGCCGCTCGAACGCCGGCCGCGCACGATGTGCGTGTCTGTTTTCCCCTGGTTTTGATTCCTGCGGTGGTCGTCCTTCCAGCGTGATGTGCAGCGCTTCCAGCCATTCCAGGCCCGCCCTAGTGCCCACCAGTGTTCTAAAGAGCTGCGCGATCTGATCCGGACAAGGAAGCAGTCGATAGGCGAGATCGTTCGACTGATGTCCTCCCCGGCGTCGGTTTTTGATCATGGCCAATGGCCTGGTTCACCAACTCCGGTGACGGGAGTGTACCCGAGCGCGATACCGCGCGATGACAAGGTTAGGAGCAATCACATCGGCTGCAGGCAACCCAAAACAAAGCAGAGGATCATTGCCGCCGCGACCGAGGGTGCTAACGGAATGCGCTTGCGTTCACCGACCTGCTGGACCTCAACCCACTTGAACTTGGCCGCAAGAACATGCACCGCTGAGGAGACCGCGAGCAGGACCGCGAAGAGCAGCGCGCAGTTAAAGCCGATCCACAAGAAGGCGACCGTCAGGATCTTGACGTCGCCGCCCCCCATCAAGTTCTGCGAATAGAAGTACAGCATGACGCAGAACATGAGGAGGGCGAGCCCCAGGTTCCAATGTGCGAACACCCAACGGCCGGACAGGAGCGCGTGCACGACGAACAGCCCGACAAGGACGAGGATTAGGTCATTGCGAATCTTGAACTGCTTGAAGTCGGTGAGCGCCACATAGAACAAGACTGCGGCGGTGATCACCAGCACGACGTGGGAGAGTGCCGCTGAGACCGCCATCAGGTTGCGGGTGCGCCGTCGCCGCGCGCGCGGCGGCCTTGGAGGCGGGGACAGCGAGATTGCGCGCCAGGGCGCCTGGGCGCCGCAGTTTTGCAAATCAGGGCGGATTCAGACGGCCATTCCGTCGGTGTGGCGGTCATGAAAGAAGCTACTGCGCAGGAGACCGCTGAATGAACCTGGAGCTCGAGTTCAGCAGCTGAAGGTTGTTGAGAATGGTCGGATTATTGGGTTCGCGTTCAAGGGCCTTAAGGAATTTCGCGCGCGCTTTCACCAGATCGCCCCGCAACATGTACGAGTAACCCTGGTTATTCAGAACCTCTGTGGTCTCTCCAACGAGCCGGATGGCGTAAACATAGGCGCGGTCAGCGAGATCGAAACGGGCAATCCGATCGTAACTCGCCGCCAATCCAATCCAGGCGGTGGGGTCTTTCGGAGCCTTTTCGGTGGCGTCGCGGAAGTAACGCTCGGCAATGCCGAAATTGCCGCGATTGAAGTGCTCGATGCCCATGCGCAAGGGCTCGTCGGAACGGTAATATTTGACGTCCAGGGGCTCCTGCACCGTGGCCGTCGTGGGCGGGCCTTCGGCGACCACCGGGACAGCAGCGGCGGTCTCACAAGGTCCGATGGTGCACATGATTGAGCTGCAGCCCATAAGCGCCAACAAGAGGCCGCCGCATGCGAGGAGCGTGAAAAGGCGTCGCATTGTGCTTCCCCGATTCTCCTAGCGGCCACTACCAGAGCACCCCGCAGGTGTAACATCCTAGCCTAAGAGGGTCTCCCGGACTGTAGCGCCACAGCCACAGGGGGGAAGAAACCGTGAGGAACGAGCCCATTGAGATCGCGCTCCGGGAGTGACGCGCCTAGCGTTCATTACGGCGCGCTGCGCCCCGGCAGGCCTACTTGGCAGCCCTGCCGGCCTTTGAAATCCGTTCACGACATGTTCGATGAACGGCGTGTCCGTTAGGCTTTTTCGGCTTGGGTTGGCGTGCCCCACAAGTAACCGGCGAGGTTGTATGGGGACCCGGGATAGTCGAGAGTGGCACCGCTGGCGCCGAGCAGTCCCTCCATCTTCTCGATCGCTTTGCCGACAGCGCTGCCAGGCTGGCCGGCCTGAAGGTGCCTCTTCAGTTCAATGAGGGCCTGATTGGCGCCGTCGAGACGTCGTGCCAGGACCGCCGCAACGTAAAGCAGTGTGATCGGGTCTTGCGCGAGCAGAGCGTCTGCGTTGGCGACGTGAAACTGCGAGGTTTCCAAGGCACGCACGTCCGCTGTGTGCGGCTGATCTAGTAACGCGGAGAGTTCGCCGAAAACGGAGCCAGGCTCCGTCACCTTGGCGATCTCGATGGCCTCCTTGACGATTGCGACAGCGCCCTTCCTCAGGAACATCAGTCGGTCGGTTTTCGAACCGGCGACGAACACGTTTTCGCCGGCCTGGTAGGTTGTGAGCGGAAAGGCGGCGAGCCTTTCCTCAATGACGGCGGTATCGGGAATCAGGGGCATGGCAATGCTCGAGGTTCGTCCACGTTCAGCCTAGAGACTATGGCGCGTTGTGGAACGATGGCGATGGTGGCGGCCGGCAAAAACCGGACGATGATGATCTACCGCCCGAAAAGATGATGGAACGTGATCAGGGACGTCTGCTTAGAATTTGCCTGATCAATTCGAGTTCCCATACCGCCGCTAAGACGCCGATGCAAACGAGACACAAGAGCAATATTTCCCAGATCATTTTATCGCCTCCCTATGCGTAAGACCGCGAATCCCTCAAAGTCGGACACCCCGGCCGTCACCAAGTATAATCGCATGCCCGCCCTACAGCCCAAGCGTATCATCCAAGGGCGCCTCCGTATATCCACAGAAAGGAGGCTTGGTCCGGTCCGGACCGTTGCGGCAGGAGCGCATGCCCCCTACCAGCTGTTCGTGTCGGAGGGGCTAATAGTCTGCCCAACTCCGGGGAGAATGCGGACATCGTTTGCGGGCACAGCAGCGCCCCGACCCACCGTGTGGGTGTACGACGGGGGCTTAGCACAAGGCGGGCTAAACCGCGATCATCACGCCCGTGATGGGTTCAGAGAAAAAACAACTGGTCCGGCGTTTCGATTGAACACTGCGGCGGTTTCGCCATCTCAACCCGGAGTGTGCGTTTACCGCTTGGCTCGCGCTGAGAGCGACAAGGGCACCCTCGAAACCAAGAACAGCGGCGACAAGCAGCGCAGCAGGATGGGATATTTGGTCTAAGAAGGGCTGGCGATGCTCGAGGCGACCTTCGCGGCGCTGATGCTCCTCGCGTTCCGGTAGGACGCGGCACTCGCTGATGATGCAGAGCAAGTGACTCTCCGTGACTTTGAACGATTAGCTTAGCTGGGAGTGAAGAACCCCCGCCGTCGGCCACGACGGCGGGAGTCCCACGGCGCGTCCTCCGGGGATGGTGGCCCGGAGAAAAACCCACACTCATCGTGCCTTCGCCATCTTCTTCGGTCCATATATCTGCCGATATAGCATTTACAGCTATTGCCTCAGCTCGATACGGGATAGCGTAATAGGGCTTTAACCAGGATTCCTCGACCAGCATGGTCCGCTCGCTCAATGTCCCCGGCAACGGTACACCACGGCGCCAGTGCGATTTGCTACCGGGGAATGCTGGCCATGAAGTTTTTTGAAAAGGGGGGCGAGTCCCGTGTCTGGCAGGAACCTGATCCGCCGACTTGCGAAGGACGAGCACGGCGCTGCCTTGATCGAGTACACCGTGATTCTCGGTATTCTAATTGTTGCGGTGCTTGCGACGGTTATTGCCGTCGGTCGTTGGGTCACCGGCATCTGGACCGGTCTGAACGGTCAGCTGTCCTGAACAAAGAGACGATCGCGGGCCGCGTTGCCGCCGCGACGCGCTAACTGGCGCCCCGTAAGGGTGACACGACGAAATCCGCGGTCTGAAAGGCCCGGTCGCCGAAGCGCGGTGGGCTGCTGCGCGGTGATCAGGGCACACGATTTGCTAGACTTGTGAGGCGTTGAATTTCGCCGTCAATTGCGTGTCGCACTTCACGAAGGGCTGATGCTTGAACTTCTACAAGATGCATTGTCTGGGATCGCCCGGAGGCTTTCCGCCCGGGCCTTTCAGGGCCCGAAGCGGGGCTGGAAATCATCAGCTCAAGAACTTTCTGTCTCTAATACAACACCGAGAACAGCCGGATGACCACCGGGAGCAAGACAAGACCAAGGATCACTGGGAAGATGAACAGACCGAGCGGGCCGACCATCTTTACGGGAAGCTGATTGGCGCGCTCTTCGGCCCGCAACAGCCTGCGATCCCGCATTTCATCGCTGAAGACGCGCAGGGCATCTCCCACGTCGGTGCCGAGCTCGATCGACTGTCGGAGCATAGCGACGAGGGAGCGCGCCTCGTCGATGGTGATCCGGTCCGCCAGCGAACCCAGTGCATCGATTGTGCTGCGGCCGGCGCGCATCTCGGCCCCCATCAATGCCAAGTTGATGCCGAGATAGCGGTTCTGCCGCGTCATCTCGCCACTGATGCGGTCCAACGCCGCTTCGAGGCTGAGGCCGGCGTCGACGCATACTACGATGAGATCGAGCATATCGGGAAACACGATTCGGAATCCCTGCTGCAGCTTCCTTTGCCGCCGCGCGATGTAGGCGTCGGGACCCAGCACGCCGAGCATGACGGCAACCGCCACTACGCCGAGCTTGAGGTACCATTCAGCGCCTGTCAGGAATTGCTCGGTCAGCAGGTAAGCCGCCGTCGGCAGAATGATGGCCAGGGCCATTCGTGCAAAAATGTAATAGTTGATGGCATGGGCACGAAAAAAACCCGCGCGCACGAGCTCGCGTCGCAGCTTCGTCCGTACCGAGCCCACCACGCCGAAACGCTTTTCATCGAAATAGGTCGAGACCAGCGAGTCGAAGCTCGATACCAGACTCGACGCTGCCCGGGCATCCCGCCCAGGCGTCGCAATGCGCTTCTGCAGGCGAATCTGAACGGCGACGAATTGGCCGATCACGAAGACGGCGGTCGCTACCGCGCCAAACGCGAAAACCGTGATCAGCAAAGGCGAGAAATCGGTCAACATGGCTAGAACTTGAAGTTCACCATTCGATACAGGAAAACATTCCCCGTCACCAGCATCAGCAGGCCCAAGATAGTTGCCGGCCAAGTGATCCAATGATCCTTGATCGAGACGAAGTAGTCGGGGGCGAGCAAAGTGATGACCATGAAGAGGATGAACGGAGTCAGCGATAATGCGATCGCAGATAGGCGCCCTTCAGAGCTCAATGCCCGAACCTTCAGGCGCAGCTTGATGCGACTGCGCAGCAAACTTGAAAGTCGGCTCAGGATCTCCGCAAGATTGCCACCTGTCTCGCTCTGGATGTTCACGGCCGTCGAAAAGAAGGCAAGATCCTCTAGCCCGACGCGGGCACCGAGATTATCGACCGCGATCGACTGCTCGAGACCGAACATGATCTCGTCCGCGACAATGCCGAATTCGGTTCCGACCGGATCGGGCATCTCGCGCGCCACGAGACCGAGTGCGACCCGATACGGGTGTCCGGCACGCAACCCGCGCACGATCACGTCCAGCGCGTCGGGCAACTGCTCGCCGAATGCGTTAATCCGGCGCCGGCGAGCCGACTGTAGGAAGAGATAGAGCAAAGCTATCGCCGACGGCACGGCAAGCGCCATGGCAAGAGCGGATCCGACCGCGAAACTGAACAAAAGATAAGCCAGCACCGAAAGCATACCGATTGCCAGGAGCAACCCTGCGCCGCTCAACCGTATCCCAGATTGCACGATCAGGTCATTGAAAGGTCGCAGCGATGGAATGCTGGCAAGGAAATCAATCCCGCGCTCCTTGCGCAGGGCCTGCAGCACCTCAGCTGGATTGGCAAGTTGTGCCGTCAGCGCAAGGCGGCGGTTAACGATCTTCTGCTCGCGACGCTCCTTAAACAGGACCCAGTAGAGACCCTGGATGCCGAGCAACACCGCTCCGAAGACCAGCGCATAGACGTGCCAGAGTTCGCTCCCGATCATGACGATTTCATAATGCTCGGTTGGGATCGAAGTGGCTCGGCGGCAGCTCGATCCCGGTGTATTTGAGGTCACCTAGGAAGGTCGGTCGAATGCCGGTCGCCTTGAACGTCCCCAGGATGTTGCCCTGCTCGTCGGTAGATTCTTTGACGAATCGGTAGACTTCATGCATTTGAAAGACTTCACCTTCCATGCCGGTAATCTCGCCGATACTCACCAACCTCCGCCGGCCGTCGGGCAGGCGCTGCAGCTGGACTAGCAAGCGCACCGCGGACGCGATCTGGCTCCGGATGGACAGGGGGCTCAGGGCCATTCCAGCCATGCCCACCATCTGCTCGAGCCGCTTGATCGCATCGCGCGGCGAGTTGGCGTGCACGGTGGTCATCGAACCTTCGTGGCCGGTGTTCATGGCTTGCAGCATGTCGAATGCTTCCTCGCCGCGACACTCGCCGACGATGATACGATCGGGACGCATCCGAAGCGCGTTCTTGACGAGCTCGCGCTGACGGATTTCGCCTCTGCCTTCAGCATTAGGCGGCCGCGTCTCCATGCGCCCGACATGCGGCAGCTGCAGCTGTAATTCGGCGGCATCCTCGATGGTGATGATGCGCTCGTTCGGAGGAATATAGTTCGACAAGGCATTGAGCAGGGTCGTCTTGCCACTGCCAGTGCCGCCCGAAATAATGAGCGATATCTTTCCGTGTACGGCGGCCTGCAGCAAATCCCCCATCTCAGGTCGCAGAGTGCTCAGCTCGATGAGGCGATCCATCGAGAACGGTCGCTTCGAAAATTTCCGAATCGAAACCAGCGGCCCGTCGACCGCGACTGGCCGGATCGCGACATTGACGCGCGACCCGTCGGGCAGCCGGGCATCGACGGTTGGCGACGATTCGTCGACTCGCCGGCCGATCCCGGCGACGATCTTTTGTACGATGCGCATGAGATGTGCTTCGTCCTTGAAATGGACGATCGTCTCCTCGAGCCTCCCGAACCGCTCCACGAAGCATTTCTTGTGGGTATTGATCAGGATGTCGTTGATGGTGGGGTCCTTAAGCAGTGGCTCGATCGGCCCGAACCCCGTCATCTCGTCGACGATTTCGTCGGCCAACGCAAGCAGCTCTCGCTGGTTGAGGGATAGCCGCTCGGTCTTCGCATATTCGCCAAGGTAGCTGCGCACCTCGCGGGCCAGGTCTTCGCGCGAGAGCTTTTCGAGGGAAGCGAGATTGAATTCGTCGATGATGCGTTCGTGCAGCTTGACCTTCTCGTCGAGCAGGGCGGGCCGCTGCCTGATCAGCTCGTGATAGTCGTGATAGAGGAGCTCCTGATCCAGCGGGCGCTCGCGCGCGGGGAGTTTGGCACTACCCAGCGGGTCGCGCCGGACGACTTGGGTGCTCGACTGTTCCCGGTCTCGCCTCGTTACATTGCTGAAAAAGCTCATTTTCCCCAGCCATTAGTTGCAATGGGAAGTTTGGTTCAGTTTACGCGCTACGAACGAACATGTCACGCAAAGTTCCAGTTCCGCGGTTAACGGCGCCGTGGGAGTGGTTCTGGAACCTGAAGCTGGTCTGGCCGCACTGCAGCCACCAGCGACGCCAGTGTCCGAACGTCCTTCGCGATCTTGCTCGAACGGCTTGCGATAGAGATCGGGACGCCGGTGTTGATGCTGTGATTGGCGGCGGCCGCATCGTCGCGCACATAAACAACCGTCTCGCGTCCCAGCACGCGGTTCACGTGCGCCCGGCGCGCCGGGTTCCCTAGTAGATCGGTCTCGCACCGGTTAAGCGCGACCACGATCTGCGGTGGAACTCGTCTCTGGCCTCTGACTGCTTGCAGAGTCTCAGCAATCTGACGCAGTCCGGGGACGTTGTTCAATCCGGTGACGATGGCGAGATCGCAGATCGAGAGAATGAGGCCGGTCCAGTCGAACCAGCCCGCCGGCAGATCGACGATCATCAGATCGTAGCGCTCGGAAATCAAGCGAAACAGCGCGTCTAGCGCCGGAACGCCCAACTCGGTAGGGGCATTGCGGTCGCGCGGCGATGCGAGCACGTCGACGCCGCTGGTCTGATGCCGGCTGACGAACAGATCGAAGAGCTGCGCGTCGAGCCGCTCGGGATCCTGCACAATCTCCCGTATCTGCAGGCGCGGCTCGATGTCGAGATAATCGCAGACATGACTGGCCTGCAGATCGAGGTCAAGGAGACAGACCCGGCGGCCGCGCGTTTGCTTGTCGAGCTTGATCTGCACCGCGGTTTCGAGCGCGAGCGTGGCATTGCCGACGCCGCCGCCGCTCGGCACGAAGGCCGCGATCGCGGGCCGGACCCGATTGGCGTCGGCGGAGCGGGTCTCGCTCTGGCCAGTACGGGATATGATGTCCAGGATCTCCTGCGGAGCGCTCTGCAGGGATGCCCAGTCGGCGCTGCCGCCGCGGACCAGTCGCTTGTAGTCGCTGGCCGAAATCTCCCTGCTGATGAAGATCAAGAAAACGCCACGATGCTCCTGCTCCGCGATGTTCACAAAGCGGTCAAGCGATGACGTGGAGTCGAGCACCGGGAGGATGACGTAGATCGGTTCGCGGTTGAGGCTAGCTTTATCTTGCGAGAGATTTTGCGAGAGCTGTCGGGTCACTTCATCGATCGATGCAAGGTTCCGCAAGTTCGGCAGCTTGCTTCTTATCCGGTCTTCCAGCTCCCGGAGCTCGTTGGAGTCGACGCCGGCAGTAAAAAAGTAGATTTGCATGGCAACTTGGGGGATCGGTCATGGCGCGCTGGACGAGGGTCCTCGCCTTTGGGGTCGTGGTACCGAATCCCGAGTAGAGCGCCAAGAAGAAATTGCTGCGATTGTGGGGCTCGGATGCGCGGTCGCAAATCTCCAATTTCTCAAAGGTTGGCTATTCCTAAGTAATTGGTCCAACGCAAGAATTTTGTTTCCATATTGGCAGAAATACAACTAAGACGTGTATTGCACATAAATTGCCCGTTCCCCACCGGACAGCGGTGTTCATGCATCCGCCTCGGGTGCCCACATCGATTCATCCGACTCGGAATTTTTCGGGTTGGCCCAAGTGTGTGCATTGCAGCTGCTTCTGCTCTGCCGTGGCCGTTTTGTTTTTTGGTGAGAATGTTTGCTGATCCATCGACTTATGGCTTGGGAGCTGTTTGGTTGAGCGCCCGTCCAGTGGCCACAGCACCAATTCATAGAATCAGCTACGAGGCGTAGATCCGCCAGCCTCAACCATGTGTGCGCCATTGCCGTCAGCATGGCTTGAGATGTCGGATTAGCGGTCTTGGCCAGCACTGCTACGAATATCTCAAGGAGGTCGGCAGGCGATCTTGGCGGTAACCAATAATGAAAATGGGTGAGCGGGGGTTCATTTCAGGGGCCCGCAGCAACAAAGCGTTAGCAACCGACATATGAACAGCGATCGCGGTGGTGCGGACGCGACTACGACCATGACGACTAAGGAGGATTCCATGGCGATGCTAACACTTGTGGTAGCGGCAAGGAAGACCGGCCTCACGACACTGGCGAGGGCGATCAAGTCCGGCAGACTTTCAGTGAGCCGTAAGGAAGACGGAAGCTATGAGATTGATCCGGCGGAATTGGCGCGACTGTATCCATTCACGGCCCCCGGCGAGACAGTAACAGCGACTGGTCCGGTGGTGCGCCACGCTACCGCTGATGCAGATCGCTACTGGATCAGCCAAGCGCGCGCTCTCTGCAATCTTAGCCAAGCATGAGATCAGGATTGCTACACTTGCTGCGAGCGCCTCTATGCCCTTCCTGTGCGGTCGATTCACCTTCCGGCTTACATCGCCAGAGCTTGTGAGATTGTAACAGCTGACGCTGGACGCGCCCGCCGACAACCGCGCTTCAACATATGCCCGACCACTAACATCGACGCGGTGATTGAGCGCGTGGCGAGCGCGAGTTGTTGCCGATGCGGTTGGGGTCTCGTCCCCTCGTGGTGGTCAAAGACGCTGAAGGAAATGAGGGTTGCGACCTTCGCGCGCGCCGAAGTGGTCGCTCAGTTCGGGATGTGTTCAAGCGAACACGATGGCTGATCCCACCAACGGGCCACGACCGAATGCCGGTAATCCTGAATCCGATCAATTTGAGCTGTGGCTCACCGGGGGAACGGGACGGGAATTGCTGAAGCCCATAGCAAACGATGTGCTGCAACGCTGCCGGTGTCAAAGCGGGTCGATAGCTCTCGGGCAAGTGATCAAGTGATCAAGTGATATGACGCGTCGCTGGTTGAGCAAATATCGCCACCGGAAAAAAAGCCAAGTGAGCGGCGATGCTGTGAAGCCGATTAGGTGCGCCAACCGGTTGAATTATCGCCAAACAAATTTTGTCACGCAGAGCGCAATCGACTGGTATTCCCTGCGACGGTTGGGATTCGTCGCTGTCGATCTATGCTGGATTCGCGTCAGATGAGATCGCCGCATTGACCATTGGTGATGCTGCTATATTTCGCCTTGAATCAACGGCGTTATTTACGCTGCATTGAAAACCGTTCCGATGCCTGTAACAATAAGAGCGCGACACGATCAGGGGGTACGACTGTGCCACCACGGGGCGGATCATTCGCGCTCCTTTGCCTATTGGGAAGCGCGGCAGCAGCTCTTGCGCAAGGTCCGGACGATTTTCTCCGAACGTTCGGGACGATAACGCAACCTGCCGCTGTGCAAGCAACACAGGCTGCGTGGGCCAAACTTCCTTCTAAGGAAGTCGGATGCATAAGCGACGCTCTGCACCAGCAAGGTGGCAGTGTGGAAGCGTTGATCCAAAGGGGTGTGTTGCCATCCGACCCCAGGCTCGCCAACGAGCGATCAAACTGTCAGAAACAATCCGAACGACAGGAGCCGCAGCCAATCGGCAGTCAGAGATCGGTGTATGCGGTGAGTGGTGTGGCTCTTGGTACAACAGTTCCGTTCGGTAGTTCGGCATACAGAGAGTACGAATGC
>Ga0070699_100004572_pt1 | contig 12246 bp, 9 predicted proteins | sample KBSK1503metaG_FD_65473 | JGI IMG/M metagenome (GOLD analysis project Ga0070699, IMG submission 65473) | Corn, switchgrass and miscanthus rhizosphere microbial communities from Kellogg Biological Station, Michigan, USA - KBS K1-50-3 metaG | ecosystem: Host-associated > Plants > Roots >...
GCGGTGCGCCATCTCGAGGGCCGCACCGCCGCGGATCAGGATCCCGGCCTCGGCGCCGCGACCGGTCCCGACCATGATCGCCGTCGGGGTCGCAAGTCCCATCGCGCACGGACAGGCGATCACGACGACGCCGATGAACGTGGTCAGGGCGAGGGTCAGCCGCGGCTCGGGCCCGAGTGCCAGCCAGGCGATGAACGTGCCGGCGGCCACGAGGAGGACGAGCGGCACGAAGACCTCCGCGATCCGATCGGCGAGCCGCTGGATCGGGGCCTTGCTCCCCTGGGCGCGCTGCACGAGCTCCACGATGCGGGCGAGCGCCGTGTCGCGTCCGACCCGCGTCGCTTGCATGACGAACGTGCCGGTCGTGTTGAGGGTCGCGCCGATGACCTCGCTGCCGGCCGTCACCTCGATCGGGATCGGTTCCCCGGTCAGCATGCTGGCGTCGACCGCCGACGCGCCCTCGACCACGACGCCGTCGACCGGCACCTTCTCGCCGGGCCGGACCCGCAGTAGGTCACCGACCACGACCGACTCGAGCGGGACGTCCTCCTCTCGAGCGCCAGCCACGCGTCGAGCGCTCGCGGGCTGCAGCCCGACCAGTCGTCGGATGGCGCCGGTGGTGCTGGACCGGGCGCGATGCTCGAGCCAGCGACCGAAGAGGACGAGGCCGATGATGATCGCCGACGAGTCGAAGTACGTCTCTGGATGCAATCCCGCCTCGTGGACGACCTCGGGGAACGTGGTCACGAAGACGCTGTACAGCCAGGCCGCGCTCGTCCCGACCGCCACCAGCGTGTCCATGTTGGCCGTGCCGTGTCGAGCGGCCCGCCATCCCGCGCGATAGAACCGCCGCCCGGCCCAGGCCTGGATGATCGTGGCCGGTACGAGCGCCGCCCAGTTGATCGTCTCCATCGGGACCCGGGTCTGCGGCAGGAACATCGCGATCATGATCGCGATGGCCACGGCGATCGATGCGACCGCCTGTCGCAGCAGCGATCGTTCCTCACGAGCGCGGTCGACATCGGCCGCCGACAGTTCCTCGCTGAGCGACACTGGGGTGGCCGCCGGGTCCGTGGGCGGGTTCATGCGAACGTCATATCCGGCCGCGGCCACCGCGCCGATGAGGTCGTCGCGAGCGGCGACATCGGGCAGATAGCGGATCGTGGCCATCTCCGTGGCGAGGTTGACCGTCGCCTCCTGGACGCCGTCGGTCTTGCGCAGGAACCGCTCGATGCGGTTCACGCACGACGCGCACGTCATCCCCTCGATCGGCAGCTGGATCTCGGCGGCCGTGGGGTCCTGGTTCGGCTGGGTCTTCATACTCCTGGGGAGTATACCAGCCGAGGTGGCGAGGAGACCGGCTCCTTGCCACACTGGATGGATGCCACCCGTCGAGGTCGCCGTGCTCACGCTCCCCGGCCCGTGGGGTCCGTATCTCGTGGCCGCCACGGAACGAGGTGTGGTCGCGGCCGGCTGGGCGACCACCGAGGAAGCACTTCTCGACGACCTGCGACGGCGCCTCGGGCCGGTCGAGGTGGTCGACGATGGCCCGGCTGCGGACCTCCTCTCGGCCGTCCAGCCCGTGCTCGAGGCGCTCGTCGCCGGCGAGCCTGCAGATGGGGCCTCGCTCCCGATCGACCTGGACGACCGGCCACGCTTCGACCAGGTCGTTCTCGCAGCGGTCCGCTCGATCGGTTGGGGTGAGACCGCCAGTTACGGCTCGATCGCCCGCCAGGTCGGGGCGCCACGGGCATCGCGCGCCGTCGGCGGTGCGCTCGGGCGGAACCCGATCTCACTGGTGATCCCGTGCCACCGGGTCATCGCATCGGACGGCACGCTCGGGGGGTATGGCGGCGACGGCTGGATGGATCGCGACCGCGAGCTGTCCCGCAAGGAGGCGATGCTGCTGCGCGAAGGAGTCACGGTCGCGCGACGCCGAGGCTAGACTTCCGCACGGACCGGTGCGCTGATCGCGCGGCCGGACCCCGGGGAGCCCGTGAGGGAGGGGCGCCATCGTCGGCGCCGCTGGAGGTTCGATGACCGCTGCGAACGGGCCCGCCCCGTCGATGTTCGCCGTCTTTCGGCGTCGCGACTTCTCCTTGCTATGGCTGGCGCAACTCATCTCGACCGCCGGCTCGTCGCTGACGGACCTCGCCGCCGGGATCTACGTCTACCGAGTGACCGAGTCCGCACTGGCGGTCGGACTGACCCTGATGGTCACCGCGATCCCAAGTCTCATCGTGGGGCTATTGGCGGGCGTCTTCGTCGATCGCCACGACCGCAAGCGGATCCTCATCGGGACCTGTCTCGTCCAAGCCGTGATCGTCTCGCTGCTGGCATTCGTCATCGGCATCCAGGCGATCGCGCTACCGGGCCTGTACGTCCTCCTGTTCCTCAACGCCGGCGTGAAGCAGTTCTTCGATCCCGCCCACGACAGCATCATCCCCGAGCTGGCCAGCGACGAGGAGCTGGCTGGCGCGAACTCGTTCCTGTCGATCGCCTCCTTCGGCTCGACGGCGATCGGGTTCGCCGGCGCCGGCCTGCTGGCGAGCACCGTCGACCTGACATGGGCGTTCATCATCGATGCCGCGTCCTTCGTGGTCTGTGCCGCGCTCATCTCATCGATGGGTCGCTACACCATGCCCAAACCAGAGGACGAAGCCAGCGTCGCCGTGATCGTCGCCAACCTGCGATCCGGCATCACGACACTGTTCGGGACACCGGTCTTGCGCTCGCTATTCCTGGTGGGCGCCTTCATGTTCTTCTCGTTCGGGCTGTGGAACGTCCTTTTGCTGCCGTTCTCGATCCGTGAGCTCGGCGCCTCGGAGTTCGAGTACGGCCTGCAAGAAGGGCTGACCTCGGTCGGCTTCGTGCTCGGCTCGTTCTTCATGGCTCGCTTCTCGAGTCGCCTGCCGGAACCGCTGTGGATCGTGGTCGGCCTGGTCGGCATGGGCGTCGCGGGCATCTTCTACGGCCTCTCGACGTCGATCCCGCTGGCGATCGTCCTCGTCATGATCACCGGGTTCTTCAACTCGCCCGCGTCCGTGGCGCGTTCCGTGCTCCTCCAGCGAAACACGCCGCGCGAGATGCGCGGGCGCGTGTTCTCGGCCTTCTACGTCATGCGCGACATCATCTTCCTGATCGGCATGGCCGGCGCGGGCCTCGCCGACGTGGTCGACATCCGCGCGCTCATCGTGGTGGCGTCGGCCCTGCTGTTCGTGTCCGCCGCGTTCGCCCTCGTCGCACCCGGTCTCGGGCTGGCCGCGATCCGAGCGGCGAGCGCCCGGCTGCGGGATTCTGAGGCGGCTCCGGCGCTCGCTGGGGCGCCGTTCCGGCCGGCGACCATCGCCGACTTCGGCCGGGTAGCCCTGCAGGTGCCGGCCTTCTCACGGCTGGCCGAGGATCAGCGCGCGGCGTTCCTGCGCGGCGCGACGGTGCGCGACGTGCCGGCCGGCAGCCGTGTGGTCCAGCACGGCGAGGTCGCCGATGCGGTGTACTTCATCCTCGACGGGCAGGCGACGGCCGGGATCCCCGAGGAGGGCGGCTACCGCGGGCTCACCACGATGGCGGCCGGCGACTTCTTCGGGGAGATCGCAGCCCTGACCGGGAGTCCCCGGACCGCGGACGTGGTGGCCGACACCGACCTGGAGCTGCTGGAGGTCCGTGCCGAAGCGCTGCGATCGACGATGACGGTGCCGGAGGTCCAGAAGCTCGTGCTGTCGACGCTCACCTCTCGGCTGTACCGCACCGAGACGACGGACCTGCCGCGGCTGGCCAGCGTCGACCAGGAGGACCTGCGCGACCTGCGCACGCCACGGCCGATACCCGAGGCGACCTGAGCCTGTGCCGCAGGCGACACCTGCCGGGTCACGCAATCGGCTGGGCGGGGCGACGGCCGCACGCTACAGTCCGCACACCGAACGTCCAAAGCGACGCAGGGAGAGGGACCGACATGACGCGACGATCGATGAGGCTTCCCAAGGACGGGCTCGTGGCGCCGGAGGATCGAACCGGTACGGGCGCCACCTCCGACGACGATGTCGAGGGACACGGGATGCCGCTGACCGCTCCGCCGAGCCTGGGCCATCGGAGCCCCGGCGGTCACGGCGGGGAAGCGACGCCGTCGGCTGACGACGAGGGAGATGTCGAGGGCTAGCGCCACAGCTGATCGCCACTCGAGCGCCGTCGAACGACCACCCGGGTCACCCGCGGTGGTCGTTTCGATTCAGGGCGTCGGGTTCGCCGTCGCCGCGAGGAGCGCCTTGATCTCGAACGGCGTGGCCATGGGGTGGCGCGAACGCAGCCGCGCAGCCTGACCGGCGAGATGCGGCGCGGCGAAGGAGTTACCGGTGGCCCGGATCCGCCCGCCGTCGCGCCAGGGGACATCGACATCCACGCCGAAGGCGCCGAATTCCACGGGCGGTGACGGGTTGTAGAACCACACGTTCGGATCCGGGACATCGTGGGCCGCAACGGATAGCACGGCGGCGAAGAGTGACGGGTACGACGGGCCGGGCACGTTGTTGGCCGCACACACCAGGAGCACGTTGGCGAAGTACGCGCGATCGGCCAGCTCGTGGAACGCCCCGAACATCGCCTCACTGCGCGACGAGAGGCTGAGGTTCACGACCGCGATGCCCTCGCGGATCGCCCAGTCGACGGCGGCGGCGAGGGCCCTGCCCTTGCCGCGATTGTCAGCGCCAAGGACGCGGATCGACACCAGCTCCGCAGCCGGAGCGATGCCCGCGATGATCCCTGCGCAGGCCGTCCCGTGCCCGACGAGATCGGCGGCGTTGTCGTCGTCGACGACCCGTACGGCATCCCCGTCGACGTCGACGCGCAACCGTCGTGAGACGCGGCCACGCACGGCCGGATGATCCGCGTCGACGCCCGAATCGACCACGGCGACGACCACGCCCGCTCCCAGGGCGTCGCCGAAGACCTCGTCTCGGGGCAGCGCGCCGAACGGCCCGGCCCGCGATCGGCGGCCGCGTGACCCGGACGCGAAGGCTTCGCTCCAGGCTGGTAGCGCCGGGCCCACCTCAGGATCCCGACCGGCGGCTGTCGGCGCCGCGTCGGCGCAGGAGCGCATCGAGCCAGTCCGCTACCAGACCCACGGAATCAGGGTCGACCTCGCGCAGCCTCGCGATCTGGTCGGCCACCCGCCAGGTGGGGTCGTCGGAATCGGCCGACAGGCCGGCTGTCGCGGCGCTGACCAGCACCTCGATGGTCACCTCGTCGAGGCTCGGACGACCAGCGCCATCGCCATCGTTGGCGGCGAGCGCGACCAGGGCGCCGCGCAGGAGCCCGGCCGCATCGCCAGCCGAGCGACGGGTACGCATGACGATCGTCGCCTCACCCGCGAGCGCAGCGGCCACCTCGAGGTCGCGCAAGGTGAACGTCCCGCCGCGTCGATCAAGGATCTCGAGCACCCCGACCGTGCCTTCGGCGTCGCTGAGCGGCGTCGCCAGGATCGACCCTGGGACATAGCCGGTGGCATCGGCCACCGATCGATCGAACCGGGGGTCGGCCGCGACGTCGGCCACGGCCAGCTGCTGACCGGTCGCGAATGCGTAGCCGGCGATCCCGGCGGCCGCGTCGATCTCCAGCCCCACGACGTCGCCACTCGACGGGCCCGCGCTGGCGACGAACACCAGGCGATCCCGGGTCGGGTCGTGGATCGCGATCGAGGCGGCCTGCGCATCGAGCACGACGGTCGCACTGCCGACGATGGCGGTCAGGAGGGCGTCATCCGCGGCGGGGACGATCCGGGCCATCGCGTCCAGGCGTCGCGCGACGGCGACCAGGGCCGTCAGGGCCGCGGCGCCGGCCTGGTCGTCCGTCACCGCCGCGCGGCCGCGGCCAGCCGTGCCGGATCCGGGATCACGAGGTCGTCGCCGTCGAAGCGCAACAGGCCCTGGCCAACGAAATCGGCGAGGAGGCGGTTCACGGATTGGCGCGAGCCGCCGATCATCCCCGCCAACTCGCCCTGGGTATATGGCCAGGGCAGGCGCTCTTCGCCACCATGCGGCGGCCGCACGCCGGAGAGCAGGTCGTCGGATCCGGGAAGGGAGCGCACGAGATGTCGCGCCAGGCGCCCGGGCAGGTCCAGGAAGTGCAGGTCCCCGAATTGGGCCGTCAGGCGGCGGATCTCGGCCGCCAGAGCGGCGAAGAGCGCGCGCCGGAGCGCCGGCTGTGCATCGACGAGTTGATCGAACGCGTCCCGCCGCAGCACCTGCGTCTCGACCGTGCCGAGCGCGACCGCCGTGGCCGACCGCGCCGCCCCGTCGAGCAGCGCCAATTCCCCGAAGAACCCTCCTGGAGCCACCGTGGTGAGGATCGCGGGCTCGGAGTCATCGCCAGGCGGGATCGTGATCTTCACCCGGCCGGACGCGACGATGAACAGCGCGTCACCCGGGTCGTCGACATGGAAGATCGTCTCCCCGCGCCGGAATCGGCGCGGCCGCAGGGCAGCGGCGACCATCTCCAGGGTCGGCTCGTCAAGGCCCGCGAACAGGCCGCACTCACGCAGCGCGTCGTGCGCGAGGGAGGTATCTCCGGGACGCGCGACCATGCCGTCATCGTACGCGCGGCGGGAAACCCACGCGGGGTCGCTAGACTCCGCGGGCATGGAAGTCGTGGTCTGTCCCAATTGTGGCGAGGAGAATCCCGCCCGGTTCCGACTCTGCGGGTTCTGCGGGACTGCCCTCACCGCCGTGCTGCCGCCGCAGGAGGTGCGCAAGCCCGCCACCTTCATCTTCGTCGACCTCAAGGGCTCGACCGCCCTCACCGAGCGGATCGACCAGGAGGCGATGAGCGAGATCAAGAAGCGCTATTTCACGGTCATGGCCGCCCAGGTCGAGCGCCACGGTGGCACGGTCGAGAAGTACATCGGGGACGCGATCATGGCGGTGTTCGGGATCCCGAGGGCCCACGAGGACGACGCGCTGCGCGCGGTCCGGGCCGCGTACGGGATGCAGCAGCAGCTGACCCAGCTCAACGTCGAGTTCCTCCGCGCGTACGGCGTCGAGCTCGCGAATCGGACCGGGGTGAACACGGGCGAGGTCGTGGCGAACATGGACCCCAGCGCCAATCAGCAACTGGCGACGGGCGACACCGTCAACGTCGCCGCTCGGCTCGAGCAGGCGGCGCCCGAGAACCAGATCCTCATCGGCGAGACGACGTTCGATCTCGTCCGGCGGCACGTCGAAGTGGAGGCGGTCGAGTCGCTGGAACTGAAGGGCAAGACCGAGCGGGTCGCGGCCTACCGGGTCGTCGGCCTGCGCGACGTGGACAGCGGTGTCCTCCAGGAGGCGCCGCTCGTGGGCCGCACCGCCGAATGGGCCGAGCTCGAGGGCTCGTACCAGCGCGCGGTGGACGCGTCGGCCTGCCGCCTGGTCACCATCGTCGGCGATCCCGGCGTGGGCAAATCCCGGCTCGTCCGGGAGTTCACGTCCAGGCACGCCCCGGCGGCCGAGATCCTGTCCGGCCGGTGCCTCGCGTACGGCGAGGGGATCACCTTCTGGCCATTGGCCGAGGTCGTCCGGATGGCAGCCGGGATCATCGACGAGGACACGCCCGAGGTCGCGCTCGACAAGCTCACCACGGTGCTGGGGACGGCAGGCCCCGACGCTGCCGGGATCACCGAACGGGTGGCCTCGATCATCGGCCTGTCGGAGGTCCAGTTCCCGGTCACCGAACTGTTCTGGGGCGGGCGACGCCTGCTCGAGACGATCGCGGCGGATCATCCGGTCATCGTGGTGGTCGACGACATCCACCTGGCCGAGTCGACGCTCCTCGACTTCCTCGAGCACCTCGTCGCCGTGTCCAGGGTCGCCCCGATCCTGGTCTTGTGCACGGCTCGCCATAGCCTGATCGAGCAGCAACCCGACTGGAGCCAGCGAACGGAGGGCCGGATCGTCGCGCTCGAGCCGTTGTCGAAGGAAGACTCTGGTGGGCTGGTCGACCACCTGCTCGGCGGCGCAGGCCTTGATGACGCGACGCGCTCCAGGATCGTCGGGGCCGCGGATGGCAACCCGCTGTTCGTCGAGCAGATGGTGTCGATGCTCGTTGACAAGGACCTGCTGCGCCGCGTCGACGGCCGCTGGGAGCCCACGGCCGACCTGGCCGAAGTCGCGGTGCCACCCACCATCCAGGCGCTCCTCGCGTCACGACTCGACGCCCTGTCCCGCGAGGAACGGTCGGTGGTCGAACCCGCCGCCGTCATCGGGCTCGTCTTCTTCCAGCCCGCGGTCGAGGATATGGTGCCCCAGCAGCTCCGGGCGACCGTATCCGGGCACTTGGGCGCCCTCGATACGAAGCAGTTCGTGGCCCTCGACCAGGGCGACGCCGAAGACGAGACGTACCGCTTCCGCCACGCGCTGATCCGGGACGCCACCTACGGCAGCCTCCTCAAGCGCAACCGCGCGCAACTGCACGAACGGTTCGTCGAATGGGCCGAGCGGGTCAATCGCGAGCGGGGCCGCGAACAGGAATTCGAGGAGATCCTGGGGTACCACCTCGAGCAGGCCTTGCGCTACCGGATGGAGCTCGGGCCCCTCGACGACGCCGGGCGGGACTTGGGTCGGCGCGCGGCGACGAAGCTGGGTGCAGCCGGCCGACGGGCCTTCGCGCGCGGCGACCTGCCGGCAGCCATCAACCTTCTCCGCCGCGCCGGCGTGCTGCTTCCCCCCGACGATCCGACGGGCATCGACACGCGAACGGAGCTCGGCGAGGCGCTCTCCGAGGCCGGTGAGTTCGGGGAGGGCGGCACGGTCCTCGATGCGGCGCACGCGGCCGCGGTAGCACTGGGCGACGCCCGCCTGGCGGCTCGCGCGCGCCTGGCGCGGATCTCGCTGGAGCTATATTCCGAGGCGATGCCGCCGGGAGCGCTGGAGGCCGCCCTGGCGGAAGCGGAGGCGGCGATCGAGGTCTTCGGTGCGGTCGCGGACGACGCCGGCGCGGCTCGCGGCACGAAGATCGTCACCGCGATGCACGCGACCATCGGGCGGTACGACCTCGCCGCGGAAGCCGCCGAGCGCACGGCCGAGAGCGCGCTCCGAGCCGGCGACACCAGGCTCGTCTCGCGCGCCGCCGCCGCCTACGCGACGACGGCCCTGTACGGATCGACGCCCGTCCGGGAGGTATTGGACCGCTGCCAGCGCCTGCTGGACCAGGTGGCTGGCGACCGCAAGGCTGAGGCGACCGTCCTGGCCGCGATGGCCATCGCGGATGCGATGCTCGGCGACATCGACAGCGCGCGTGACCGGCATCGACGAGCGCGAGCGATCCAGGACGAGCTGGGGACCAGTCTCGTGTCGGCGTCGACGTCGATCGAGGGGTCTCGCATCGAGATGCTCGCCGGCGACCTTGGGGCAGCGGAGCAGCTGCTCCGAGCCGACGATGCGGCGCTGGCGAAACTCGGCGAGCGCTACTTCCGCTCGACGATCGCCGGCCTCCTGGCCAACATCCTCGAGGTCCAGGACCGGACCGACGAGGCCGAGGCGTACGTCACGCTGACACTCGAGCTCGCCGACGCGGACGACACGAATTCACAGGTGCTGGCCCGGATCGTCCGGGCAAAGCTGGACGCACGGCAGGGGCTTGCGGAGGCGGCGATCGCGGCGGCGACCGATGCCCTCGAGCTGGCCGACACGACCGCCGACGTGGACTTCCAGGGCGACGTACATACCGACTTCGGCGTGGTCCTGCAGCGCCTCGGGCGGACGATCGAGGCGCGTGAACAGTTCGCGCTGGGACTCGAGCGCTACGAGCGCAAGGGCAACATCACGTCGGCCGCGACCGCGCGACGAGCGATCGAGGCGATCGACCGCTCGCCGGAGCCGATCCGCTGACGCGCTAGACGCGCGCCTTGCCGTTGCCGGCGGTTTGGAAGGTCACGCGCAGGATCGACGTGCCGTCGACATCGACGATCTGCGCGACGCCGCAGTTCGTCTGGGTTGCCGTCTTGCAGGCGTTCTTCTTCGTGAGCGCGATGAGGGTGACGGTCCCGGCATCATCCTCGTGGTACACGACGACCTTGAGCACGTTCACGTTCGCGCCGGGCGCCAGCTTCACGTCGATGACCCAGGCGATCGTGTCCGAGGTCGTGTCGGCATCGATCTTCGCCTCGACGGCCGCGTTGCCATAGCAGGTCCCGAGGACCGCCGGGCACGCCTGCGTCACGTTGTCGCTCAGGCCGATCGCGCTCAGACGCGACGGCAGGGTGATGATCGCGGACTGACCACTGGTCTCCAGGGGATCGGTGACGGCACAGGTGGAGACGACCTTGGACTGGTTGTTCGTGCGGAATGCCGAGATGCTGTCGCACGAGAAGGCCAGCAGGTTCAGCGAACCCTCCGCGGCGAACGTGTCTACGTTGCTGCCGTTGTCGTTACCGATCTCGGCGACCGTGACGACCGCCTTGGTCGGGATGACCGCGGCAGCCGCGGCCCGGGTCGAGCTGATCGTGACCGTGATCGCGAACGACGAGCGGGCGCCCAGGGTGCCGATCTGGCAGCGCAGCGTCGCTCCGCCGGTGCACAGGTCACCGCCCGTCCCGCTGTCGCTGATCGTGACGTTGGCCGGGAGGTCGATCGGCGCCTGCGGCACGACCGCGGTCTGCGGGTCCTTCTCGTCGACCAGCGGCAGGCCGTCCTTGCCGACGACCAGGAGGACGTTGTTCAGGGTCTGTCGACCGGTATTCGTGACCTTGACCGGGAAGATGATCGACTCACCAGCCGAGACCGTGACGCTCGGCAGCTGTCCATCCGTCGGCGAGCCCACGGTCACCGTTCGCGTGTTGCCGGCCAGTGCCGTCGCCATGGAACCGCTGAGGGTGAGGATGGCCAAACCGGCCGAGAGCGCGAGCCAGCGGCTCGTTCGGGAGCGACGGTGCACGGAATCCCCTCCTGGTCCCCGGAAATGAGGCGGCGCCCGCGTGACTGCGGGCGCTGATGGCGGTACCGAGTGACGGGCTCTGGCTCCGCCAGGGTCCTGGTACGAAGGTACTGTCAACGGAGCGTGCGGGGCCGCGCGAGCGCTGTCAAGTCGGGTCTTTGACACCGGTGCGTTGATGCACCGGACCTTTTATGAGCGCGGGACCGGCCGCATCGGATAGACCCCCACCACGACGGGCGTCCGCGGATCGAGCGACAGCTCGTAGCCGATCTCGCCCCCGCGCAGCAGCTCACCCAGCAGCAAGCCTTCCCGGGTCGGAAGGCCCACGTAGACGTGTCCCTGGGCGATCGAGACCTGGGTCACCTCGTCGTCTCCGCCGTCGATGGCGAACCGCCGGCGGAGCTCGTGCATCGGGACGTAGGGTCGGCTCTTGATGAACCGGCGGAGCTGTGGAGCGGTACAGCCAGTCCCGCGATCCGGTCCGTTCCCATGGCCGTTCGCTTGGCCGTTCGTGTGCGCGGCCTGCGGTCCGTTGGCGTGCCCGTTGGTGCGTGCTGGTTCCGGCAAGCTCGGGCGCCGGTCGAGAGGGGCCGGCTCTTGTGCGCTCGGCGCTGCTACGTGGGGCGACGGGACCTCGGCCTGTAGGGGACCGCCGGTTTCGGGTGCTGGACTCCTGGCGAATGGGGCGGCGGCGGGCTCGGGTCCTGGAGTCGCCACCCGCGGTTCGGGGTCCGGCATCGCGCTCGACGGCGCAGACGGCTCGTCGACCGAGGCCGGAATCGTGCTCGGCCCGACTCCCGGCGCCGGGCGCGCGGGCTCATGGCGGTATCGACCGCCCTGGTGCGATCGGCCGTGGTGACGCCGACTCATCGGGCGGGGCATCCGGGATGGGCATCCCGGATGAGTGGCTCGGCGACGGAACGTCGCCGCTGGAAGGTGGGCATCTGATCTCGGGTGATGGGCGGGCCGCTCGGATACGGCACCGCGCTCGATGATACCGCAGGCGCCCAACGAGGCCGTTGGCGAGCGGTGCTCGCGTCAGCCGTCGACGACGTATAGCCCGCGCGGGGCCTCATTGAGCACGATCGGGCCGTCGTCGCCGCAGACCGCGATGTCCTCGATCCGGGCGCCGTACTCGCCGGGGAGATAGATGCCGGGCTCGACGCTGAACGCCATGCCGGGCCGCAACGGCAGCTCGTTCCCGGTCACGAGGTACGGATCCTCGTGCCCCTCGAGGCCGATGCCGTGGCCCGTCCGATGGAAGAAGCCCTCGCCGTAGCCTTCGGCCTCGATCGGAGCGCGGGCCGCGGCGTCGATCGCCGCGCAGGCCACGCCGGGCCCGACGGC
>Ga0070699_100004573_pt1 | contig 12244 bp, 11 predicted proteins | sample KBSK1503metaG_FD_65473 | JGI IMG/M metagenome (GOLD analysis project Ga0070699, IMG submission 65473) | Corn, switchgrass and miscanthus rhizosphere microbial communities from Kellogg Biological Station, Michigan, USA - KBS K1-50-3 metaG | ecosystem: Host-associated > Plants > Roots >...
GCTGACAACCACGATTGGATCCGCGTGCAGGGCGCGCGCGTGAACAACCTCAAGGACATCAGCCTCGAGATCCCGAAGCGACGGCTGACCGTTTTCACCGGCGTCTCGGGATCGGGCAAGAGCTCCCTGGTGTTCGACACGATCGCCGCGGAGTCGCGACGGCTGATCGACGAGACCTACTCGACCTTCGTCCAGGTCTTCATGCCGACCCTGGCCCGACCCGAGGTCGACGTCCTCGAGGGGTTGACCACGGCAATCCTCGTCGACCAGGAGCGCCTCGGCGCGAACCCGCGGTCGACGCTCGGTACGGTCACCGATGCCAACGCCATGCTCCGCAGCCTGTTCAGCCGGCTCGGAAAGCCCTACATCGGCGGCCCGACGGCGTTCTCCTTCAACATCCCCACGACCAGGGCCAGCGGCGTCATGACCGGTCCCAAGGGCGAGAAGAAGATCGTCCAGGACGCCGCGTACCTCGGCGGGATGTGCGCCGAGTGCGAAGGGCGCGGCACGATCTCCGACCTCGACCTGTCCGTGATCCTCGACGAGTCGAAGTCACTGGCCGAGGGTGCCATCCTCGTGCCCGGGTATACCGCCGACGGCTGGATGGTGGCGACCTTCATCGAGTCCGGATTCTTCGACCCGAAGAAGCCGATCAAGGACTACTCCGACAAGGAACGCCAGGACCTGCTTTACAAGCAGACGGTCAAGATCAAGGCCAAGGGCATCAACGTCTCCTACGACGGACTCATCCCGAAGATCCGCAAGTCGATGTTCAGCAAGGACGTCGACTCGCTGCAGCCGCACATCAAGGCGTTCGTCGAGCGGGCCGCGGTCTTCAAGACCTGCCCGGTCTGTGACGGCACCCGGCTGAACGAGGCTGCGCGTTCCTCGAAGATCAACGGCCTGAGCATCGCCGACGTGTGCGCGATGCAGGTCACCGACGCCGCCGACTGGCTGCGCGGTATCGGCGACAACGGCGTGGCACCGCTCGTGGCCAACCTGCTCCACCTCTTCGATTCGTTCGTCGACATCGGCCTGGGCTACCTCTCGCTCGACCGGCCCTCGGGCACGCTGTCGGGCGGCGAGTCACAACGAACGAAGATGGTCCGCCACATCGGGTCCGCGCTGACCGACGTCACCTACGTCTTCGACGAGCCCACCGTCGGCCTGCACCCGCACGATGTCGAGCGGATGAACAAGCTGCTCCTCGAGCTGCGCGACAAGGGCAATACCGTCCTCGTCGTCGAGCACAAGCCCGAGACGATCGTCATCGCCGACCACGTCGTCGACCTCGGCCCCGGGGCGGGCACGAATGGCGGCACCATCTGTTTCGAGGGCGATGTCGAGGGGCTGAAGGCGTCCGGCACCCTCACCGGGCGTCACCTCGATCACCGGGCCGTGCTCAAGGACACCATCCGTACGCCGACCGGCACGCTCGAGATTCGCGGCGCGAACGCGCACAACCTGCAGGACGTCGACGTCGACATCCCGCTCGGTGTGCTCTGCGTCGTGACCGGCGTGGCCGGGTCGGGCAAGAGTTCGCTGATCCACGGATCGATCCCCGACGGGGCGGGCGTGGTGTCCATCGACCAGGGCGCGATCCACGGCTCGCGCCGGAGCAACCCGGCGACGTACACCGGGCTGCTCGACCCGATCCGGACCGCGTTCGCGAAGGCCAACGGCGTGAAACCGGCCCTGTTCAGCGCCAACTCGGAGGGCGCTTGCCCCACCTGCAACGGCAACGGGAAGATCTACACCGAGCTCAGCTTCATGGAGACCGTGGCGACGACCTGCGAGGACTGCGGTGGCAAGCGCTTCCAGGCCGCGGTGCTCGAGCTGCGGCTCGGCGGCCTGAACATCGCGGAGGTGCTCGACCTCTCTGTCGCCGAAGCCCTCGAGTTCTTCGAGGGGGGCGAGGCCAGCACCCCGGCCGCCGCGACGATCCTGCAGCGCCTGGTCGACGTCGGGCTCGGCTATCTGAAGCTCGGCCAGCCGCTCCCGACCCTGTCAGGCGGCGAGCGACAGCGACTCAAGCTGGCCACCCGTATCGGCGAGAAGGGCGGCATCTACGTCCTCGACGAGCCGACCAGCGGCCTGCACCTCGCCGACGTGGATCACCTGCTCGGCCTGCTCGATCGACTCGTCGACAGCGGCAAGTCGGTCATCGTCATCGCGCATCACCAGGCGGTCATGGCGCACGCCGACTGGATCATCGACCTGGGACCGGGCGCCGGCCACGACGGCGGTCGGATCGTCTTCGAGGGCACGCCCGCCGACCTGGTCGCCGGCCGCAAGACGTTGACCGGCGAACACCTCGCGGCTTACGTCGGCGCCTGACCCGGCACTGCGGCCGCCGCGAATGCGGCCATGTCCCGGAACGTCGCGTCGGGCGTGGCCGATGCCTCGGGCGTGGCACCGGAACCGGGCCGGTCGCCGCGCCGGTTGATCCACACGGACGTCAGGCCGAGCCGCTGCGCGGGCGCGTGATCGTGGAACAGGCTCTGGGCGACGTGCAGGATCCGCTCTCGAGGCAGGCCGAGTCGTTCGAAGGCGAGCTGGAAGTTGCGCTCGTCCGGCTTGTACGAGCCCGCCTGCTGCGCGGTGACGATCCAGTCGAACTCGACGCCGAGGCGCTCGTTGGAGGCCGCGAACAGGTCGTCGTCGCAGTTCGTGATGACGCCCAGCCGGTATGGAGTCTTCAAGCGCGCGAGCGCGGCGGCCGAGTCGGGAAACGCCGGCCAATCGACCACTGAGCCGCCGAACGTGGCCGCCTCGGCGCCCGTCGGCTCGAAGCCGAGCTCCGCGCCCACCCCGCGCAGGCCGACGGCCAGCACGTCCCGGTAGCGAAGGTACGGGCCGGCTTCGGCCGCGGCCTCGTGACGGGCGTACCGCGCGAGCACCTCCTCCGTGTCCGCCTGGATCCCGTGGGCGCGCATGACCGGCTCGAACGCCTCGCTGAGCCCGGTCTCCCAGTCGATCAGCGTGCCGTAGCAGTCGAACGTGAGCGCCTCGAACCGCCCGTAGTCGAGCGGCGCCTGAGCGAGCATCATGCCTCCGAACCGTGACGCGAAAGGTGCGTCGAAGCATCGCATCTTCGAGCCGAGCGGAACTCAGTGGGGATGGAGGTCGTCCGCGGCCCATGAAGACCCGCCAGCGCCGTTGGCCGTTCGTCGCGGTCCTCGTCCTTCTCGTCGCCGCTTGCCACACGGCCCCGATCGGACCGGGCATTTCCATCAATGCGCAAGCCGGGCCGACCTGCCCCGTGGAGCGCGTTCCGCCCGACCCCGCCTGTAACTCGCGCCCCGTGGCCGGAGCGACGATCCTGATCCTCGATGGTTCAGGCAACACCGTGGCGCAGGTCAGGACCGACGACCAGGGCAATGCATTCGCACCGGTCGGGGAGGGCAACTACGTCGTGCAGCCCCAACCGGTCGAGGGCCTCATGGGCGGCGCGGCGGAAGTTCCCATCGCGGTGGCGCGCGACGCGCCGGCCATGGTGACCGTGGTCTACGACACGGGCATCCGCTAACCGACTGACAGAGCCGTGTGCCATCGGGTGTTCTTTGGCGCTCGGCGATCTATGGCCCGAGCGGCGCCACATCGAGATAGGCCTGGTTGGCCACTTCGAGATGGAGCGTGGCGTGGTCCTTTTGCGAGGCCGTATAGGTGGCGACCGTGATCGGCCCGCTCATGGTTTCAGCGTGGGCATCTCCTAGATGAGATGCGAGCCAGGTGAGGAGAGCGGCGCCCTGCGCCTCCCCGAGGGTGGCTCCGAGGAAGCCCGATAGCGGATCAAGGGCATCGATCGGGGCAAGGACCGTCTCGCTCGCCTTGCCTTTGACACTGGCGAATGCGTCGGCCAAGGATCCGTCCTGATCCGTGACCAGACCGATGACGCGCGTGCGGCCGTTCTCATCCGTCCTCTGGCAGCGTCGCACCGTGAACCCGGGCGCCTTGGCGCTCGGCTGCGCCGAAGCGCACGTGTAGCCCTGAGTCGTGTAATAGGCGGCGATGTCGTCTGCCGCGAAGGCGAAGTCTCCCCAGACGGCCGCCCTCGTACTCTCGGAGGACAGTATCGTCGTCGTCGCCGATGGACCCGAAGCGCCGGCCGTGGATTCGGATAGAGCCGGGCTCGGGGTCAGGCTGACCGAGCCGCAGGCTGCGGCCACGACGGCCGCGGCGATGATCGTGGCGAGGATGCCGAGTTGTGGCCCTTTGTCTCTCCTAGGACCATCGGTGAGACGGCGCGACCGAACGAATCGGGTCATCATTCGTTCCTACTCGATAGCAACGCATCCGCCTGAGGACACCTGATGAAGAAACGCGTCATCTCGACTCTCCTGGCGGCGACTTCCATCGTCGCTCTTTCCGCCCCCGTCGTGCTCGCCGCTCCGCCGGCTGGCGCCACTGATCATGGGGCTGCCGTCGCTGCCATCGCCAAGGCCGTCGACTCGGTCAGCGGCCAGGCTCACGGCGCCGCCGTCTCCGCCCTGGCCAAGACTCACGGTGCGGAAATCTCGGCGCTCGCCAAGGCCCAGGGCGCAGCCGCCTCTGCGGCTGGCAAGGCCAAGGGTGCGGCTGCTGCTGCCGCCGGCAAGGCCAATGGTGCGGCTGCCGCCGCCGCGGGCCAAGCCACGGGCGACGCTGCTGCCGCCGACGGACAGGCGACCGGCGCGGCCGCTGCCGCGGCCGGGAAGTCTCATCAGCCCTAGCGCTCACCGTTAGGCAGACCCGAAGAGGCCTCCCCAGAAGGGAGGCCTCTTTGTCTTGTGCCGCCAGACATGTTGGGATGTCCGACGCCCTTGACTGAACTTGGCGGTCCCGAACTCACTGTCCTGCATTGGCGACAGCAACCACGCCTCCGCGGCCCCGAGTAGACCGCCGCTCGGCGAATCGTGGTGCCGCCGGGCACCGGCCGCCAGTTTGTAAGGATGGGTGCAAGGAGCGCCGGCGTATCCTCCGGCCATGTCGCGATCGAGCGGTCCCGTGCGCGGGCTCCTGGGCCTTGGGATCCTCGCGGTCCTGATCGTCATCGTGGCCCTCCCCACGTTCGCGGCGGATCCCTCGGCTTCCCCGGACGGCGCCTCGCCTGCGGCGAGCGCCGAACCCACGCCAGAGCCGACGGCCGCACCCACGCCCGAGCCCACGGCCGCACCGACGCCGACGCCCGCCCCCGTCACGACGGCCGCGCCGGCCGCCACCGCCGGGCCCGATGTAACCGCCAAGCCCGCCAAGCCCGACAAGGGCGCGAAGCCGGACAAACGTTGCGACACCCCCGAGATCGACGTGACCGTTACCGGCGCGGTCGGCACGAAGACCGACGCCGACGCCGAGACGGAATACACGCTGAGTGCCGGCAGCAAGGTGCTCGTCCTCGACGCCGGACCACCTTGGTTCTACGGCGACAACCACCCGCTCAAGGCGTACGTCGGCAAGAAGGTGACCATCACCGGCTCCCAGCACACGGGCTCGAACGAGATCGAAGTCGTCGCCGTCGACGGCAAGGTCATCCGCGCCCAGGGCAAGCCGCCGTGGGCCGGTGGCTGGAAGGCCGTGGGTGCCCGGCATCCCGGCTGGTCCCAGGAGAAATGGGACCGCTGGCAGGCCAGGTCGGCGGCCAAGGCCAAGGCCTTCGGCCTCGATTGCTTCCCGCCCGGCTGGTGCAAGAAGGCCGGCAGCGCGGCAGCCCCCGGCGACAGGGTCGGGGCCGACGCCGGCGACTGACCGCGGGTCGCGAACAGCCGCGACACCCAAGACTCACGCGCATCGCGGCGCGTACGATGCCATCGATGCGCCTCCCCGTAGCCCTCGTCCAGCTCGACGCGACCGGTGATGTCGACGCCAACATCGCCTGCGCCGTCCAACTCGCCGATGAGGCCGCCGCCGGTGGCGCCCGGCTTGTCGCCCTCCCCGAATACCTCCAGTTCCGCGGCCCCGACGCCGGCTTCCGCGCGTCGGCACGACCGGTGCCCGGCGCGCTCACGGACGCGTTCGCGGCGGTCGCCCGCCGGCGGGACGCCTGGATCCTGGTCGGCAGCCTGGCCGAGACCTCGAGCGACCCGGACCGCCCCTACAACACGAGCGTGCTGATCGGCCCGGATGGGGCGATCGCGGCCACGTACCGCAAGATCCACCTGTTCGACGTCGCGGTCGATGCCGGCCCGGTCGACACGGAGTCGGCACGCGTCACCGCGGGCGAGGCCCCCGTGGTCGCCGACGTCGATGGCGTAGCGGTCGGGCTCTCGATCTGCTACGACCTCCGCTTCCCCGAGCTCTATCGATCGCTCGCGCTGGCCGGTGCCGAGGTTCTGACGGTCCCCGCCAACTTCACGGAGCGGACCGGCCGCGACCACTGGGAGGTGCTCCTCCGCGCTCGAGCCATCGAGAACGGCGCGTGGGTCCTGGCGCCCTCGCAGATCGGCGGCCCACCCGGCTCCCCGGCCTTCGGCCGCTCGATGATCATCGACCCGTGGGGGACCGTCGTCGCCCAGGCCGCCGACCAGGTCGGCATCATCCGGGCGGACGTGGAGACGGACCGCGTCGCCGCGGTCCGTCGTCAGATCCCTGTGCTGGCCAACCGGCGTCCGGCGGCCTATCGCTGAGGCGGTCTAGTTCTCCAGGCGGAGGACGTAGATGCCGAGATAGCGGGGCTTGGGGCAGCTGCCCGAGCAGCCAGTGACGTGGAGGGGCTCGCTTCCCACACCGTTGAACGGGCTGACGAAATAGCCGGTGATGGTCTTGGTCGCCTGGTCCGCACTCACGACGTGGAACATCGCCCAGCCCTGGAACAGCCCGTTGTCATCCACGACCGGAACGGGGACGTTGGTGCCGCTCAGGAGCTCGTTGACGTCGCCGAATAGCGTCGTGTGGTTACCCGAGTTGTACTGCGCGACGTATGGCAGCTTGCTGATGTCATCACTGGGAGTCAGGGTCGTCGTAACAGGGCTCGTCCCGTCGACCATCGAGCGTACTGTGGCCGAGTCGATGCTTCCGCAGGTGCCGTAACAGGTCCAGGCAAGGTCGTTGGCATTGTTCGGGATCGGACCATTGCCATCGCCGAACGTGAACGGGTGGAGTGGGTCGCTGTAGATCGCCAGCGGCGTCCCGCCCGGATCGCTGAAGATGTCCTTGTTGAAGATGAAGGGGGCACCGGTCGCGGTGTCGGGGATCCCGACTTCCACCCTGGCGGTCGTGCTGACCTGCCACTGGCTCATGCCGACCACGCCCGTGAAGTTGTTTTGGTGCGGCGCCGAAACGTCGACGATCACGCGGGTGTCGTTCTGCGCCCAAGTGACACCGACGGTCCTGCCCGTAGTGGGGTCGTTGGGATAGCCATTCGCGGCTGCGACGGCCTGCGCGGTGACGGTCGCTGCCGTCTTGTCACCGTTGACGAGGTAGTCATTGGCGCCGGCAAGTGCGGCGAGGTCCGCAGCGTTCTGCTGGCCGCGGCGCTGAGCGAAGGTCGAACCGCCGTCGAGCACGAGGCCGACCATCGCGATCATGGCCACGAGGGCCAGCGCGAAGATGACGATGATCTGACCGTCGGTGGCTCGGGTCCGCGAAGCGGTCCGGTCCGTCATGTCGTGTCCTTTCATGGGATGCGCACGCTGGCTTTGGATTGCATGTTCCAGGTGCCGAGCAGCCCCATGACGGGGGTGATCGGGGTGTATGGAGCGGCGATCGAAACGGTGACCTGGGCGCCGGACGGGCAGTTGCCGTAGACCGGGTCGAGCCCGGGTCCGCCGTCGATGTTCACGCAGGAGAAGGTGGGATCACCGAGGTTGGGGATGAGGCCCTTCTGGGTGTTCACGACCGCCGTGATCTCCGGGCCCCCGAAGACCGTGCCGGGATGGACGCTGGCGACGCGGGCGATCTCGCGAGCGGCCTGGGAGACGCCGTTGAACATGTAGATCCCGCGGCCCAGGTCGATGATGGCCATCATCAGGACGAGGAAGATGACGATGCTGAGCGAGAACTCGACGAGGGCCTGACCTCGCTCGCGCGGCCTGTGAAGGAAGCCCATCAGTTGCTCACACGGACTAGCACGACCTTGGTCGAGCTGCCCGCCGAGTTCGACACCGCCAGGGTGACGCTGAAGCCCGGGTTGGTGTTCGACTTCGTGAAGATGTAGGTCGGGTTCCGGCTCGTCGAGGTGCCGGCGCCATTGCCCTGGCCGTTCCCGTCCCCGAAGTTCCAGGACCAGACTGTGTTGCAGTGGCCGACCGGCATGTTCGTGGACAGGTCCGTGAAGTTGAACGTGGTCGTGTTCTTGAAGCCGCTCGTGGGCGCGACCGTGAAGTTGGCCGTGGGCTGGAGGCACGGGACCGGCGTTGGGGTCGGTGTCGGGCTCGCGGTCGGGACCGGGGTCGGGACACCAGTCGGGACCGGCGTCGGGGTGGGCGTGGGCGCAGGCGTCGGAGTCGGTGTCGGAGTTGGCGTGGCCGTCGGAGCGGCCACGGCCAGTGGCGGCTCGGTGATGATCTGCGCGGAGGCCGTCGACGTGAGCGTCACGTCGCTGCCGCCGAAGAACGGCGCCATCAGCGGTGTGATCAGCGAGAAGTGACCAAGGACGGTGACCTTCACCTTGTTGCCGATGCCCGTTGCGCACGACGGCGTGCACTGGAGCTGGACGTCGGCCTTCTGCACCTCGACGAAGGAGCCCTTCGCCTCGCTCAGGACGCGGCACATGACCCGGTTAAGGGTCGAGTTGCAGGGGGAATTCGCAATGAACGAGGTCGGCGAGTAGGCGGCCTCGTAGGCGCCCTCGCGGGCGGCGTTCGTGATGGTGATCTGCGAGTAGAACATGCGGCCGAGGTCAAGCGTCGCCGCGACCAACAGCATGAGGACCGGCAGGATCAGCGCCAACTCGACGATGCTCTGGCCTCGAGTACGAGGTCGGCGTCGGCGGCGTTCGAGGAGGCTGTTGAGAAGGCGCATCAAGGTTTCCTTGGATGGCGGGTTCGAGGTGTGTCACCAACACTCGGCGGTGCACCTTTCACGGTCCCTTGAAACGGTGCAGGCGTGCATAGCCCGGACGGGTGAACGGCGGGGGCTTGATGGTCCGGTCCGGGTCCTGCCGTCAGGGGCCAGCCGGGCGCCGCGCGAGCGCCCGGAATCAGAAGAGCCGCGCCCCCCGGGACGCGGCTCTTCGTTCCCCCGGAAGAAGCGCGATTACTTGATGAGCTGGATCCCGATCGCGACCGTGCCGCGGTCGAAGGACTGGCCCGGGATGATCGGTCCGGCCGTGACGTAGTTCACGAACCAGCCCTTGATGCAGCCCAGGAACCCGGCCCCGGTGTCTGTCGTGGGCACCAGCGGCGTGCCGGGCAGGTTGTTGCAGTCATCGCCCTCGGAACCCTGGACGAGCACCTGGTCGATCCAGAACACGGCCAGCGTATGGACGTAGTACCAGGTGTTATTGCCGACGGTGTCGACGCCCTCCTGGCCCGCCGGGCAGTCGACGCCGACGCCCGGGTTCACGCGGCAGGCGCCGTTGTTGAGCGGGATCAGGATGGGCTGGTGGATCCAGGCGCTCAGCTCGCCATCGACCGACGAGACGTTGCCGGCTTGCGTCTGGAACCAGCCCGGCAGATTGATGGTCACGTTGATCGGCCCGACGATCTCCTGCGCGAAGTTCATGCCCGGCGTGAGGTCGAGCTTACCGAATGCCCCCGATCCACCGCTGGAGCTCTTGCAGAAGGGCAGGATCGCCATCTTGGTCTGGTCACCGGTCGGGTTCGTGGGACTAGGCAGGGACTCGGCGCCGACCAACGGCCAGTAGCCCTCCAACTCGTGGCCCGGGGGCGGGGCGCCTACCCAGTTGCCCTGGATGAGGCTGCCCGACGTATCGCACTCCGACACCTGGACCGGGAAGGTCACCGGCAGCACGGTGCAGCCGTTCTCATCGGCGACACATGAGGCGCTCAAGGGGCCGGCCACGGTCGTCGCCTCGGCGGTAGCCGGGATCTGGTCAAAGCCGAAGATGCGGCTGAACGTCGTGCCGACGTTCCGTGTTCCGGTCGCCCGGACACCCTCCGCGCCGGCCGGGATCGCGCCGCCGCCATCGACCAGCGTGATGCCGATCGGTGTCCCGAAGTCGTCGGTGTACTCCGCCGTCCAGCTGTCGAGGCGGTTGGCAGTGGCGTTGTCGCTGACTGCCTGGTAGACGTCATGATTGGTCCGCGCGGCGCCGCCCATGTATTGCGCGATCACGACGGCACCCGCGGTCGATGCCCCGTCCGCGCCGTTCTGCGAGATGCGCTGCTGGGCGAACACGGCTCCGCCATCGATGACGAGCCCGACCATCCCGACGATCGCCACGAGGGCAAGGACCGCGACGATGAGGATCTGGCCTCGGGCGGCCTCGCGCGATGACGAAGGGCGCATGTTGGGGTTCCTTTCGGGAGTGGGCAGGCTGGACATCATGGCTGCTTCGGACATTTCAAGGGGTCGTCGTAGGCTGAGATCGCCAGGTTGGGGCAGACGAACTCGACCGGCACCTGGGCGTCGGTCTTGAAGGTGATCGGTCCGATGATCTGGCCGATGATCGGCGTGATCGCGGACCAGTCCGATTCGGCATTGACGACCGCAACGCACCCGACGGCGATCGAGCCGGCCGGGCAGACCGGGTTCGCGGTCACGGGGCTCAGCGTCGGGCCCTCCCGGAAGAAGCGCACGAACGTCGGGCTGGCGAGGTTGGTGATCGAGGTCCCGAAGGTCATCTCCTGCACGCGCTGCTTGATGAGCCCCACGTCCTGGTTCACCGCCGCGAGTCGCGCGCCCTCGCGCGCGGCATTCGTGAGGCCGTTGTAGGCGAACACGGCTCGCCCGACATCGAACACGGCGATGATGATCAGGATCGCGAGGGGGAACACGAGGGCGAACTCGGCCAGGGCCTGGCCGCGGCGCCGGGTCCGCGAGCGGCGAAAGGGGAGGAGGCGCATCACGGGCCGACCGTGATCGTCGCGGCGCATCCGCCCGGCTGGGGATCGATGGTCCCGCCGGTGATCGACTGCGTCACGATCTTGTAGTTGTTCGGGCCCGGGTCGAAGAGCACCGAGGTCGTGAAGCCGGCGGCGGCCCACTTGGCCTGCGCCTGATTGGTCCTCGTGTTGCCAAAGTCCGGCACCGTGCAGATCTTGTTCGTGATGACGATGTAGGCCTTCTTGATCAGCTCGTTCGTGGCACCGGTGCTATCGGTGACCTTGAGGCGGACGTCGTACGCGCCGTCGGTCAGGTACGCGTGGGTCGTGTTCAGACCCGTGGCATCGAACGTCCCGTTGTTGTCGAAGTCCCACTGGTAGCTGGTGTACGTGACTGCCCCGCCGCGAAGGTCGACGAAGCTGAACGTCACGGTCTGGGGCTCGACACCACTACGCGGCGTCCCGGTGAATTCGGCGATCGGCGCGGGCGCGTCCGGCGGCACGGTGACGGTGATGTAGGTGGCCTTTGCCGCGGTGTTGGAACCACCGGCGTTGGCGACCTGGAGCTGCACGCTGAACGTGCAGAACTGCCCGGCCGTGCCCGTGCACCCATAGGTGACCGTCTGGTTGCCCGCCGTCGTGGCGGTCGGAGGGCTGACGGTGCCCGACCCGGTGCCGCCTCGCGGCGTGACGTCGAAGTCCCAGAACTGGCTCGTGGGACCGCCCGTGGACTCATTCGTGAACGTCACCTGGAGCGACGGCCCCCAACCCGACTGGGGGGATCCGGTGAATTTCGCCACGGGGAGCGGGATGATCGGTGCCCCGCCGCCCGGGACCGTGGCCACGACGCCCTCCTTGACGGGGTACGTCGTCTCGGCGCTGACAAGGACGGGATTGCCGATGATGTTCGAGATCACCGGGGTGATGATGTTGAACTCACAGCTGAAGGCCACCTTCACCGGGGCACCCAGCTCCGTCCCGGCGCCAAGGATCGGCTCCGGCAGGGGGTTGGGCAGGACGCAGTTGATGAGGCGGGCGTCGTTCTTGACCTTGGCCTGGTAGCGCGCCTTCTCGCCGGTCGCATCGCCCGGGACGGCCCAGACCGACGCGTGTTCGGCCGCCTCGGCCGCGGCGAGCCGGGTCATCTGCTGCAGGTTGATCCAGCCCAGGAACACGCGACCGAAGTCGATCGCGGTCAGGGTGAGCAGCAGCAGGATGGGCACGACGAGGGCGAACTCGACCACGCTCTGGCCTCGCGTTCGCTCGCGGCGACGGCCCATGCGAAACGGTCCCTGCATCAAGTCCCCCGGAGAGTTGGTACG
>Ga0070699_100004574_pt1 | contig 12241 bp, 10 predicted proteins | sample KBSK1503metaG_FD_65473 | JGI IMG/M metagenome (GOLD analysis project Ga0070699, IMG submission 65473) | Corn, switchgrass and miscanthus rhizosphere microbial communities from Kellogg Biological Station, Michigan, USA - KBS K1-50-3 metaG | ecosystem: Host-associated > Plants > Roots >...
TCTCATTCCGAGCGGAGCCTACCCCTCCCCTAACTCCCTTTACCGGTTTAACTTCCGCCCCCATCCGAGCCGATTTTCCAAGGATACTGTGCCCAGGTCCACCGCATATTGGTCGGCCAACATGTACCCGGATTCCGAGGCGGAGCCTCGGCCCGCCGCGCCGTTGCGCGACCTGCCGCCGCTGGCCTCCGGGCGGTTTCGCTCCCTGCGGGACGGGCTGCTGGCGCTGCCGGAAGTCACCGAGCGAGTCCGCTTCATGGGCGTCCAGTGGCGCTGGGCCTGGGAATATGGGCTGCCGGGCCGGCGGCTCTGCTGGCTCCACGTCATGGACACCGGCATCGGCGGGACTTTCACGGTTTCAGACGATGAAGAACGGCACCTCCTGCTCACCCGGCGCGTTCCGGCCGTGGTGGCCCGGGCGATCCGGGATGGGCAACGTACCGGCCCCGTGCGGTGGTGCTGGATCGAGTTCGGCGAACGGCGAACCATCGAATCCTTCCTGGGATTCATGAAACGCAAGGCAGTGCTGGTCCGCGCTACTCCGGCCGATGTCAGGATTTTTGGTCGCTCCAAGACCGGCTGATCGGACCAGGTATCCGCGCCGCAAACTCCGGTCTTGCTTTATAGTGAATTATTTCACAAACTTCGTGCGCTTCGGGCCCTGGCTGCCGCCCGACCGCAACGTTGGCCGCACTGATTCCTCACGCCGGGTGGTACACGAGTATGCGTAAACTCGTCCTCCTTGGGAGCGGGACCACCGTCCTGGCTCTGGCCGGTCTCCTGCTGTTCCGGGTATCGTCCGGCGGGGGTCGCGGTCCGGCGCAATCGACGGCAACGGCGCCGGTCAATCCTGCCGCCATCGAGGATACCGCCGATCTTGCCGGACCGCGCCAACCGATTTTCTTCCGTCACGATATTCACGCCGGCCAATACCAGATCCAGTGCCAGTATTGCCATTACACCGCCGCGGTATCTTCCGAGCCCGGCATTCCCAGCGTCGAGACCTGCATGGGCTGCCATCTCGCGATATCGGGTTCCGACAGCGGTGGCCGGAGTGAAATCCGCAAGCTGCGCAAGTATTCCAGCGATAAGAAGCCGATGGAGTGGGTCCGGATTCACGCGGTCGCCCGCCACGTGCACTTCCCCCATAGCCGCCATATCAAGGCGATGGGGCCCACGGCCTGCATGACCTGTCATGGCGACGTCAAGCGCATGCCGCAGGTCTACAAGGTCAACAACATCACCAACATGGGTTTCTGTATCACCTGCCATCTCCAAAGAGGCGTCACGCGGGATTGTACGGTCTGTCATTACTAGCAAATGGCGTATGGCGTATGGCAACTCAATTGAGTTTCGAAATCGTTGCCATACACCATAAGCCATACGCAGTTTTGTCTCACAATGGAGCTCAGGATGGCTGAAGAAGTCCCCAACACCATCGACCGGCGGAAGTTCCTCACCGTGCTGGGCGTCACGGGTGGCGGCGCGGCGATGCTGTCAGGTTGCTCCACCGACCGGATCCAGAAACTGGTGCCTTACCTGGTCCAATCGGAGGACCAGGTTCCCGGCCTGCCCACCATATACGCCAGCACCTGCACCGAGTGCGCGGCGGGGTGTGGCCTGCATGTCCGGACCCGCGAAGGCAGGGCCATCAAGCTGGAGGGGAATCCCGATCACCCGGTGAACAAGGGCAAGCTCTGTTCGCTGGGCCAGTCCGCGCTCCAGTCCCTCTATCATCCGTCGCGGCTCAAGGGCCCGATGGCGCGCAACCCGGCGGGCGCGCTGGCCCCGGTCACCTGGGATGTTGCCATCGCCACGCTGGCGGAGAAGGCCGCGCAGGCTACCGGGAAGGTCGCGGTCGTATCGGGTTCACCCCGGGGAACTTTCTCCACGCTGCTGTCCGATTGGGCCGCCGCCCTGGGTGGACGCGTCGTCCGCTACCAGCCCTTCGATCATGAAGCGGTTCGTGCCGCCAATCTCCAGGTGTTCGGCATGGACCAGCTGCCGACCCACGATTTCAGCGCCGCGCGGCATATCGTCAGCTTCGGCGCGGATTTCCTGGAGAGCTGGCTGGCACCGGTAGAGAACCAGCGTGGATTCGCCGAGGCCCGCGACCCCAGTTCCGGTGAGGCCGCCAAGTTCGTCGCCTTTGCGCCCCGGCTCTCGCTCACCGCGATGAACGCGGACGAATGGCACATCACCCGGCCCGGTGGTGAGGCCGCGGTTGCCCTCGCCATGGCGAACGTGATCCTGGGCGAGCGCAGCGGTGCACCGGCCGATGCCAACGGGCTTCGGGGCGTGCTCGCCAAGTACACCGTCGAGATGGCGTCACAGGCCAGCGGGATCGGTCCCGAGGAGATCCGGCGGGCCGCACGGGAGTTCGCCTCGGCCAGTCCCAGCCTCGCGGTGGCCGGTGGCATCGGCAGCCAGCACCGGGGAGCCATCGAGCTCTGTGCCGCAGTGAACCTCCTCAACTACATCGCCGGCAACGTGGGGAAGACGGTGAATTTCGGCGCCGACCCCGATCATGGCGACGGCTATGGCGCGATGCTCCAGCTGGTCCAGGCCATGGAACAGGGCCAGGTAGCGGTGCTCCTGGTGCACGAGGCCAACCCCGGCTTCTCGCTGCCCCAGTCGGTCGGCTTCCTGGATCACCTGAAGAAGGTTCCCTTCAAGGTCTCCACCTCGCTCTATCTCGATGAGACCAGCTCGGCCTGCGACCTCATCATCCCCAACCACCACGCGCTGGAACGGTGGGACGATTCCCGTCCCCGGGCCGGTATTCACGGCATGCTGCAGCCGGTCATGGAGCCGGTCTTCCGTCCCGGTCCCGATCACGCCGGCACCATGGCGACCGGTGACGTGCTGCTCAAAGTCTCCCAGAAAGCCGGAGGGCCGCTGGCGCGCTTTACGGCGCCGACTTTCGAGGACTATCTCAAGGCTTCGTTTGCTACCGCGCATGGCGGCGGCGATCCGGCCTGGCGGGCTGCCCTCCAGAAGGGTGGAGTCTTCGATCCGGCTCCCACGGCCGCGCCCCGGCTCGCCGCCGGCGCGGGACAGGCCGGCTTCACCCCGCCCGAGTTTGACGGCACCGGAGATTTCTTCTTCGCCACCTTCGCGTCGGTCTATCATGATGGCCGGGGCGCCAACCGCCCCTGGCTGCTCGAGCTTCCCGATCCGGTCACCAAGATCACCTGGCATTCCTGGGTCGAGATCCATCCCGAGACCGCCCGCGCGATGAACGTGAAAGAAGGCGAGATCCTCCGGCTTACCTCGCCCGCCGGCAGTATCGAAGCGCCGGCCTATGTCCATGCCGGTATCCACCCCAACACCGTTGCGGTGCCGCTCGGCCTGGGCCACACCGAGTACGGCGAGTGGGGCAGCGGGCGCGGGGTCAATCCGCTCAACCTGCTGAGCGCCCGGGACGGCCAGGGCTTCCTGCCTTACCTCGGCACCAAGGTGGCGGTCGCCAAGACCGGAAACTGGATCAAGGTTGCCAAGACCGAGGGCAATCCCCGCCAGCTGGGCCGCGGTATTGCCAACGCTATGCCGATTGGGGCGGTGAAGCAGGGGCTCACGCTGGAACAATTCGAGCGGGGCGAGGGTCATGGCGAGCCGGAGATAAACCCTCCACGCGAGGTGGAGGCACTCAAGGGATTCAGGGACTCGCAACAACAGCAGACCAAGCACGGCGAGTACGCCAGGGAACACCCCCAATGGGGCATGACCATCGACCTGGCGCGCTGCACCGGCTGCTCGGCCTGCGTGGTGGCCTGCTACTCGGAAAACAACATTCCCTGGGTCGGCGAGGATGAAGTCCGCCGGGGCCGGGAGATGAGCTGGATGCGGATCGAGCGGTACTGGGAGGGCGGGGACAACGGCCAGCCGCTGGAAGGCCGGGTAATTCCCATGCTCTGCCAGCACTGCGGCAACGCGCCCTGCGAGACGGTCTGTCCGGTGTACGCCGCCTATCACACCGCGGATGGTCTGAACGGCCAGGTCTACAATCGCTGCGTGGGTACCCGCTACTGCTCCAACAACTGCCCCTACAAGGTTCGCTATTTCAACTGGTTCGCTTACGGGAAGAAGGCGTTTCCCCAGCCGCTCAATTTCCAGCTCAACCCCGACGTGGTGGTCCGGGCCCGCGGGGTCATGGAGAAGTGCACCTTCTGCATTCAGCGGATCCGGGGCGCGCAGAACCAGGCCAGGTTGCAGGACCGCACGCTGGTAGACGGCGAATTCACCAGCGCCTGCGCCCAGGCCTGCCCCTCGGACGCCATCATTTTCGGGAACCGAGCCGATCCGGGCAGCCGGGTGAGCCAAAGTGCAGAAGACAAGCGAGGCTATCACGTGCTGGAGGAGCTGAACACCAGGCCTGCCATCACCTACCTGGCCAAAGTCCTGCACCGGTCGGAGGCCTGAGCCATGGCTGCCGTGGCGCAACCCCACCTCCCGACCCAGACTCACGCCGAAGTTACCCGGGATGTCGTAGGCACGCTGGGCGCGCCCAGCAAGGGCTACCTGCTGCTCCTGGCCGGCGCGATCACGTTCTTCCTGATCGGCGTCACCACTTTCGTCATTGAGCTTCGGGTCGGTCTCGGCATTGCGGGCTATAACCCGCCGGTGATGTGGCTGGTCTATATCACCAACTTCGTGTTCTGGGTCGGCATCGGCCACGCCGGTACCCTGATCTCGGCCATTCTTTACCTGTTCCGCTCGCCCTGGCGCACCGTGGTGTACCGCGCCACCGAGGCGATGACCGTGTTCGCCGTGATGACGGCAGGTCTGTTCCCCATCGTACACATCGGCCGCCAGTGGTTCTTCTACTGGTTGTTGCCCTATCCCAACCAGCGCTTCCTGTGGCCCAACTTCAAGTCGCCGCTGATCTGGGACGTGTTCGCGATCGGAACCTACCTCACCGTGTCCACCACCTTCCTGGTGGTCGGGCTGGTTCCAGACATCGCCGCGGTGCGGGACAAAGTGGGCGGCTGGCGCAGCAAGGTGTACTCGATGTTCGCGATCGGCTGGAAAGGCACCGATAACCAGTGGCGCCATTACAGCCGGGCCTACCTCTACCTCGCGGCCCTGGCGACGCCGCTGGTCCTCTCGGTGCACTCCGTCGTGTCCTGGGACTTCGCCATGAGCATCGTGCCGGGGTGGCACGGAACCATCTTCGCGCCCTACTTCGTGGCCGGCGCCATTTACTCCGGCATCGGCATGGTGTTCACCTTGCTGATCCCGCTCCGCAAGGCGCTCAAGCTGGAGCACATGATTACGGAGTACCATTTCGAGCAGCTGGCCAAGCTTACCCTGCTGACCGGCTCGATCCTGTTCTATGCCTACGCGATGGAGTATTTCGTCGCCTGGTACAGCGGCAACACCTTCGAGCAGACCACCTTCTTCCGCCGGGCCTTCGGTCCCCAGTGGTGGGCCGGGTGGTCGATGATCATCTGCAACGCGTTCGTATCCCAGCTGCTCTGGTTCAGGAAGATCCGGCGCAACGTCACCGCGCTCTTCATCATTTCGATCTTCATCAACATCGGCATGTGGTTCGAGCGCTACGTGATCATCGCGTCTTCGCTGAGCAACGACTTCCTCCCCTACGCCTGGGGCCAGGCCAACCCGACCTGGGCCGACTGGGGAATCCTGATCGGTTCGTTCGGCTGGTTCGGGATGTGGTTCCTGATGTTCGCCCGCACCTTCCCGATCGTGGCCATCCAGGAGGTGAAAGAGCTGATTCCCTATCCGCGGCGGAAGGGAGGCCACTGATGGCGAAGACTGTTCCCGGCGTGCTGGCGACCTTCCGGCATGTCGACGCCGCCGTGGATGCCATCCGGTCCCTGCGCCGCCAAGGCTCCAAGGATCTCACGGTCTATACCGCGGCGCCCAATCACGAGATCGAGCTGGCGCTGGGCCACAAGGTGAGCCCGGTGCGACTGTTTACCCTGCTGGGTGGCATCACCGGCTGCACCGCCGGCCTGGCCATGACCTTCTGGATGTCGCTCGACTGGCCCCTGCTGGTGGGCGGCAAGCCGATCGCGACCGTGCCCCCCTACGTCGTGATCATGTTCGAGCTCACCGTACTCTGCGGCTCGCTCATGACGGTCACCGGGATCGTGGTCCTGTCCGCCCTGCTTCGCAAGAAGGGCGCGGCCTACGATCCCCGGTATACCGATGACCGGATCGGCATTTTCGTCCCCTGCCGGCCAGAGGAATTCGGCACCGTGGAATCCATGCTGATGAAAGCCGGGGCCGAGGAGGTACGCCATGACGCGGACTGACCGCGCCCGCCGGCTGGCCCTGGTTCTGGTGGTCGCCCTGGGCGGCTGCCAGATCTGGTATGACAAAGTGCCCTCGCCCGACGACCTGATGCACGCGATTCCATGGTTCAACGCGATGATCGGCAGTCCGGCCGTCTATCCCTACTCGACCGCCGACATACCCCGCTATACCGTTCCCGGCAGCGTGCCGGTGACCGGGGGCGAGCCGGACTACGAGGCGAACTGGAAGCAAGCCAAGACAGTGGAAGCCGACGCCCTGGTGAATCCCACCGATCGGGCGCCTTCCGCGGCCGGCGACTCCACGTTTCACACCTTCTGCGCCCCCTGCCATGGCGCCGCGGGCGCCGGTGACGGACTGGTGGGCCGGAAGATGGGCGCTCCCAGCATCGTGACCGACCGGGCCCGGGCCTTCAGCGACGGCTATCTCTACAGCATGATTCGCTACGGCCGCGGCGTAATGCCCCGTTACGGCGACAAGATCGTCAATCCCGACCGGCGCTGGGCGGTGGTGAACTACGTGAGGTGGCTCCAGGCTCAGGGTGTGCCTGCGGCTCCCACTGCCCCGGCTGCCAGAGGAACCGTCCAATGACCGTCGCCGCGCAGCGTGAGCGCCTGCTCAACCAGCCCCTCGGCGGCCGCTTCGGGCTCTACCTCGGCCTCGGATTGGTGCTCACCGTCGGCGGGCTGGGGCTGCTGATTCCCGCTCTCCTGGGAGCCCACAGAGACCGGGCCTGGCATCTCTTCCTGGTCAACTGGCTCTTCTTTACCAGCCTCGCGACCGGCAGTATCGCCGTCTCCGCGGTGCACAAGATCGCCAACGCCAAGTGGTCCGGCGTGATCATCCGCTTTGCCCAGGCGAACGTGTTCTTCCTGCCGGTATCGTTTGCCGGATTCCTGCTCATCTTCGGTCCCGGATACCACCACATCTTCCCGGAGATGCACGGCCTGAGTCATGGCAAGGAACTCTGGCTTTCGCGGCCCTGGATGTTCTGGCGCCTGTTTATCGGCCTGGGAGCGCTCTACACCATTGCCTTCCGGTTCATCTGGTCCGACCTGCTTCCCGACGTCCAGGCGGTGGCGGGACATGCCACCGGGGCGGTCCGCGCCCGGTTCGAGGCCTGGGCGGCGCGCGCCAGGTACGACGGCAGCGCCGAAAGCCTCGCCCGGCAAGAGGTGAAGGTGCACCGGATGGCGCCGATCTACATCGTGACCTACGCGTTCGTGATGACCGCGATCGCCTTCGATTGCATCATGGCGCTCCAACCCCACTGGTTCAGCAACCTGCTGGGCGGCTTTTTCTTTATGGGCGCCTTCCTGGCTGGTCACATGCTGCTGGTCCACACCTCGATGTACGGCAGCAATACCCTCGGCTTCTCCGACCTGGTGTCGCCCAAGCAGCGCCACGACCTCGGCAAGCTCTGCTTCGGATTCACCGTGTTCTGGGCCTACCTTATGTGGGCCCAGTTCCTGGTGATCTGGTACGGCAACCTCCCGGAGGAAACCGGCTTCGTCTTCGCCCGGCTCTGGGGCCCGTGGATGCCGATTGGCCGCGCCGTGTTCCTCGGCGTGTTCCTGATTCCATTTATCGGGTTGCTGGGAGTCAAACCCAAGAAGACCAAGCTGACGCTCGGCCTGTTTGCCGCCATCAGCCTGGTCGCGATCTGGCTGGAGCGGTATCTGCTGGTACTGCCCTCGGTCACCCGGCTCCCCGGGCCCGCCTTCGGCATGCCGGAGCTGGGCGCCACCCTGCTCTTCGCCGGACTCTTTCTCCTGGCCTACTGGTTCTTCACCCAGCGCTACCCGATGGTCTCTCCCCGGCTCGCGATGATCACCATCGAGGGCGAGCTGCACCATGCGGAGAGCATGTTCGATCATGACGAGGCGGAGTCGGATTACATGCCGGAAGCGCAACACTAAGGGCGGTAATGGGCGGTAATGGGCGGTAGAAAAGCACAAAGGGCGAGATCCTCTCCGGGAACTCGCCCTTTTCGTATGATATTACCGTCTCCTACCGCCTATTACCGCCCATCACCGCCCATTACCGCCCATTACCGCCCATTACCGCCCATTACCGCCCATTACCGCCCATTACCGCCTTATGGCTTGGTAACTGGCATCGCCAACCGGTTCATCAGCGCTCGCAGTGAATCGGCCGGGCCCCGGATCGCGACGATACGGTCGCCGAAGCGCAGGGTCATCAGCGCATCGAACGCGCGGGAGGCCGCCGTGGTCCGGTCGCGCCCGTCGTGGGCCAGGAGATCGGTCATCTGGGCCGCAGGGCCCTCGATGGTGCGGATGACCTCACCGGTGGCGAGCTGCTGGTCCACCGCCACGATCTTCTCGTTGGGCCGGAGTCCCTGCACCTTCACCTGCACCACCTGGAGCCCGGGGACCGAGGGAAGCGGGGCGCCGGATTCCTCTTCCGCGGCGGCCACCGAAACGATCCGCCACATGCTCTCGGTCGCCAGCTCGGGAATCTCCCGTTCGTTGGCGAGTACCGTACTGTTCACCTGGGAGAACCGGGTGCTGTCTTCCGCGTTGTTGCCCCGGTCGGCGGCCAGGCCATGCACGGTCGGGGACAGCGGCGCCGGCGCCCGGCTGGTATCGGTCTGGGCCGGTCGTTCCCGGCTGGCCCCGGGATTGGTGGCGACCTGGCGAACGATCGGAGACCCGACTACATCGATGTGACGGGGAGAAGGAGTGGACGACCGAGCGCTACTATCTGGAATCAAGGACGACTGGGCCGCAGCCGCCTCTGGGATTGCATTTGCTGCTCCCCGATCCCTTGTCTCGGCCGCCCTCTCGCGTCCGGTATCGCGTCCCGCCCACATGTGCGCGCTCCAACCCAGTCCGAGGGCCGCGACGATGCTCGCCGCCCAGGAGCCCAGCCGAACCATCCGGTGCCGGCGGCTCTGGAGCACTCCGGCGCGGATCCGGATGGCTTCAACGCTGGGAGGCAGCGACGCCGGCGGAGCGAGGACAGCCAGCATCGCCGTCGTCCGGTCGCGCAACGCCGCGATCCCGTCCCGCTGCGCTTGGCAGGCGGGACACGAGGCCAGATGGCTTTCGATCTCCACGCACTGCGACCGGCTCAGGGCCTGGTCGAGGTAGGCGTGGAGTTCGTCCTCAGGAATGTGCGGCATGATCCTCATGATCCTGCAGTTCGTCCCGGTCGTGGGCTTCCACCAGGCGGCGGCGAGCCCGGGCTAAAGTAGTGCCAACAGCCCCGACCGCCAGCCCGGTCTGCTGGGCGATTTCGGGATAGCTGAGTCCGGAGTCCCAGAGCAGCAGCACTTCACGATCCCGCGGGGTGAGCTGGTCCAGCGCCCGCTGGACTTTCTCCATCTGCTCGTCGTGCTCGACCGCGTCATCCGCCGCCATTTCCCGGGTCGGCAGGATGACCGGATCGGACTTGAGCAGGGTGAGGTGCCGCTTGCGCCGCACCGCCGCCCGCGCCTCGTCTCGCGCCAGGTTGGCCGCGACCGCGAAGACCCAGGCTCTGGGCTTCTCGGGCCGGTGTGCCATGGCGCGGACGAAGACTTCCTGGGCCAGGTCCTGGGCCCGGTCCGCGTCCCATACCTTGCGGTACAGGAAGCGCACGACCGCGCTATAGGTGGTCCGGTACAGGGCTTCGAGCTCGTCTTCCAAGCGGGGATCTCCCGGGTTTTCTGCTGAAGCGTTGCTACCCGTATCTGGCGGCCGGTGGCCATTCCCGCCGCCTCGGGTAGAAGACGCTCACCACGAGCCTCGGTTGCACACCCAACTCGGCTAATACTAAGGGGGTAGGTCGGCAGGGCGGCAAGTCGGCAGGCGGCACCAGTTGAGGGCCGCGTGATTCGACCGAACTAGGTGCCGACCTGCCGTCCGGCCGCCTTGCCGGCTTGGAAGACGCACCCTGGATGCAGCCCCTTTCCCTCGTGGGGCCACTCGCTGCACAAATCCGGCTTGGCCGGCCGGTGATCCTCCCGGTACCTTCCATGAAGGGAGCAGGCCACCCCGTCTTCCCCCAGATAGGCGCAGGCCGAAATCAGCTCGGCCGACACCGAAAATGCTCCTTCCCGTTCCACTTTGCACAAATAGGGAGATTTCCGGTTCCGAACCAGGCTATCCAGCCGGTGATTGGACTCGTTACACATGATCTCGATTTCGAGATCGCGGCAGCAGGCGGCCCGCCGAGTGTGGTCGGACGTCTGGCACTGGGCCGTCGCGCAGGGGTTGGAGCCGTTCAAGACCGGCAAGGAGTGTTTAGGATATCTGAGTTCGTGGTCCCCGACCTGGCGATCCGATACCACCCGGAACCGGTCCCCGCCTAACTGGCGCGGCTGGTCCGGGCGGGATTGCTTCCGAGGCCTGGGACCCTGGAAACCGTACATGCTGCACGACACACCGGCTTCGTTCGCCTGGTAGAACCGGCAGGGCACATGGATGACAGCATCCACGTACACGTCCTCCTCATCTTCCCAGAGCTCGCCGAACTGGATTCGCTGGGTGTGGCCCAGGAGCCAGGTGGTTTCGTGGTCAAGCGACTCGGTGCCGTCTTCGAGACTGCCCACTCGAAGGGTCACCCGGAGCGCTCGACAATGGGCGCCCATAGCCTGGCACGGAGGGGGGATGGTCAAGGAGGAGAACTAGCGTATTTTAGGGCACTCGGATATACTTGTGAAACGATTCACAAGCACCGGCGCGTGGGGACGAGCGGCGGAAATCCATCGGCAAAACTAATGTTTCGGGAGGCCTGACAGCAATGCGCGCGAAATTCTTCCTTGCGGGGTTGGTGGTGGTTGCAGCGGCGTGTGGCAAGAAGGGTGGGGACACGGCGGCGGACACCACCGCCACAATGGCGCCTTCGACTCCCGCCGCGACACCGCCGGCGGCGGCCACGGGCACCGCGCACGATGTGAACATGGAGCTCGATGGCTCGACCTACAAGTTTGAGCCGGCCGCTCTGACCATCAAATCGGGCGACGTGGTGCGGTTCCATGATGTGAGCGGCGGACCCCATAACGTGTCCTTCTATACCGACAGCATTCCGGCTGGTGCTGCCGCGGCGCTCACCGCCGGCATGCCGGACCAGACCGCTCCGCTCTCCGGTCCGCTCCTGGTCGAGCCGAATGCGGTGTATACCGTCAGCTTCGCCGGGGCGCCGGCGGGGACCTACAAGCTCTATTGCCTGCCGCACACGGCGATGGGCATGAAGGCCACGATCACGGTTCAATAGGTCTAAAGGTCGATCTCAGATCGACCCCGACCCCGAACCCCCCGGCGCCATGCCGGGGGGTTTTGGTTTTCCGGAAACAATCGCTGGATACCTGCGTATCTTTGACTGTCCCGCAAGAGATTCTTCGGTCGCTACGCTCTCTCAGGATAACACCATGCGACGCCTGACCCTCCTTGCCATTCTCGTGGTTTTCCCGGCAGCCTGGCTGATTCAACCCATCCAGCCGGTCACCGGTGCGGCAACCATTACCGAATACCGGATCCCGCGGAGCGGGTCCTTCCCTCACGACCCCGCGGTGAGCGCCGACGGCACGGTCTGGTACACCGACCAGGCCAACAGCTTCATCGGGAGGATGAACCCTGCGACCGGACTGATCATCGACTATCCCACGCCCACCCCGCAGTCCGGCCCTCACGGGATCGAGGTGGCGGCCGACGGCTATGTCTGGTATACCGGGCAGGCCGCCGGCGTTCTGGGTCGGCTGGATCCGAAAGATGGTCGCATCGATGAGTTCAGCTTGCCCGACAATGCGTCGCATCCCCACACTCCGATCATCGTGGCCGGCACCGTCTGGTTCACCGACGCGAACAACAATACCTACGGCCGGCTGGATCCCCGCACCGGCCAGGTCAAGGTGTTCAGCTCGACCACCCCGAATTCGATTCCCTACGGCATGCGCGCCGCGCCTGACGGCTCCATCTGGATTGCGATGCTGGGGACCAACAAGCTGGGCCGGGTGGAC
>Ga0070699_100004575_pt1 | contig 12239 bp, 7 predicted proteins | sample KBSK1503metaG_FD_65473 | JGI IMG/M metagenome (GOLD analysis project Ga0070699, IMG submission 65473) | Corn, switchgrass and miscanthus rhizosphere microbial communities from Kellogg Biological Station, Michigan, USA - KBS K1-50-3 metaG | ecosystem: Host-associated > Plants > Roots >...
CTGCCGGCCGGCGCCTACAGCGTCAAGGTCGAACTGCAAGGCTTCCGGACGGTGACGCAGGAGGGCGTCAGGCTCGCCGCCGCCGAAATCAAGACCGTCAACGTCACGCTGCAGGTGGGCGCGACGTCGGAGAACGTCACGGTCGCCGCGGCCATCCCGCTGGTGGAGACGGCGCAGGCGCGCGTCTCGGGGCTGATCACCGAGAGCCAGGTGAAGGATCTGCCGCTCGTCGGGCGCAACTTCTTCAACCTCGTCGTGTTGACGCCCGGCGTCAGCGGGCGCGCCGCCGGCGGCGGCCAGGCCTACGCGCAGTCGAACGCCGACATCTTCATCAACGAGTACAGCGTCAGCATGAACGCGAACGGATCGCGCACCGAGTCGAACAACTTCATGGTCGACTCGTCCACGATCAGCTCGACGCAGCGCAGCGGCGTCGTCAACATCACGCCGAATCCCGAAATGGTGGAAGAGCTGCGCGTCTCGGTGAACAACTTCACCACCGAATACGGACGCAACGGATCGGTGCTGACGCAGATCGTCACCAAGAGCGGTACCAACGACTGGCACGGCAGCGGCAGCCTCTTCTTCACGAACAACCACCTGCAGGGCAAGAACAATTTCCAGAAACAGACGCCCGGGTTCGAGCATCCCGATTTCAGCCGGAAGGAGTACTCGTGGGGGCTCGGCGGCAAGATCGTCAAGGACCACACGTTCTTCTTCACCTCGGGGGACGTGCTGCGATCCGACGTGGCCATCAACCGCGCCGCGACGATCGTGACGCCGCAGTTCATCGACTTCATGAAGCGGAGCCGGCCGAACAACATCTCGACCTACGTGATGAGCACGTTCCCGGCGTCGTTCAGCGCGGAGCGCAACTTCCAGACGGCGGCGCAGCACCTCGGCGCCGCCTGCGCCGGCAGCGAGCTCATCGCGTCGCCGGCCGGGCAGATTCCCTGCAACCTGCCGGTGACCGGCGAGGGCACGTTCAACACGACGTCGCCGCGCAAAGGACTGCAGTACACCGGCCGGCTCGATCACTATTTCAACGGCAACAAGGACCGCGTCTACGGATCGTTCAACCGCACGACCGTCGACAAGGTGCTCTTCGGCGTACCGGATGTGTACCCCGACTTCAACACGATCTCGCCGACCAACAACATGCTGTTCAACACGAACTGGACGAGAGCCATCTCCTCCAACACGTTGAACGAGGCGACGTTCTCGTGGGTCCGCGTGTACGGCAACCTGCCGCTGAACCGTCCCGACGTGCCGGGCATTCAGGTGACGGGAATCGAGCGGTATCAGACCACCTGGGGGCCGAACGATTTCGTCCAGAACAACTTCGAGTGGCGCGACGTGGTGACGTGGACGCGAGGTGCGCACGCGCTGAAGACCGGCGGCGAGTTCCACCGCGAGCACGCGGACAACGAAGGATCGCGCGTCTTCAACCGCCCGATTTACACGTTCAACAGCGTGTTCGACTTCGCGGCCGACAGCCCGACGCGGCAGGACAACCTCGCGATCGATCCGCGCACCGGCGGCGCAGTCACCGATCTGCTGCGGCTGCACCGCACGCACGCGCTGGCGGCGTTCGGTCAGGACGAATGGAAAGTCAAACCGAACCTGACGTTGAGCCTCGGGCTGCGCTACGAAGGGTTCCTGAACATCAAGGACAACGCCGGTCCGATGACCGCGCTCGAATTCGCGCAGCGCACCGGCAACCTCCAGGATGATCTCAAAACGGCGCGCATCGTCGAGCGCCCGTATCCGTTGAACGGCGGGTTGTGGAGCGGCGGCCAGCACACGGTCGCGCCGCGATTCGGCGTCGCGTGGGATCCGACGAAGGAAGGCACCACGTCGATCCGCGGCGGGTGGGGACGGTTCTACGAGCGGATGTCCAACCAGCTGTGGGATTCCGAGTACACGAATCTGCCGTCGTTCGCCGTCACGTCGGCGACGATCTTCGATCGCGTCAGGCCGGTCTTCGGCCTCGGCCAGACGGATCAGAAGCCGTACAACTTCCCGCGTCCGTCCGGTCTGACCGCCGGCCTCAACGGACAAGGCGGCCTGGTGAACGGACGCGCGAAAGCCGATTTGCTCGATCCCGACATCGGCACGCAATATCAGGACAACTGGTTCTTCGGCGTGCAGCGCAGCATCGGCCGCCAGGTCGCCGTGGAAGCGGACTACCTCGGGTCGCGCGGCCGCAACATGTACTTGCGATACGACATCAACCGCTTCAACGGCGATCTCTTCGATGGTGTCTTCGACGGGATTCTTCCGGGTGTGTCGTCGCTGCTGTTCGGTCAGTCGATTGACAAAGCGCACTACAACGGCGGCACCGTGTCCGTGCGGGTCAACCGCGGCGACCTTCAGTTCGGCGGGGCGTATACGATTGGCAAGTCGATCGACTTCTCGAGCACGATCACACCGGATCCGCGTCCCGACGCCTTCGGTCCTGCGCAGCAGGACGAGGGTCCGTCGAACTTCGACATCCGCCACAAGCTGTCAGCGCATCTGAACTGGAAGATACCGGGGCCCACCTCGGGAGTGGCGAGGACGTTCGCCGGAGGCTGGCAGCTCGCGAGCGTCATGATCGCGCAGAGCGGCTCACCGTTCTCGGTGGTGTGCACCGGCCGCTCTTTCATCCCGATCCGCGACAGCGCCGGACGAATCATCGGCAACAGCGGGTGCGACTACAACGCCGACGGAACTACCTACGATCGCCCGAACATCCCGTCGTTCGGTTCGTCGCTGTCGGGCCTGACGAACGACAATTTCCTGAACGGCATCTTCAAAGCGTCCGACTTCCCGACGCCTGCGCCGGGAACGCAGGGGAATCTCGGGCGGAACACGTTCATCGGCCCGCGATACTTCAACGTCGACGTCTCGCTCATCAAGGCGTTCCGCGTCCCGTGGATCACCGGTCCCGCGGCCGACGTGCAGTTCCGCCTCGAGGCGTTCAACGCCTTGAACACGACAAACCTCGACCCGCCGGTCAATAATCTGGCGAGCCCGTTGTTCGGGCGCTCGGTGTCGGCGCTCCCGGGTCGAATCCTGCAGCTTTCCGGGAGGCTGATCTTCTAACGAAGCGCCCACGAAAAGTTCTATTTCTTTTTCGGCCACGTGGACATGTCAGTCATCAATGTCGCGGTGTCGCTCCTGACGCTCGCGATAGCGCAGTTCGCCGTCGCCGCCGCCGGTGCGCAGTTGCCGTGTGGCTCGACCCCGTACGAGTGCGCGATTTCCGAGGTCCAGCGCGGAGACTTCGACGCGGCCATTCGGTCGCTGAATGACCTGCTCGCGCGAGCGCCCGGAGATCTCAAGGCGCTCAACCTCCTCGGCATCGCCCTCTCGAGCGCGGGAAGGCCGGACGAAGCGAACGTCCGGTTTCGCGAGGCGCTTGGGATCGATCCAACCTTCTCCGCCGCGCTGAAGAACCTCGCCATCAACGAATTCGACCAGGGACAGATCGCGGAAGCCGAGCGCGATTTCGAAGCCGCGCTGGCGCGCATCCCGGACGATGACGTCGTCCACGTGCACCTGGGCGAGATCGCGTTCGAGCGGAAGCGTTGCGGTGCTGCGATCGCGCATTACGAGAAAAGCGGGCGCCGCGTCGCGCAGAATCCGCGTTGGACTCTGCACTACGCGACGTGCCTCGCCGGCGAGCGCGAGACCGCGAAAGCGGTCGCCGCGCTCGAGAGCGTTTCAGCTTCCGATGCCGCAACGCGATTCGACGCCGGCGTCATGCTTGGAGAGGCCGGCGCGTACGCCGACGCCGCCAGGTTTTTCGCTTCGGCCCGGAACGGGTACGAGAATCCGTACGCCGCGGCGTACAACGAGACGCTGATGCGCATCAAGGCGGCCGACTACGACGGCGCGATCGGCGTCGCCGAGAAATTCTTCGAGGGCGACAAGACGCCCGCCGAGCTCTGCAACCTCGTCTCGCAGGCGTATCTCAAAACGGGACGGATCAAGGAAGCGTACGACGCGCTGCGCGCCGCGACGCGGGCGCAGCCCAGCGCGGAGGAGAACTACGTCGACCTCGCGAGCATCTGCATCGATCATCAGAATTTCGATCTCGGCCTCGAGATCATCGGCATCGGGCTGCAGTACCGGCCCGACTCGTCCATCCTGCACCTGCAGCGCGGCGTCGTACACGCCATGCGCGCCGAGCTCGGTCCGGCCGAAGAGGACTTCGATACCGCCCGCCGGCTCACGCCCGATCAGCCCGGACCATACGCGGGCCTCGCGATGATCTGGATGCAGACCGGCCAGGCCGATAAAGCGGTGGACGTGCTCAGGCGCGAAATGCGCCGCCGCGACCGCGACCACGTCGTCCCCTACCTGTTCGCGGTGGCGCTGATGCGCTCGGGTGTCGATGCCGCGGCTCCGGAGGCGGCGGAGGCCGTCGATGCGCTTCAGGCCGCGATCCGGGCGAACGCCGAGTTCGCGCCGGCGCACAGCGAGCTCGGACGTCTGCTGCTGAAGCGCGGCGAGGTCGACGGGGCGATCCGCGAGCTCGAGCGCGCCGTCGCGATCGATCCGGAAATCACGGCGGCGCTGTACAACCTGGGACAGGCGTACCGGCGCAAGGGCGACACCGCGCGCGCCGCCGAGCTCCTCGCGCGCGTGACGAAACTGAATGCGCAGGAACGAGGCGATGATCCCGCGCGCGATCTGAAGCGAACCGTCATTCGAATCGTGCGCGAAGGCGCGTCCCCGAGGAACTAGCGAGAATGCCTTCGCTGAACTGCTACCCGCGCCAGAATGGCCACGACACGCACGAACACACGAAGCTCACGAAACATATCGAGAGTTTTTCGTGTGTTTCGTGATTGCGTGTGTGTCGTGGCGATGCTGTGGACGGCCACCGTGCCGGCGGCCGCGCAGCTCGCCGAAGCGGTGCGCCACGATCGGGCGGGCGTCGCGCTCGGGGATTCCGGACGAATCGATGCGGCGCTGGCGGAATTTCGCGAGGCCATCCGCATCGATCCCGGCTTTGCCGAGGCGCGATTTCATCACGCGCTCGCGCTCGAACGCTCCGGGCAGCTGCGAGCGGCCGTTTCCGAGTACGAGCAGGCGCTCGACATCAAGCCGGAGCTGCTCGAGGCGCGCTACGGCCTCAGCGCCTCCTGCGCCAGGATCGGCGACCTCGACGGCGCGATCGCGCTGCTCCGCGACGTCGTCGACGCGCTGCCGAAGGTCGCCGAGGCACGCCACAATCTCGGCCTCGAGCTCTGGAATCGGTACAAGCGATCGTCCGGGCTCCGGCGGCATCGCGATCTGGACGAGGCGGGCGAAGAGTTGAAGGCGGCAACGGCGCTCGAGCCGCGTGAGCCGCGGTTTCATGCCGCGCTCGGGCAGCTGCTTGCGGATACCGAGGATCTCCAGTCGGCGGTCGCCGAGCTCCGCGCCGCGCTCTCGCTGGCGCCGTCGGATCCGGAGAACGCCTACAACCTGGGTCTGGCGCTCCGTCTCGCGGGCGACCTCGACGCGGCCGAATCACAGTTCCGGATCGCAACTCGTGAGAACAGTCATCACGCAGCGGCTCACCGCGCGCTCGGGCTCGTGCTGCGCCAGAAGGGAGACTACGCCGGCGCCGCCGACGCGCTCGGCCGTGCCGTCGACGTGCGCCCGGACGATGCGCAGGCGCACCATCTGATGGCGACAGTGCTGCTCAAACTGGATCGCACGGACGAAGCGGTCGCGGAGCTGCGCACGGCGATCGGGCTCGATCCGAACCTATCGGAAGCGCGCGTCGTCCTCGCGCAGACGCTCGCGAGAAGCGGTCATGCCGGCGAGGCGCGCCAGCAGCAGGCCGAAGTCGAGCGGATCAACGCCGAGAACGCCGCGTACGGACGGACGCTCGTCCTGCTGCAGACAGCGGCCGAGCGGCTCGACAAAGGAGACGTCGACGCGGCGATCGCACAGCTGCGCGAAGCGACGGCGCTGAACCCTTCGTTCGCTGAGGCGCATTACCAGCTCGGACGTGCGCTGGAGCGATCGCCCGCGCAAGCAGCGGCGGCCGAATCGGCGTTCAGGCGTGTGCTGCAGCTGAATGCGGATCACGCGGCCGCGCATTATCGCCTCGGCGTGCTGCTCATGCGGCGCGATCGATCCGGTTCGGCGAGCGAGCTGCAGCGAGCGCTGGAAATCGAGCCGGGTTTCGTCGACGCCCACAGCGCCCTCGCCCGGCTGGCCGGTGACGCGAACGATCAGCGCACGATGATCAGCGAGTTGCGGAAGGTCATCATCTGGACCCCGCGGATCGCAGACGCGCATTTCGACCTCGCGGCCGCCCTGACGGCGCAGGGCGACGCGGAGGCGGCGGCGCGTGAGACGGCGATCGCGCGGCGGCTGCAGGAGGCGCAGCGTCCACGTCGGTAGCGGCCGGATCCGGCCGCCCTTTCGAGCTCTTCAGGAAGTTCATGTACGACTCGAGCGCCCGCCGGTTGTGCTGCCGCACGGCGGCTTCGAGCGTCGGCAGATCGCCATCGCGCATCGCGGCCAGAATGGTCCGGTGCTCCTGCTGCGCGCGCTTCACCCGGTGCACGAGGACGCCGCTGAAGAAATAGCGCCGCACGCGATCCCAGCGCGCGAGCATCCGTTCGGTCATCTCGCGAAGCATCGGCAGGCCCGCGAGCGTGCTGATGGTGAGATGAAACCGCGTGTTGAGGGCGGCCCACTCGCCGTAGCGCTTCGCCGCGACGTCGCGGTCCATCTCGGCGACGAGCTTCGCCAGCGATTCGATCTCGCGCGGATCGGCGCGCTCGGCGACGAGCCGCGACGCGACGACTTCGAGCCCCTCGAGCACGGCAAAAACGTCCTGGACCGACTCGGGCGAGACCGGCGCGACCGTCACGCCGGTGTGCGGGACGGTGACGACGAGCCCCTCCGACTGCAGCATCTGAATGGCTTCGCGGACGGGGATGGTGCTGACCTGCAGGCGGCGCGCGAGGTCGTCGATGACGAGGCGCTCGCCGGGGCGGAGCTCGCAGCGCATGATGGCGTCGCGCAGGGTCTGGTAGGCGAACTCCTGCTTGGTGCGATGTCGCGCGTCCCGATCGCCCAGCGGCATGGTGCCCACAGTGTAGCGCGGCGCCTGCTGGAATATATGATATATCGCTATGCGCGATCGGGCACGCGCCCTCGCCGCCGCGTTCCTCGCGCTCTTCTCCATCGTCGGCTTTGCGCTGTACGGCCTCCCCTTCTTCTACGATTTCTTCGTCCAGGACCTCGGCTGGACGCGCCGGCAGGTGACCTCCGGCAACGCCATCAGCAAGGTCGTCGTCGGACCGGTCTTCGGGTTCCTCGCCGGCGCCATCGTCGACCGCTTCGGCGCGCGGCGCCTCATGCTCGCCGGCATCGTGATGGCCGGCGCCGCCGTGGTCGGCCTCTCCACCATCACGACGCTCGGCGGCTTCTACGTCTTCTACTTCCTCAACGCGCTCGGCTACGTCTGCGGTGGACCGCTGCCGTGCCAGGTGCTGCTCACGCGCTGGTTCGACAGCGGGCGGGGGAAGGCGATGGGGGTCGCGTACCTCGGCATCGGCGTCGGCGGCGCGCTCGTGCCGATTCTCGCGCACGCGTTGACCACGGCGTTCGGGTGGCGCGGCGCGCTCCGCTGGCTCGGCGTGCTGATGATCGCCGTGGCGTTTCCGCCCGTGTACTTCGTGAAGGACAGCAGAGACCGTGCAGGGGCGGAGCTTGCTCCGCCCGACCGGTCTGTGTCTGTGTCGCCGTCGCCTCGGGCCGAGCGAGCTCGGCCCCTACGACAGATCATGTCTTCGTCGGCGTTCTGGCTGCTCGCGATCGGCAGCATGACGTCGATCGGCGCCATCGGCGGCACGACGCAGAACCTGAAGCTGTATCTGAGCCTCGACCGGCATCTCGATCAGGCCGACATCGCCGGCATTCTGTCGCTGCTCTTGATCGGCAGCCTCGTCGGACGCATCACGATGGGATGGCTGGCCGACCGCTGGGAGAAGAAGCACGTGATGGTTCTGGTGTACGCGATCGTCGCGCTGTCGATTCCGCCGCTGGCGATGTCGTCGATGCCGGCGATGCTGCGCCTGTTCGCGTTTCTCTTCGGCGTCGGGTTGGGCGGCGACTACATGCTGATTCCTCTGATGGCCGCCGAGCTGTTCGGCGTCCGCGTCATGGGACGCCTGCTCGGCGTCATCATCACCGCCGACGGCATCGCCGAAGCGGTCGTGCCGATGGGCGTGGCCGCGCTCCGCGATTCCACGGGCAGCTACGCACCGGGCTTCTTCGTGCTCGTCGCGCTGGCCGCGATCGGTGCGGCCGCGATCTCGCTGCTTCCGTCGAGGCAGACGGCGCTCAGCGCGATCGAACCACTCGAATCAGGTGGTCGGTGAACGCGTGGTGCATCTCAGGGACTTCGTACTTCGGCATGTGGCAGGTGACGCAGCCGCCGGCCGCGACCGTGCACGCAGGCGCCGTGTGCGCCGCGTCAGCCGCCGCGCCTCGCGCGGCGTGGCAGCCCAGACAGCGCGCGTCGTACGCCGCGGCATCGCGGACGAGCGGAACGTGCGGGTTGTGGCAGGTAACGCACGTCAGGCGGCGGTCGCCGCCGTTCCAGCACGTGCTCGACAGCAATCGATACGGCTGCGAGCGAAGCGCGGCGATGCCTTTCTCGTCGGCCAGCTTCACGTCCCAGAACGTCGCGTGGCAGGCGCCGCAGAAATCGACGATGTCGACCGGTTCGAGCTTCGCCGGATTGAGGATCGCGGCGCGTCCGTCGCCGGTCCGGCGATCGCGCATCGCCTCGACATGGGCGCGTCCGGGTCCGTGGCACGCCTCGCACGTCACGCCAGGCGTGGCGGCATCCGGGTTGAAGACGCCGTCGGCCGACGGCGCCGTCGCATGGCACGCGAAGCATCGGCGCACTTCGGCCGCGCCAACCGTGCGCGCGGCGGCTTCGCCGATCGTGCGCGGCGCCGCGGCGCGTGCCGGGGTGAAATCGAGCGCGCGGATGCCGTCGTAGTAGCTGACGCGTGCCTCGTGGAACGAGCCGTCCTGCGCGAAGAGGAATGACTGCCCGACTTTCCCGACGCCGAACGCCCAGGCGAGCGGGGCGGACAGCGTGGCGTCGCCGTCGCTGACGCGGTACACGCTCTGCGAATCCTCGGTCCGGATTTCGTACGCATATCCGCCGGACTTGAACTCGAGATGCCGGTTCGCGCGCAGCGGCTCCGATGCATGCGCCCGCGTCATCGTCCGCGCCATCGACGTGGCAGGTTGGGTCGCCGCCTCGCGGCGATGGCACGCGGCGCATGCCTCTGCGCCGACGTAATCCTTTCGTGCAGCCGCTGCTTTCGTCGGCCACCACCCCGCAGCTTGAATCCGGTCGGCCGTCGCCATCTGCGCGCGAAGCGCTGCCGCCATCGCACACACGGCGATGACGACAACTATCGAAGAGGATCGAGCGCGGCGAATCAGAACGACTCCTTCTCCACCGTCGCGCGCTTCACGTCCGGCAGGCCGGGGCTGTTGCGAAGCAGGAAGTCGGTGACGCTGCGCAGCGTGAAGAGCCCGCGCTCGACGCCGGTCGCGAGGATCGCGAACCATCCGCCGTGCAGAATCGAGACGTCGCGGATGACGACGTTGCGGCTGTTCTTGAGGCTGATCGCCTTGTCGCCGCTCCCTTTCGGCGTCGTGTCGTTGTGATTGCGGACGAGCCCGCTGCCGTGAATCAGGCCGGGCCCGGTGATCGACACGTTCTCGACGCCGTCGCCCCACATCAGCGCGTTGTGCCAGTGGCTGTGGCCGAAGTCCTGAAACTTGTCCCAGGCGTTCGGCTCCCTCGCGGGGCCCCACCCCCGCTCGCCTCGCTCGCGCACTCGCGCTCGCTCGAACCGCAGGCGCTGCCCGCGCGCGTATCCGGAACAGAACGTCACCGCGGTGTCGAGGAATTCCATGCGTCTCCTTCCGGGAACTGATACGCGCGTCGCGAGGATTCGCGGATGGTGATGCTGTAGCCGGGAGTCGTCGGCGCCATGTAGCGGCCGCGGCGGATGACGACCGGCTCCTCGAAGTGCTCGTGGAGGTGATCGACGTACTCGATGACCCGGCCGTCCATCGACGCGGACACGGCGATGAAATCGAACATCGACAGATGCTGCACGTACTCGCACAGGCCGACGCCGCCCGCGTGCGGGCACACGGGGACGCCGAACTTCGCAGCCATCAGGATGACCGCGAGGTTTTCGTTCACGCCCCCGAGGCGGCAGCTGTCGATCTGACAGAAGTCGATGGCGCCGGCTTGCATCAGCTGTTTGAACATGACGCGGTTCGCGCAATGCTCGCCGGTGGCGACGCCGACGCCCATCGGACGCACCGCTTTCGCGATTGCCAGATGGGCGAGCACGTCGTCGGGGCTCGTCGGCTCTTCGATCCACCAGAGCCGCATCGGCGCGAGCGCGCGCACGCGATCGATCGCTTCGCCGACCTCCCATCGCTGGTTCGCGTCGGCCATCAGCGTGCGATCGGGCCCGATCGCTTCGCGTACGAGCGCGAGGCGGCGGCGATCGTCGTCGGGCCGGCCTCCCACTTTCACCTTGAAGTGCGTCCACCCCTCAGCGAGCGCCTGACGGCACAGCGACAGGATCGCTTCGTCGCTGTAGCCCATCCAGCCGACCGACGTCGTGTAAGCCGGGTAGCCGCAGCGCAGGAGCTCCGCCTCGCGATCGCGCTTCGTGCGCGCATGCCGTTCGAGCAGGCCGATGGCTTCGTCCCGTGAGAGTGCGTCGGAGATGTAGCGGAAATCGATGCACGAGACGAGCTGCGGCGGCGTCATGTCGGCCAGCAGCTTCCAGAGCGGTTTCCGCTCCGCCTTCGCGTACAGATCCCAGACCGCGTTGACGACCGCGGCCAGCGCGAGATGAATGACCCCTTTCTCGGGACCGAGCCATCGGAGCTGCGAGTCCGACGCGAGCCGGCGCCAGAACGCGGCGAAGTCCGAGGCGATCTCTTCGAGGCGCTGGCCGACGACGAGGTGCCGGAACGCGTTGACCGCCGCGACAACCACTTCGTTGCCGCGGCCAATCGTGAACGTCAACCCGTGGCCCTCGACGCCGGCATCGGTCGTCAGGACGACATATGCGGCCGAGTAATCGGGATCGACGTGCACGGCATCGGTGCCGGCACACGTCTTCGACGTGGGGAACCGCAGGTCGAGGACGTGAAGGCCGCGGATCATCATGGTGTTCTCGACACGGAGCGCTTGGAGAACACAGAGTGAGACAGACCACAGAGACACAGAGACACAGAGGAAAGCAAAGGCAGCGATCGCTGAGCACTCACCGTGTGAACGCCGATCGCGTCGACGGCGGCGGCCTGCGTAGCGGGCCGCTGGCGGGCGAAACAGAACCTGCCGACGAATCGCGAATGATCGCGCGCGACTCGTCGGCGGGTTCTGTTTCGCCCGCACACACCGCTTCGCGGTGCGCCGTCGACGCGAGGCGCTCCGTGTCTCTGTGTCTCTGTGGCTGATTTCACTCTGTGTTCTCTGCTATCTCTGTGAACTCCTCCACCGATCCAGCGCCACCGCGCCGACGATGATCGATCCGGTGACGATCTGCTGCACCCAGTTCGGCAGTCCCTGCTGGGAGCAGCCGATTTGAATCACCGCCATGATTGCCGCGCCGGCGATCGTGCCGACGACGCTGCCTTTGCCGCCCGACAGGCTGCCGCCGCCGATGATGACGGCAGCGATGACGTCGAGCTCGAGGCCGACGGCGACGGTCGGATCGCCGACCGACAGCTTGGAGAACTCCATGACGCCCGCGAGCGCGGCGCAGGCGCCCGCGATGGCGTACACCGCGACCTTCGTGCGGTTGATGCGGACGCCGCACAGCCGCGCCGTCCGCTCGCTCGATCCGATGGCGAACAGGTGACGCCCGAAACGCGTGTACCGAAGCGTGAGCGCCACGACGATCGCGAGCGCAACGGTGAGCCAGATGCCGGTCGGCAGCAGCACCCCGCTGCCGTCGCGCACCGTCCGCAGCAGGTTGTTCAACCACGTGATCGGCGCCTCGATGCGCCGCTCGTCGGCGAGTCCTTTCGCCGCGCCTCGCACGAGCAGCATCGTGCCGAGCGTGACGATGAACGGCACGACGCGGAGCTGCGTGATCAGCAGGCCGTTGGCGGCGCCGCACAACGCGCCGGCGACGATTGCGCCGACGGCCGACACGGCCGGGCCCATGTGCCGATTG
>Ga0070699_100004576_pt1 | contig 12239 bp, 26 predicted proteins | sample KBSK1503metaG_FD_65473 | JGI IMG/M metagenome (GOLD analysis project Ga0070699, IMG submission 65473) | Corn, switchgrass and miscanthus rhizosphere microbial communities from Kellogg Biological Station, Michigan, USA - KBS K1-50-3 metaG | ecosystem: Host-associated > Plants > Roots >...
CCCAGCTTTTCTTGTTGTACTGCAACCGATGGCATTTCAAATGCTTCCACTTGTAGGACGATCTTGTGGCCAGATAAAGCCGTCACAAGGACGGCTATTTCGTTCAATCTTTTGCGGACTCACCGCACTACTCTGACCATTTGTTAAAAAAGAGGCTCTTGGCTATGCTGCTTAGCTCTCACACCACAACAACAACGCCAGGAGGCCTCTAAAATGGAAAAACAAACACTGTTGCCAGAACTGCTTTATTCATTACGCGAAACCCAACTTCAAACTGTTCATGCACTTGTTGATATATGCCGATTAGCTGTATGGTCGCTTTTGCTATTAGCCGGCAGTATTGCTCTGCTCGCCTTACAAGACATTTTCGGCGCATTGATCATACAAATTGCTGCCGGAGTGCTTCTAACGGCCAGCCTCGGCCTGTTCGTATGGGCTCTATTCGTACTGCCCGACAGTTACGACGACTTGATTCCAGATGCCAGCGAAGTTGAGCAGGCAATCCTGCGAGAGCTACAGCGACCGCTCGGTGACTTGGAACAAACTGGCCCGAAATTGCCAGAGTCGTGAGACCCGTTAAGGCTAGAAATAAGGCTGCATCGAGGACGTCGGCCATTTAAGCAGCAGCCCTCTGTTTCAAAAGGGCTTTGCGGGTAACTTTCCCGCCAGTCACTTGCTCAATGACTTGCGAGTAGTTCGTCTCCCCCGTCCATTCGGTGCGAGGGAGACACCCTGCTGCCTCCCATTTCAAAACAGCCTGGTAGCTTTTGAGGCCGCAGGCATTGGATATCCGCCGAAGGCCAGCCAACCGCGCAGGTCCAGCGAACGTAATTGCAAGAGTGATGAGGTTAGTTTCCATGACGTCAACAATAACCCAGAGTTATCGTCCAGTCAATAAGCAGAAGTTACCGCTTCAGGCCGCATACTGCCCCATCGACGGAGGAAGCATGAAATACAGAGATTTCGGTACTAGATTTTCAGAAGCGTGTCGCGAGGCGGTGCCAAAACTGCCGGATACTAATAAAGAGTTGGGCAAAATATTCGATGTAAGCGGCCCAATGATTACCTATTGGCGCAAAGGACAAAAGCTGCCGGCCATGGAAACGGCACAAGTAATAGCTAAACGCTGTGGTGTTTGCGTCGAATGGTTATTAACAGGAAGGGGTCCAAAATACCCCGAAATATCTAATAAACAAATAACCCAGGCTGCAAACATTGTTCTACAAGCTCTTCCAGAGCTGGCTGACAGTCAGCTGGACTTGCTGGCCCGCATGGCGCAAGAGCTTCTCTCCGCCGCAAAGAAAGTTGATGATTAACTTCCTCAAGCCAAAGCCAGCGATCCCGCGGGCTTAGCTGCCACAAAATCCCCGCAATACCCGCCACCGTTATGCCTTTCAGCACAATCAAATCCATTTTTACGTCCTCGTTCAAAAAAATAACTTTGGGTTATTGACTTCTCGGTAACCCAGAGTTATCATCATTCCATCGGGTCCAAAAAGCAATTGTTATTTTCACGGAGCAGCTTCGGAACCGAACAAAGTACGCCCCCTGACACATTTACGCAACAGAGTTTCGGCGTCAGGTGGCAAATGTAATGGTCGGTTTAAACGTTAATAACGAGGGGAAGGAAATGGGTAGAGAAATTAGAAAAGTTCCGGCTGGCTGGCAGCATCCGAAATATTCAAAAGAGCAAACCAGCCATACATGGCAGGAAGATGCTTTCCATCCGATGTACGACATGGATTACGACACGGCATGTGCTGATTGGTATGCAGAGGCCGCGGAATTTACGCCCAATGAATATGCAAAATGGTTTCACGATTATTACGGAAGTCCGCCCGATAAAGAATATTACAGAGAGCAAAGTTGGACAGAAGAGGAGGCAACGCATTTCGTTGTTTATGAAACCGTCAGTGAAGGAACCCCGGTAACACCGATATTTGAAAAACCCGAAGACCTTATTGCTTATCTCGTAGAAAACGGCGACTTCTGGGACCAAAAACGAGGTGACGGTGGCTGGGATAGAGAGGCGGCGGAAAAATTTGTTGGCTGCGGTTTCGCATTCAGCATCGCCATTAATGATGGAAATGTCTTATCCCCGCGCGATGCAGAAATGTACAACTAATTCCTCAATGGCTCTCCCGCAGAGCCATTCGGGAAGGGGTTTGAAAGAGTTATGCGGGCGTAGCTCAGAGAGAGCAGACGCGAACCCAGCGCTCAGGTCCGGCGGAGATATCCGCAAGGTGCAACTCCCGGCGCCCGCTCCATTAATCATGGTTAACGAATAGAGGGAAGAGGAATGCATACGCCGGGACCTTGGAAAGCCAGATCTTCGGATGCCCTTACTGTTGTTATGGCTGGAAGATATTACGTCGCCACACTCCATGGCGTGCCTGACGGCGATCATGTGGCCAATGCCAACTTAATTGCAGCAGCACCAGAGCTTTTAGAGGCCCTGAAATACGCAAAGCGAATGCTCTCCCCTATTGAGCATGATGTGAAATATGTCGAAGAAGTAATAGCCAAAGCCCAAGGCAAAGAACTCACGGCAGGGCAGGCGCTGGATGTGTGGCTTGAGTATGCAGTTAAGCAGGAATCGACAATTATGCACCTTGACGTGCGTTTGTTTGCTGATGCAATCGAAGGTTACACAACACCGATGATTTGCCTTAAGAAAGCCGGCATCGAGATCAAGTTTGGAGAAGAGTCATGAACTCAATAGAGATTTTAGACGATTGTTTCCGCAACATGTTTGATATGCCTCCGGCGAAAGAGCGGCCCCTGGAAGGGCCTATAGAGCGCGAAACGTTAAGCCTTGGCATTGCCATCAAACGCCTCAGAAAGAGCCTGGATAGCCTCGGCATGAAGTCTCCGTACTGGGATGAAATGGTCGTCATGATGCGCGATGAAACGTCTGACGATGAAGCAGATCGTGTTGCTCTGGCCATACAACAAAGAGAGTCAACGGTATTGCTGGACATCATGCAAAACATTGAACAGCGGGCTATTCGCAAGACTGCCGAAAGATTCATTGATGATCTTGGGGCAATTAAATGAAAGAACGCCCAATGTTATTCAGCGGCCCAATGGTTCAGGCAATCCTGCGCGATGAAAATCCGAAAACGCAGACGCGGAGAATTGTTAAGCCGCAGCCACATGAAGGCTGGTCTGTTTGGCAAGATGAAAGCAATGGCCAGTGGGTGCAGTCTGGATATGGCGAGGCTGGAGATGACATGTTGCATTGCCCGCATGGAGCGCTCGGTGATCGACTGTGGGTGCGCGAGACATGGGCGCGTTACAACATCGACCAAGAGTCTCACCAAATAGCATATCGCGCAACGGAACCTGCTGATTGGCCTGCTGATGGTCAGTGGCGCCCATCAATCCATATGCCACGCTGGGCCTCACGCATTGATCTGGAAATTATTGGCGTACGTGTGGAGCGGTTGCAGGAGATCAGCGAAGCCGATGCATGCGCAGAGGGTGCGATTCAAGCCTTATGCACCGGCTACCCATACCACAACCCACCATCGACATATCGGAATGGCTTCAGCCAGATATGGGAATCCATCAATGGCTCTGAAAGCTGGGCCGAAAATCCCTGGGTGTGGGTTATTGAATTTAAAAGGATAAAACCATGAACATCACCCACCTCTCAGACAAAGATTTCATGGAGCGAATTATGAAGCCAAAGGATGACAGGCAAGAGCTGTGGGATTTGGCCATTGAGGTCACGAAACGGAGTTTGTATAGCGCGCATATTTATTCAATCGATGATGGAGTTCGTGTGGTTGTACTCAATTCCAGCGGTCAGTCTGTTATCGATGCGAACTGCATGCTCCCTCAAGATTTAGACGATGAATTCGCCAAGCGCATGAAGAGAAAATATATCCGAACGATTATGGACGATATGCGGAAGTTGATTAAAAACAATCCGGAGACTGCGGCATGAGCGAGTGGAAATCGATTGAAACAGCTCCAAGGAATGGTTCGGATATGTTGCTATGGGATGGCACCCTAATAAGGCTTGGGTTTTGGGATGGCAATAGATTTTCTATTTGGCCTGGCCGCGCAGAATGTAAATTTCCAACACATTGGATGCCGCTTCCGGAGCCGCCAAAATGAAAACCTACAAAGACACAAACAACCACTGGATATCCGAACTTCGCGTAGGGAATATTATCTGTATCTGCGAAGCGAATAAGCGGGCTGAGGCTCGGCGTGGGGTTGTTGAATTGGCTAAACGGAGGATTGGAAATGGGCGAAGCAATTGAAGGCATGAGAGCGCTTCAGGATCACAACAAAGCGCTGAAGCGTAAATACGGCATCAATTGCCCGCAATGCGCAGTGGCTAGACCGAAGGCGCATCCGACTATCCTGATGCCTCAACAGCGCTGCAAAGTTGACGGCTATCGCGATTCTCGGCCTGAACTTACTGATGAACAATGGAGAGATGTATGAAAGAGTTAGCGGCAGTTGAGCAACAACCGAGCCGGCTTGTGATTCATCAAGAGCCAAACCCGTTAGCCGGCACGCCTGCCTATATGTTGCAGCTGGCAGTCGAGCAGAATGCTGATCTGGCGAAGTTGGAAAAGCTGATGGAATTGCAGGAAAGGTGGGAAAAGAACGAAGCCCGCAAAGCATTTGTAGTGGCCCTGAGCGCCTTCAAGGCGAATCCACCGGAGCTTACCAAGAACAAGCATGTGCGGTTTGACACACAGAAAGGTGTCACCGAATACAACCATGCAACGCTTGATCATGTCTCTTCAGAAATTGGCAAGGCTTTGGCGGTACACGGTCTCAGTCATCGCTGGGACGTTGAGCAGCAAGCAGGCGGAATCATCTGCGTCACTTGTGTACTTACGCATATTCTCGGTCATAGCGAGCGTGTGCCCATGCAATCGCTTGCTGATCAATCAGGCGGCAAGAACAGCATTCAGGCCATCGGTTCGACCGTGACCTATTTGCAGCGGTATACCTTGCTCGCCGCAACCGGCGTAGCAGTAAAAGGGCAAGACGACGATGGCGTGAAGTCCGAGGGCGCCGGCCTGATTACTGACGACCAGGCAATGAATATCCAAGCATTGGCCGACGAAGTTAAAGCCGATATTCCAAAATTCCTTAAATACGTTGGCGCCGCGGAAATTGGTCTGATCAAAGCTAAAGATTATGACCGCGCTGTTTCAGCCCTTGAGAAAAAGAGAGCATCCAAATGACTGAGATTATTCAAGGCTCGGAGGCTTGGTTGCAGCTTCGCGTGGGAAAGGTTACAGCAAGCCGCATTGCCGATCTGATGGCCAAGACAAAAAGCGGCTGGGGCGCATCCAGAGCGAACTATTGTGCTCAGCTGGTGGCCGAGCGGTTAACCGGCATGCCGGCAGAAAGCTATTCCAATGGTGCCATGCAATGGGGTATCGAGAAGGAACCCTTTGCGCGCGCAGCCTATGAGTTTGACAAGGACTGCGACGTTATTCAGGTCGCGTTTGTCGAGCACCCAAGGATCGCCATGAGCGGTGCATCGCCTGATGGATGTGTCGGTGATGATGGGCTGTTGGAAATTAAATGCCCAAACACCGCAACACACATTGAAACACTTCTCGGCGAATCGGTGCCCGCGAAATATGAATTGCAAATGCAGTGGCAAATGGCCTGCACGGGGCGGAATTGGTGCGATTTTGTTTCCTATGATCCCCGTATGCCAGAAAACCTCTCGTTCTTCTGCAAGCGAGTCCAGCGCGACTCATTGAAGATTGTAGAGCTTGAGCGTGAAGTGCAGGCATTTTTGCAGGAGGTTGATCAACTGGTTATTGCTCTGAAGGAGAAAGCAGCATGAGCGAACTCAAGGAGCTGATTGTAATTGAGCCGGAAAAGGCGCTGACCGTATTCACAACGGATAATGCGCTTGAGCCGTATCTGAAGTTGGTCAAGGTCGAAATCGACAAACATGTTCCGGATACATCGACCAAAAAGGGCCGGGAAGCCATTGCATCGCTGGCTTATAAGGTCGCGCAGGTTAAATCTGCCGTCGATAAAATCGGCAAAGACCTGAAGGACGAACAAAAGAAAATCCCCGATCTGATCGACAGGGCGCGTAATTACGCAAAGGAGACCTTGCAGACCTGGCAGGACGAATGCCGGAAGCCGCTGACCGATTGGGAAATTGCCGAAGAAACGCGAATCGAAAAGCACAAGGTTGATCTTGCTGAATTGCTTCAGGTCGGCATGTATACCAAAAACAATTGGGGTTCCATCCCTCTCGATGCCATGCGGGATCGGCTCGCTGAAATCGAAACGCAGCCAATGACCGAACAGTTTTGGGAAGAGTTCCATGCTGAAGCCATTAAAGCGCATGCGGCCGCGATTACCGATATTAAGGACGCCATTGAGACTAGAGCCAAATACGATGCCGAACAGTTAGAGCTTGCCGAACTCCGCCGCCAGAAGGAGGAACGCGAAGCTAGGGAACGTGTTGAAGCCGCAGCCAAGGCCCAAGCCGAACACGAAGAAAATATTCGCCAAGAGGCTGCCCTGAAGGCCCAGCAGGAGGCTGAAGCCAAAGCCGAGGCAGAGCGTAAGGCCGAAGCTGATCGCATCGCCAGGGAGCAGCGCGAAGCCGAAGAGAGGGCGCAGGCTGAACGAGAAGCTGCCGAAAAGAGGGAGCGAGAATTGCAGGACGCAATCGACAGCGCAAAGCGTGAAGCCGAAGCGGCTGCACAGCGAGAAATTCAAGCGAAGTTAGCTGCCGAAAAACTTGCTCGCGACAATGAGGCCCGTATTGCACAAGCTGCCAAGGATGCCGAGGAAAGGCTTAAGCGCGAACAGGAAGCCGCAAAACAGCGCGAAGCCGCCGAACTGGCTCGCCGCGAAGCCAACAAGAAGCATGCTGCCAAAATCAACAATGAAGCATTGCAAGCCTTCATCAAAGGCGGCATTACTGAAGAATTCGCCAAGCAGGTTGTAACGCTGATTGCGAAGAAAGAAATACCGCATGTGAGCATTGCTTATTAACCCTTTCCAGGTCTAGCGGCGCCGGTATGGGCCGCTCTTTTTAAGGTGACATATGATTAAATTAACGACTCTGGCTTTAACGATTTTGCTTTGCGCTTGTACCAATGATAACGATGCCAAGAGAGCGTTGGTGGGAATGGGGTTTACAGACATCAATACCACTGGCTATCAGGTTTTCGGTTGTAGTGAAGATGATCATTTCCATACAGGCTTTACGGCTAAGAATCCCAATGGCCAGCAAGTTAGTGGCGTCGTTTGCTCTGGATTTTTTAAAGCTGGGACAGTCCGGTTCTAACCCACCCCTGCGCCCTGAGTGAGAGGAATGATGATAGAAGCTTATCCTTTGTGCTGGCCGGATGGATGGAAGCGTGCCAATCCATATAATCGTGATGCATCAAAATTCAAATCGACATTTGCGGTAGCGCGCGATGAATTGATGGCAGAGATTGATCGTTTGCGCGGCCGCGGGATCAATTACGGCGATGCAATTTTGAGCACCAATGTAGCATTGCGGCAAGATGGATTACCCTATGCGAATCAGCGCGAACCTGACGATCCCGGTGTAGCTGTTTATTTTCAGTACAAGAAAAAATCGATGGTATTTGCCTGCGATAAATATCGCAAGGTATGGGAAAACATGGTCGCCATACGCAAAACCATCGAGGCAATTAGGGGCATGGAGCGCTGGGGCGCGTCCGATATGATGGAGCGCGCATTCACCGGTTTCGTTGCGATTTCCGATAATAGCTGGCATTCAGTTCTTGGCGTTTCGCAAACCGCTAACCGCGATGAAGTTTATATGGCCTATAAACGCTTGCGGTCGCAGCATCACCCAGATCGTGGCGGAAATGCAGATCAATTTAATAAAGTTCAGCAAGCCTACGAAGATTGGAGTACTCAGCAATGACCAAGGCCGAGCGCGAGAAGCTGCGGGAACGATATGAAACAGTACGCGGATCATCTATTGCCACTACGGTATTTGCCCTCCTCGACCACATCGATGCGCTGGAGCAGCGTTTATTTGACTGTGGCGAGTTTGTAAATGCGCCCTGTTTTCTCTGTGGCTATAACGGGCCAGGATATCATCAAGAATCACAGCATTCATGCGTAGCAGATATTAGGCGCCCAATCAATGCAGCCCTCGCCAGCGCACCGGAGGTGAAGCCATGATATGTACGCATTGTAGTTATGAAACAGGCTGGTCTCCTAAGCGGCAGGAAACTGTTGAAGGCAAGAGCGGTGATTTTTATGAGCTGCCAATAAAGGTAGAGCGCTCCACTTTTTATCATAATGAAACCATGAAAGTTTATGGTTGCCCGGCATGCAAAAAGCTATTTATCGATTGAGGAAACAAAATGAGCCAAGCTGAGCGGGGATTGTTTGAGAGGATTAAAGCCGTTGCGGTAATTGGAAAATGGAGTCGATCCTATTCGATGGATGAAGATAAGTTGGAGGCGGTTTGCGCCGAATTCGAACAGCGGCTGGCTGAGGCTGAGAGGGATGCAAAAGCTAAATGCGCACAAGAGTTCCTAGATCAACTGAAATCAATGGAAAAGCGAGCAGGACTTAGTGAGAAAGAATCTAACGGATTGATGCTTGCTTACGGGATGTTGGCTGCAATAGCAAATCCATTAACCGCCCCGCTGCCGGAGTTGAAAGCATGAGCGAACATTACACAACAGGCCGCAGATATTCATACATCAGCAATGCATGGATTCTTGATTCTTCATGGAACGATAAAGAAGAAATCGCTTTTCTTAGAGCCGAATTAGATAGTCGCAAGCCAGCGGTTTGCGAAGATTGTCCGCCAACGGACTATCCGACCAATGAGACACGCTGCGCTCCGTGCCCGCGTCGAAAGCCAGAGCCCGGCCAGCCCGCTGCTGTACAAAAGAGAGGCGCGAAGTTCCCGCTTCAAAAAGATTTACTCAATATCCGCGCTTTAATTATTTCGGATGAATTGTCGATAGAGCAAGCGCTTTGGATGCTGGACGAATTAGTTGCGCTTCGTTCGAACATCGCACAGCCCGCTGCGGGGCAGAGTGAGCCGGTTGCTGAGGAAGATAAATAATGCAGCCAGGAATAACCCTTGAACTTCTGCAAGAGTATTTCGACTATGACTCGGAAAGTGGTCGGCTAACTTGGAAGCACAGAAATCGCAGCCGATTTAAGGATGATAGGGCATGGAATACTTGGAATACACGCTATGCTGGAAAAGAGGCTGGAGCGGTAAAGCATGAATACAATACATCATACAGGCAAATTAAAGTCTCCGGTGATGGCATTCATAGGTTATCCGTTCCCGCTCATCAGATCGCTTTCGCTGTTTTTAGTGGTAGGTTACCACTCGGAATAATTGATCATATTGATGGGGATGGGCTTAATAACCGAGCGGATAATCTTAGAGAGGCAACTGCAGCAATCAATGCGAGAAACAAAGCTATTCTAGCAAAAAATAGCTCCGGCGTTCATGGCGTGAGCATGAGGAAAAATGGTAAATGGTTAGCAGTTGGTACGCTTAATAGGATTCATAGCACGCTTGGGCTTTTTGAAACCTTATTTGATGCGGCGGCGGCCAGAAAATCTTGGGAGAATAAAAATGGATTTCATCCAAATCATGGTCGTACCACGCCAAAGAAGATGGCCATTCCAAATATTAATCAACATCATGTGGCAGAAGCTTTCTGGGAGACATGGAGGGACGTCTATGAGAGTGGAAGACATGGCCATTATGAAAGCACTTGGATGGCTTTAAAAGCCGCGCTTACTGCCGCATTGCCAGCTTATTCGGAGATTCAAAAATGAGTATTTACAGCGAAGGAATATGTAGTGATGGGGCCGTAATATTGAAGGATGGCGCCCCTATGCCAATATCCGATGTTATTGCGCAGCTGAATAACCCCATCCCCGCAGCTCCGGCTGTGCCAGATGAATATCAAATCATCGCTATTTTTAAGCGTGCTGGCTTCAATATTGAGTTGGGCGTGACTTACTCGGCAAAGGGACAAATTGCACAGCTTATTGAGGGCGCCAGGAAATTGCTGGCAGCCGCATCCGAGCAGCAGGGCGGTGCGGGGTGATGGAGATTATTTTCAGGCAGAGAAATCCTTATTTTATCCAGGGACCAGCGCAAATCGGATTCAGTGGTGGCCGTAGTTCTGCCTATATGCTTTATCATATTTTGGATGCGCATAATGGAGAACTTCCAGATAATGTTTATGTGACGTTCCAGAATACAGGCAAGGAGCGGGAAGAAACTTTAGTGTTCATCCATGAAATAGAAAATCGCTGGGGATTGAAAATTCATTGGCTTGAATACAATAGAGAATGGCAATCCCCCGATGCTGGGCGCCATGAAATTGAAAAAATAATTTCAGATTTATTGCCAATAACTGAGTACGAAATAGATATCCAGGCTATGCACTTCAAAGAAATTTCCTTTGAAACAGCCTCAAGGAATGGCGAGCCTTTTAAAGCAATGCTCGATTATTATAAGGATTATCGTAGGGAAATCAAAGGTGAGCCCGCGATATTGCCAAACCCAACCAATCGGATGTGCACCGATCGATTAAAGATAAAAATAGCCGCCCAGTTTATGCGTCAGTTTTATTCAAATTGGGATGCAATTATTGGAATACGATACGATGAGCCACGTCGCTATCATCGCATGATGTCGGCTAATGAAAAGAAATTAAACCGCTGGCAAACAAGCTGCCCCATGTATGAGTCTAGAGTTATTAAAGAGCAGGTTAACGAATTTTGGTCCAAACAATCTTTCGATCTTGGTATGCATTCGGATTTTGGCAATTGTGATTTGTGTTTTTTAAAACACGAATCAAAAATTATGCGGGCTTTAACAGAAAATCCAACGGCTGCCGATTGGTGGGTAGAACAAGAGTTTCATACCGGTCAAGTGTTTCGTCGGGATAGGCCAAATTATCGACAATTAAAATGGTATGCCGAGCAAATGGGCAGCCAGGAATCTTTTGAGTTTGGCGAAGATTTAGCCGATTGCATGTGTGGTGATTAAATGAATACAGAATATATCAAAGGCATGGAAGCCGCGGCAAAGCATCTGCTTGAGTTGCTCCCGAATGATAATAGGACCGATGGCGCTGCATTCTGTGCTCTGCAAATTCAGCTGCTAGCTAATCGGAAAAAAGCGGAAATTGGCATGGATGATACTTTGATGAAGCTTGTCGAAAAGCAAGCCCAAGATGAAGGCTTATGGTTTCAGGCCAGAACAGCACCCGAAGCATATTTGCAGCAGGAATTGCGGAAATTGCATACGGCTATTGAGATGCGAGGTGGGGAATGAAAGCAATTATTATCGAGGAAGAACGCTTTGCGGAAATCGCGGAGCTGATGAGGCATAAGGCGACGGAGTTGCATAAAAATGGATATCTTTACCAGCAGGCCGGCCTTACAGAACAGCAGATGAAATTCGCGGCCGATGAGATACATCGTTCTATTCATTATTATTTTGTTCGATGGGCGCAAAGTCACGGCGTCTCCTGCGTATCAAAATGATATCTCCCTGACGCGCGATGAGGTGGAGAGAGTATGAGCGATGATGAATTAACAGCCTTGGCCGCAAAAGCCTATTTCTATGGAATTGATATAGCTGGCGATAAAGATATGCAGCGCTATGTTTCTCGCTGGAAACCCCTAAAAGACAATGGGCCAGCCTTTGATATTATGGTTAAGCTGAAACTGATTGTGAATGTATGCATAGATAAAACCATCGTTGATAAGGTTGGCATCACCCCATATTTCGAGGAGCCGCATTTACTTTGCCCGGATGTTGCAACTCGCCGAGCAATAGTTCGGGCAGCAGCGGAAATCGGCAAGGCTATGCAGGGTTAATTATATGCTTTTAACGCCGAGCGAATGGCTTGCACGTCGATTTGGGGATGCCCAGAAGCGCCCCACGCCGAGCAGTGTGCGTCGTTGGCTGGAGGCTGGTGAATTGGCCGGCGAGAAGATTGGCGGCCGCTGGTTTGTGGAATATGATCCGCAAGCGCCCCATACCGGCAGCGAAATCGCTGATCGAATCCTGCAGGCATCATAATTATGACACCGCGCCACCGCTCGAAGAAAAACCGCGACCTCCCCGACAACCTTTATACGGCGACCGGCGGCTATATTTATCGGCATCCGGTAACCGGCAAAAATCATGGCGCCGGCTCAGATCGGGCCGAGGCGATAAAAGCCGCCAATGCCCTGAATCG
>Ga0070699_100004579_pt1 | contig 12234 bp, 16 predicted proteins | sample KBSK1503metaG_FD_65473 | JGI IMG/M metagenome (GOLD analysis project Ga0070699, IMG submission 65473) | Corn, switchgrass and miscanthus rhizosphere microbial communities from Kellogg Biological Station, Michigan, USA - KBS K1-50-3 metaG | ecosystem: Host-associated > Plants > Roots >...
CGGGCCGCGGCTCGTCCTGCTGGACGAGCCGTTCACCGGCCTCGACGACGCATCCACGGCGGCGCTCGTGGCACGGCTGCGCGGCCTCCGCGACGAAGGCGCCATCGTCATCCTGGCGACGCACGACCTCGACCTGGCCGAAGGCCTGCTGGACGAGGCGTTGTTTCTCCGCGACGGCAGGATGCTCGACGCGGTGGCCCGCCCCGGCGCGCTCCGCTCCACCTACCGTTCGATCATGGGACGCAGCTCTTGATTCGGACGGCGTGGCTGATCCTGCGCAAGGATCTGACCGTCGAGGTCCGCAGCCTCGAGATTGCTTACACCACGCTCTTCTTCGCGGTCTCGTGCGTGCTGTTCTTTGCCTTTGCGCTCGTCAAGGAGGGGAAGGCGCCCGAGGACGGCGCGGCGGGCATTCTCTGGATCTCGATCGCGTTCGCGGGGACGCTCGCGCTGGGCCGGACGTTCGAACGGGAGCGCCAGTCGGAGACGCTGCGCGCGCTGCTGATGGCGCCGGCCGACCGCCCCGCCATCTACGTCGGCAAGCTGCTCGGCATCGTCGCGCTCCTGGTGGCGGCTGAGGTCGTCCTCGTGCCGCTCGTCGCCATTCTCTTCCAGGCGCCGCTGCTCTCGCATCCCTTCTGGCTCGCCGCGGTGCTCATCAGCGGTACGATCGGGTTTGCGGCGGTGGGCACACTCTTTTCGGCGATGCTCGTCCGCGCGCGCAGCCGCGACGTGCTGCTGCCGGTGCTGTTGTATCCGATCACAGTTCCGGTCATCATTGCCGGCGTCCGCGCGACCGCAGAGCTGCTGCAACCGGATGGGGAGCTCGCGCTCGTGCGGTTCTGGGTCGCGCTGCTGCTGGCGCTCGACGTCGTCTTCGTGACGCTGGCGCTCTGGACCTTTGAGCCACTGATGACGGATTAGGCCGCCTGAAGGCGGCCTCTACGTACGGCGCACGTAGACGTACTCGCCTACGTAAACGTACGTAGGGGCCGGCTTTAGCCGGCCCGGGGAACGCTTATGCCGAAATGGTTCATGCCGCTCGTGGGAATCAACGCGGTGATGTTCGCTGCCGCGCCGTTCCTCATCGCCCGCGCCGACTACGAGTCGACGATGGGGCTCGTGCAGAAGATCTTCTACTTCCACATGCCGTCCGCATCGATGTTCCTGCTGTCGGCGGTCGTCTGCGGCATCGCGAGCGCGCGGTTCCTCTTCGGCGGCTCGCCGCGCCAGGATCGGCTCGCGTATGCGGCCGCGGAGCTGGCGGTCCTCTTCGGGGCCATCACGCTCGTGACCGGTCCGCTCTGGGCGCGCAAGGCGTGGGGTGTCTGGTGGGCGTGGGACGTCCGCCTCACCTCCAGCCTCATGGGATGGATGGTGGCGTGGGCGTACCTGCTGGTCCGCAAGTACGGAGGACCGGGCTCCGACAAGCTCGCCGCCGGCCTTGCGCTCTTCGGCATGGCCAACGTGCCCTTCGTCTACATCTCGGTGAACTACTGGCGCACGATTCACCCGAAGACGAGCGTGGTGCCGACGCTGCCGGCCGACATGGGCGCCGCGCTCTGGTTCTCGTTTGCCTGCTTCCTGCTGCTGTTCATCCTGCTGCTGCGCGTACGCGTGCACCTCGAAGAGCAGCGGGCGAAGCTCGATACGCTTTACCTTTCACTGGATGACTAGGATGCAACGCTCACTGCCTCTTCTTGTTCTTCTTCTGGCGCTGTTTGTCAGCGGGCCCGCCGTCGGCTGTGGCGCGGCTGACGACGGGCCCGCCGCCGCACAGCAGCCGCAGCCGCAACCCCAGCCCGCGCCGCCGGCCGCGACCGACGAGTTCGTGCCGATCTCGCAGCTGCCGGCGCAGGATCAGCTGCCGGCCGCGCCGCTGCTCGTCACGGCCTATGCGTTTGTCTGGCTTGCGTTGTTCGGGTATCTCGTGTCGGTCGGCCGCCGGCTCGGGAAAGTGCAGCGCGAGGTCGATCGCCTCGAATCGGACATCGCCAGGGGCACGCGCACCTGATGCCGACCGCCGCGCACTTCATCTACATCCCGGGCGTCCTGCTGCTCGGCGTCGTCATCGGATGGATTCTCGGGTCGCGCGCGGCGGCTGACGCGTACGCATCGGAGCTCAGGAAGCGCGAGTCAAAGCCCAAATCCCAAACCCCAAATCCCAAATCCCAGAAGGACACGTAACCTTCGGACCTCTGGACCGAGCCAGATCACCGCGAGCGCGCCGCGCGCGCCGAGGGGAGCAGCGCGAACAATCCAGCCATCGCCTTGCTGACCGGATCGCCCATGCGGATATTCGGCGCGTCCGTCCGGTCCCACACGACCTTGCCGTCGAGCACCTGGATCATGAAGATGGGTCCCGCGATGGGGCGGTAGCGCCCGATCGCCGGCTCCCACCGGACGAAGGCGACGTACTCCTCGCCCTGCTTCCACGCCACGCGTCCGTCGCGGACGATGTGGATGGGGTTCGTGATCGAACCGCTGTCGGGTCCCATGTTCAGGATGCTGAGCACCGTCGCCGTGTGATCGATGCCGACGATGCACTGGCCGTTCACGATCCAGCGATCGGGTTCCGAGACGGCGGCCAGCCGCACGTACAGGACCGCTTCCGCCGACTGGAGTCCCCACCTCAGTCCGCCATCGACGTAGGAGCCCTCTTCGAGGCAGGCCGGATGAAGCAGGAAATCGAAGTTCGCAGCGCCCCCACGAGGAACGATGACCTGCCTGTTCTCGGCGACGTAGTCCGAGAGCTCGGCTTTCAGGGTGTATGTTCCCGCCGCGAGATTCTGAAACTCAAATCTCCCCGACGTGTCCGTCGTGGCCATTGCGTGCGTTCTCACACCGTCGATGGTGATCTGAACACCAGGTAGTGGGCCTGCTTCGATCTCCATCACCGTGCCGGTCACGCGCGCGGAGTTGCTGCATGCCGTGAGGAGGCAGGCGGACAGCGCGAGGGCGATTACCTTGGGCGTTGGGAGTTGGAAGTTGGAAGTTGTCACCGCCCCACCGCCAGTCGCTGGGCGAGAACGTCGGGGAGCCCCGCGCCCACGATCTTCGCCTGAGCGGTCCTGATGTCGTACTCGATGCGTTCGAGCGACAGCGTGCGCGTCTCCGTGTCGAGGATGCCGAACGCCGCGCGTGGATCGCCGTCGCGCGGCTGGCCGACGGCGCCGCAGTTGACCAGATAGCGCGCGGTGCCGTTCGCGGGAATGGCGATCTGTGCCGCACGCAGGTGCGCGACGCTCCGCGTTTCGTCGATGTGGTACGACGCGACGACGTGCGTGTGCCCGAACAGGCAGAGCGGCCGCCTCGCGACGTGCAGCGCGTGCATCGCGTCGAGGTCGTCGAAGATGTAGACGTCCTCGTCGAACGGCGTCCCGTGGCAGATCTCGACGAGATCGTCGACGATGACCGGGCCCTGCGGGAGCGCGGCCAGCCAGTCGCGGCGCTCCGGCGTCAGCGCGTTCGCGGTCCACTCGATGGCGTGACGCGCGAGGTAGTTGAAGCCGTCGGTGCTCTCGAGCCCGGCGCCGACCTTGTCGTGGTTGCCGCGGATCAACGTCGCCGCCGGCAGCGCGCGCACGCGATCGATGACGGCATTCGGGTCGGCCCCGTAGCCGACCAGGTCGCCGAGCACCAGCGCGTGGTCGTAGCGTTTCGCCACGGCGAGCACCGCGTCGAGCGCCTCGAGATTGGCGTGGATGTCGCTGATGACGAGATACTTCAAAACCCGATCCACTCCAGGATGCGTTCGACGATCTCGGCGATCGGACGTCCCGCGTCGATGCGCACGTGTGCCTGGCTGTACGCCGCGCCGCGCCGCGCGTACAGCTGTTCCATCTGCTCGCGGTCGGAGGCGAGCGGACGCCGGCCGTCCGCGGGCACCCGCTCGATGACGCGCTCCAGCGGCACGTCGAGCCACGCGACCGCGCCGTCGGCGAGCATCGCCGTGCGGTTCTCCGGATCGACGAAGGTGCCGCCGCCGGTCGCCACGATCACCTGACGCTGCGGCAGCAGTTCCTCCAGGACGGCGCGCTCGATGCCGCGGAAGTACGGCTCGCCGCGGCGCGCGAAAATCTCGGCGACCCGCTGGTGCTCGCGCGCCTCGATGCGGTGGTCGATGTCCTCGACGCGCCACCCGATGCGGCGTCCCAGCGCCCGCGCCACGCTCGTCTTGCCCGCGCCCATGAAGCCCACCAGGTACAGCTTGTCCGCCTTCACGCCCGCAGTGACTCGAGCACCGTGAAGAATTCGGGATAGGAGACGCCGGCCGCGCCGGCGTCGTGGATGACGGTCGGCCCGCTCGCGCCGAGCGCCGCAATCGCGAACGCCATCGCGAGGCGATGGTCGTTCTTCGCGTCCACCTCTCCGCCGCGAAGCCGCGCGCGGCCGCGGACGTGGAAGCCGTCGGGCCGCTCGTCGATCTCGCCGCCCATCAGGCGCAGGCCGTCTGCGAGCGCGGAGATGCGGTCGCTCTCCTTCACGCGCAGCTCCTGCGCGCCGCTGACGCTCAGCTCGCCGCCGTGTGTCGCCAGCGCGGCGAGGACGGGCAGCTCGTCGATCACGCCGGGGACTTCCTCCGGCATGATGTCGGCCGGCTGGAGGTCCCCGTGACGGACCTGGATGGTGCCGATCGGCTCGCCGCCGTTCGCGCTCGCGGCCGCCGTTGTGATCCGGGCCCCCATGCGCTGCAGGATGTCGACGATGCCGGTGCGGGAGGGGTTGAGGCCGACGTGCTCGATGGTGACGTCGGAGTCGGGAAGCGCGGCGGCCGCGACCATCCAGAACGCGGCCGACGAGATGTCGCCGGGGACGTGAAACGTGCCGCCAATCAGCCGCTGGCCGCCGCGGATGGCGACCGACGTGCCCGCGCGCAGGACCTGCGCGCCGAAGGCTTCGAGCGCCCGCTCGCTGTGATCGCGGGTCGGGAGCGGCTCGACCACGCGCGTGATGCCGTCCGCGTGGAGGCCCGCAAATAGCACGGCACTCTTGACTTGTGCGCTCGGGACGTCGGGCTGGAAATCGATGCCCTGGAGGTGGTCGGTCCCGACGATCGTCAGCGGCGGACGTCCCTCGTCCGCGGTGACGCGCGCGCCCATCCGCTCGAGCGGCACGATGACGCGGCGCATCGGCCGCCGCCGCAGGGAGCTGTCGCCGGTGATGCTCGTGCGGAACGGATGCGCTGCGAGGATGCCGGCGAGCATGCGCATCGTGCTGCCCGAATTGCCCGCGTCGAGCGTGGCGGACGGCGGCTGCAGCCCGCGGATCTGGACGCCGAGGATTTCGAGCTGGATGCCGGTCGCGCGGTCGCGCCTGACCTGCTCGATCGGCACGCCGAGCTCGCGCAGGCAGGCCAGCGTCGAGGCGCAGTCGGCGCCGGTCGAGTAGCCGTGAATCATGGACGGGCCGTCCGCGATGGCGGCCAGCATCGCGTAGCGATGCGAGATCGACTTGTCGCCGGGTGGCCGGACGCGCCCGCGCATGCACGTCGCCGGCTGCACCGTGACGGCGAAGGTCGAGGACATGTCACAGTTATAATTCCGATCAGGGCCGATGACCAGCGGCAACAGCGTCCGTCTCGACTTCCAGAGCTCGCTCAGCATGCTCGACTTCGTGCAAATGGTCAGCGACCACATCTCGCGCATGGTGGGGCTCGACGACGATTCCGTTCACTGGGTGAGCGTCGCCGTCCGCGAGTCGGTGATCAACGCGATCAAGCATGGCAACCGCAACGACGCCCAGAAGCGCGTGCACGTCGAGTTCACGTCGCTCCAGGACGGCGACGGCCGCAGCCTCGCCGTTCGCGTCCGTGACGAAGGCTGCGGGTTCGATCCCTCGTCGCTCGCCAACCCGCTCGCGCCCGAGAACCTCCTCAAGGCCAACGGACGCGGTATCTTCCTCATGCGCAGCTTCATGGACGAAATGACGTTCCAGCGCGCGGCGGAAGGCGGGATGGAAGTCCGCATGGTCAAGCGCGTGCACCAGTCGACACTTGCCTGATCCGCTCTACCTCGCGACAGCCGTGGAGATCGTGCTCCGCGCCGGCGACATCCAGCGCGCCGGGCAGGAGTCGGGCTTCCGCGTCGACAAGAAGGGGAGCATCGACCTCGTCACCGAAGTCGATCTCGCGTGCGAGCGGATGTGCCGCGAGACGATCGCCGAACGGTTTCCGGAGCACGACATCCTCGCCGAGGAGCTCGGCGGCCCCTCCGGCCGCGAGTCCTCGCGCTTCCGGTGGGTCTTCGATCCGCTCGACGGCACGACGAACTACGCGCACGGCCTGCCCATCTACTGTTCCTCGCTGGCGCTCGAAGTCGACGGCCGCGCCGAAGTCGCCGCCATCTACGACCCGACGCGCCGGGAGCTGTTCACGGCCGAACGCGGCGAAGGCTCGTACCTGAACGGCCGCGCGCTGCGGGTCTCACAGACATCAACGCTCATCGACTCGCTTCTGGTCACCGGGTTCCCGTATTCCGTGCACGAAGAGAGCGGCGATCTGGTCGCGCTGTTCGGATATTTCCTCGGGCGCGCGCGGGCCGTCCGGAGGCTCGGGTCGGCGGCGCTCGACCTCTGTTACGTGGCCGCCGGCCGGTTCGAGGGGTTCTGGGAGCAGCACCTGAAGCCGTGGGACGTCGCCGCGGGCGCGCTGATCGTGGCGGAGGCGGGCGGCGAGGTGTCGGGCATGGACGGCGCGCCGTTCGATCCGGCCGCCGCGCACCTCATCGCCTCGAACGGTCATGTGCACGGGGAAGTGGTCGATACGATTGCCGCGTTCCGGGAGGAACGGGCGAAAAAGCAGAAGAGCTGACTGGCACCCCCGTTGCTGCTCGTGTAGACGGTGTAGGGGCGGGTCTTCAGACCCGCCCCGGGTCTTACCCCTACACGGAGGTCAATACGATGTCGCGGCGCTTCTGGTTGGGTCTCGTCGTGGTGTGCAGCTCGGTCCTCGTTTTCGACGCACAGCCCGCCCTCGCCCAGCAGACCTTCAACGTGTCCCTCGGCTACTTCACGCCTCGCGGACAGGACGCGCGCGTCGCCGGCGACGTCCTCAACGCCAATCGCAACTTCCTCGAATTTGCCGTGAAGGATTTCAACGGCGCGTCCATCGGCGGCGAGTGGCTCTTTCCGGTCGGCCGTTACATCGAGGCGGGTGCCGGCATCGCGTTCACGCGCAAGACGGTGCCGACGGTCTACTCACGGCTGGTCAACGCAAACGGATCCGAGATCGACCAGGAGCTCCGCCTGCGCATGGTGCCGGCGGCGCTGACGTTCCGCGTGCTGCCGCTCGGCCAGGATCGCGGCTTCCAGCCGTATCTCGGCGGCGGCCTCGGGCTGATCACCTGGCGCTACAGCGAGTCCGGCCAGTTCGTCGACACGCGCGACGGCAGCATCTTCAACAATTCGTACGCGGCCTCCGGGACCAAGACGGGCCCTGTTGCGCTGGGGGGCATTCGCTTCGCGGGAGACGCGGTGGCCACGGGCTTCGAGATCCGGTACCAGGCCGCGGAAGCCGACCTCGCGCGGCCGTTCGCGGGCAGCAAGCTCGATCTCGGCGGCTGGTCGTACCTGTTTACTTTAGGGATGCGTTTCGCGCGGTAGGCCCGCGCTTGTAGAGCGCGACGCCGCCGCCTTCGCACACACGCGTCATCCCGCGCGTGAACGCCGGATCGCGGCGCACGTGCTCGGCGAGCACGTCGCCGCCCTCGGCGACTTCCTCGACCAGCATCCAGCCGGCATGCGGCGCCGGGCCGGTCTGCAGCGCGAGGTTCCAGATCTCGCCGTTCCCCTCGTTGATGAAGTCGGCGATGGCGAAGCCGCTGTTCGACAGTTCCTGCATGTAATGGGCGAGCGAGCCCATGCTCGCCAGCACCTTGTCGCCGGTGTAGCCGCGCGCCAGGCAGGCGGTGACGTCGCGGCGGCCGATGCTGGCGCCGCGGTCCCACTGCGCCTCGATCAGCATCGGCGCCTGCATCCGCCACGGGGGTGACTCGACGCCAAGCGATGCGAGCAGCAGTGTCGCGAGAACGGTGCTGGGTCCAAAGCGACCCGGCCCGCTCCGGCCCATTCGGACCCGCTCGATCATCCCGACCGCGAATCCGCAAAACAGCGCGCATGCGGCGACAAGGGGAACCATGTACCGAATGCGGTACGGGTGTCCCTGGTAGAACGCGACCATCGGGAGGGCCGCCGTAGCAAACAGCGCGAGGGTGATCACCAGGGACGCGTCTTCCTTGCGCCGCGCCGCGCGCCAGGCGATCACACCAGCTCCGGCGAGCGCGATGGTTTCGATCGCGTAGCCGCTCAATTGATGGGTGCCCCACCAGATGCCAATCAGTGTCCTCAGCGGCTGATGGGCGTACGTGGGATCCGGAACGTAGAATCCCTCGCTCACGAACCAGGCGCCAACCGTGATGCGGCTGTTGACCAGGAAGATGACGAGGGCGAGCGCCGGCCAGATCGCGAGCCGCCAGCCGCGGCGGACGAGCGTCTCGGGCGATGCGCCGCGGCGCCAGGTCGCGAAACCCGCTGCCGCGACCGCCGCGCAGATCACCGGCCACGCCTCGTACCGCGTCCACATGGCCGCGAACAGGACGCCGGCAAGCTTCGGCGGCACCACGTCGCGATCGGCTTCGACCCATTCCAGCAGCCACAGCACCGCCAGCGCCGTCAGCGCCAGCAGCAGCGGTTCGGTCATCGGCGTCGTGTGGAGGTAGAGCAGGTTCGGGTTGAAGACGAGCAGCGCCGCGCAGACGCAGGCGCCGGCCGTCGATCCCGTGACTCGAAGAATCAGGCGCGCGGCCGCGTACGTCGTGATGGCCAGGCACGCAATCGATACCAGCGACGCAAACAGCCCCGTGCGGTAGAAGAAGTCCACCTGCGCGGGGACGACGTCGATGAGATGCGGCAGCGGCAGCCAGACGGCGCCAATCTGCTGCCATCCCGGCGTGAGGTTGTCGAGCACCCGCCTCGCGACGACGAGGTGGGCCTTGGCGTCGTAATGGCTGAGAACGAGGCCCTGCCGGAAGAACACGACCCAGGCGGCGACGCCGGCGACTGCGGCAAGGAATGCGAGAGCTCTCGGAAGCCTCGTCGAGCGGCTCGAGCCCCTCGACTCGCTCTGCTCGCTCGGGGCAAGCGATATAATCACGTGTCCGCCGCTCAGCATAACGCGAATAGGTGCAGTCGTTCATCAAATGGGTCTACGGGCTGGCGCTGTCTCTCGGCGGCCCGGGCCTCTTCATCGTCGCCTTCCTGGACTCCTCGTTCATCTCGCTGCCGCAGATCAACGACCTGCTCGTCGTCCTGATGGTCATCCGCAACAAGGCGCTGATGCCGTACTACGCGGCCATGGCGACGCTCGGCTCCGTGGTGGGCTGCTACGTGCTGTACCTGATCGCCGAACGCGGCGGTGAAGCGTTTCTCGCCAAGCGTCTGCACGCCGGCCATACCGAGCGCGCGCTGGCGCTCTATCGCAAGCGCGGCGTGCTCGCGCTCATGATTCCGGCCATCCTGCCACCGCCGGCGCCGTTCAAGCTGTTCGTGCTGATGGCCGGACTCGCCGAAGTTCGCCCGCTGCCGTTCGTGGTCTCGATCGCCATCGCGCGCGGGCTGCGCTACCTCGTCCTGGGCATGCTGGCGATCCGCTACGGGGATTTCGCGCTCGAATTGATGCGGACCCGCGGACGCGTCATCGCCATCTGGCTCGCGGTCATCATCGTCGCCGCTGCCGTCGGGTGGTGGCTGTTCAAGCGATCGTCGCGTGATCGATCCTGAACTCTCCGTCGTCGTTCCTCTTCGCGACGAGGAGGAGAACGTCGTGCCGCTGCACGCCGAGCTCACGGACGTGCTCGATCAGCTCGACGTCGCCTACGAGGTGATCCTCGTGGACGACGGGAGCGTCGATGGCACGTTCGAGCAGCTGGCGAAGGTGCAGGCGCAGGATCCGAGGGTGAAGGCGATCCGGTTCACGCGCAACTTCGGCCAGACGGCGGCGTTCGTCGCGGGGTTTGCGGCGGCGCGGGGGCAGTTCATCGTGACGATCGACGGGGACCTGCAGAACGATCCGCGCGACATCCCGGGGATGCTGGCGCTGGCGCGCCGGAAGGACATCGTGTCGGGATGGCGGAGAACGCGGCAGGACAGCTTCCTCACGCGGCATCTGCCGTCAGCCATTGCGAACTGGCTGCTCGGCCTCGTCACGGGCGTGCGCCTGCACGACAACGGGTGTTCGCTGAAGGTCTATCGCGCGAAGGTGGTCAAGCCGCTGAAGCTGCGTCCGGGCATGCACCGCTACCTGCCGGCGATCGCCAGCCAGCTCGGTGGCCGCGTTGCGGAAGTCGAGGTGAACCATCGTCCGCGGCAGCACGGACGCTCGAAGTACAACCTGAGTCGAACGTTTCGCGTGATCGCCGACCTCGTGCGGCTCCGGCGCCTGATGCGCGAGGCGGTCGATCCGAAGACACCCGCGCCGCACCTCTACGACATCGCCGAGATCCGTGCGTCAGGGTTACACTCGTAGCGATGGGTTACCGCAGTCCTCTCGAAGCGCGCATCGCGAAGAAGACGACCAGGGCGATCAAAGACTTCAATTTGATTGAAGACGGCGACCGCGTCATGGTCGGCCTGTCGGGCGGCAAGGACAGCTGGGCGCTCCTGCAGATCCTCGACGAACTGCGGCAGCGCGCGCCGATCGACTTCTCGCTCGTCGCCGTGAACGTCGATTCGGGGTACAAGGAGTTCAAGCACGACGTCATCGCGAAGACCTGCCGCGATCGCGGATGGGAATACCGCATCGAGCACACCTCGATTGGCGACGTGATGGACGACCTGCTCGAAGCGAATGCGACACCCTGCTCGCTCTGCGCGCGGCTGCGCCGCGGCGTGCTCTATCGCATCGCCACCGAGGTCGGCGCGACGAAGATTGCGCTGGGCCATCATCTCGACGACTTCATCGAGACGCTGCTGCTGAACCTGTTCTTCGCCGGCGCGCTCAAGGCGATGCCGGCCCGGCTCGTCTCCGACAACGGCGAGCACGTCGTCATCAGACCGCTCGTGTACGTGGAGGAAGCGGAGGCCCGGCTGTACACCAAGGAGCGCGAGCTGCCGATCATCGGCTGCTGCTGCCCCGCGTGCGGCGACCTCAGCCTCCAACGCCAGCGGGTGAAGCGGCTGATCCTCGACCTCGAGCAGGAACACGCCGGCGTCAAGCAATCGATGCTGAAGGCGCTCGGCAACGTGATGCCCAGGCACCTGCTCGACACGCGGCTCAACCCGAGCGGCGAGCTGCGCGACAGCGCGGCGCTGAGGCTGGCGGACGAAGCCGTACCCAACCTCCTTCAAATCCGGCAGTAGCGTGCGGGCGGTGGTTCAGCGCGTCACCGAGGCGCGCGTCCGCATCGATGACCCCTCGACTTCGCTCGGGGCAAGCCCCTCGACTCCGCTCGGGGCAGGTCGCATCGCCGGCGAAATTGGCCGCGGCCTCGTCGTGCTGCTCGGCATCGGTCGCGACGACGGGCCCGAGGACGTGGCTTACGTCGCCGCCAAGATTCGGGACATCCGCGTGTTCGAGGGCGAGGCCGGCCGCCACATGGATCGATCGGTCGTGGATGTCGGCGGGAGCGTCCTCGTCGTGTCGCAGTTCACGCTGTTCGGCGACATCCGGAAGGGCAGGCGTCCGGCGTTCGACGCCGCGGCGCCTCCCGAACACGCCCGCGCGCTCTACGAAAGCGTCGTGAGAGAATTGCGAGCAGCTCAACTGCCCGTTGCCACGGGCGAATTCCAGGCCATGATGCGCGTCGAGCTGGTCAACGATGGCCCAGTGACCATCCTGATCGACAGCAAACGGCAGTTCTGACGTTGGGTGACGATGCGGATATTTCTCATCAGCGTGATGGTTTCCCTCGCCACGGGCGCTGCGTTCGCGCAGCAGCGGCCGCTGCTCACCGAAGATCCCGAGACCGTCGGGGCGGGACGGGTGCTCCTGGAAGGCGGCATCGAGTACGACCGGGACGCCATGTATCCCGTCTCGGGCCTGCAGGGGAATCTCCTTCGGCTGCCGATCTTGGGCATGAGCATCGGTGTCAGCTCGATCGCGGAGATCCAGATCGATCAGGTGTCGTTCTCGCGGCTGACGATCACGGGCAGGCAGCTCGCCCCGCTTTCCGATCTCGTGACCGCGACGGGATCGTCGAGCAGGGATGCCGATGATGTGATGATCGGCGCGAAGATTCG
>Ga0070699_100004580_pt1 | contig 12234 bp, 10 predicted proteins | sample KBSK1503metaG_FD_65473 | JGI IMG/M metagenome (GOLD analysis project Ga0070699, IMG submission 65473) | Corn, switchgrass and miscanthus rhizosphere microbial communities from Kellogg Biological Station, Michigan, USA - KBS K1-50-3 metaG | ecosystem: Host-associated > Plants > Roots >...
GGCCTCGGCGATGCGCGGCGCCGTTCAGAGCCTCACGAGTCGCGTGGGGCCGCCGTTACGGCCGGCGTGACGGTCGCATCACAAGGGCGTGACGCGGGTCTCCTAAACTGCCTCCGCACGGAGAAGCTAGCCCCACTTCAGGGGCGCAGCAATCACAGTGAAGGAGAGGCGTTATGAGACGATTCAGTGGAAAACTCGCCGGCGGCGCGATGCTGTTGACGCTCGCGCTGGGGTGCAATCCCGAGCAATCGGTCGAGCCGCGCTCCCCTGCGTTCGAGGCCACCGCAACGCCGGCGCCAACGCTCGTCCTGCACCTCGTCGCGCCCCAAGCGACCGACCCCGCGATCGACCAAGGACTCGACAATCACTACGTGTGGCTCGACACCACCGCGCGCTCGAACCACAAGCTCTTCGTGTTCCTGCCCGGCACGGGCCAGAATCCCTCGATGTTCCAGCTCGTCCAGCAAGAAGCGGCCCGACTTGGCTATCACGTCATCGGTCTCATGTACCCGACCGGCGGCGGGCTGGCGAAAGCGTGCCCGACGACCCCTGATCCCAGCGCATGCTACGAGAACGCACGCCTCGAGATCATCGACGGAATCGACCGGGTCGCGTTCCTGAACGTCAGCGTGGCAAACAGTATCGACAACCGACTCACCAAGCTGCTTCAGTACCTGACGCTGCAGTATCCCGACGAAGGGTGGGACCGATTCCTCCTCCCTGACAGGCCGAAGTGGTCGCAAATCGCCATCAGCGGCCACTCCCAAGGAGGTGGAAACGCCGCGATGATCGCGAAGATCCGTCTGGTTGCCCGCGTCGTGCTGTTCTCCTCCGTGACGGACAGCATTGGCACTGAGGCCCCGTCGTGGGTCGCGACGCACGTGACGCCGGTGCAGCGCTATTACGCCATCGCGCACGATCGTGACGGCTTCTACCGACCGATCCGCGCCGCGTGGGATTCCCTCGGGCTCGACATCTTCGGCGCTCCGGAGACGCCCGAGAGCAGCAGCCCTCCGTACGATGGCACGCACATGCTCGTCACCGATCTGGTGCCGCGGCCGAACGGCTTCGTGGGTACCAATGCGCACGGTAGTCCGTCCAACGACCTGAACACGCCGCTCGGCCCGGATGGCGCGCCGCTGCTACGAGACGCCTGGCGCTACCTGTTGACGGCGCGGTCCGCGGGCGAAGACATCGCGGAGCGGGATGAGGAGTGAGCGGAATCAGCGACGCTCAAGGAGCGCTTGGCGGGGGTTCGCGGAGCGCCGTGCGGTACTGCTCCCATTGTGCCTTCAGCTCCTTCATGAAGGCAACGAACCCCGTGTCGTTCCGGATGCCATCCAGGTCCGGGTCGGTCGCGAAACAGGGGTAGCAGGGGAGCCCATCGTCCGCCGCCCGACGCAGCCATTGCACGGCCGGGCCCGGTCGGCGGAGCACGGCATACGCTGAGGCGATTCGGGAGGCGGAATGATGGAAGTGGATGTATCTGGCACCGATCGCTTCGGCTCTGCGGATGTCTTCCTCCGCGCCCCGCGCGTCGCCGCGCTCCGCGCGCAGGAAGGCGCGGGCGCTGGTGAGCAGGCCCCCCGGATCCTCGGGGTGCACGCGCAAGTAGCGCTCGATCAGCACTGACGCTTGGCTGTGCTGGCCGAGATGCAGCAGCGCCCAGGCGACGTGGTAGTGCCAGAGGGGCGGGTTCCTGTCAGGAGGGATTTGTCGAAGGACGCGCAGGGCGTCCTGGTATTTCCCCTGATGGACGAGGGCAACCCCGATGCGCTGCTCGGCGAGCAGGTCGGTGGGGTCCAGGGCCAGGGCCTGCTGGAATTCGGCGATCGCGTCGTCCTGGAATCCGATGTGGTTGTAAACCACCCCCAGCTGGTGGTGCGCGTCCTCCAGGCTCGGATTCAGCGCCAGCGCACGGCGGTACTCCTGGATCGCCAGGACGTGAGGGAATCGGTAGGCGGGGCCCCACAGGAGGTACGCTCGGGCGTAGTGCGCTTCCGCGAGATCGGGACGGAGCCGCAGCGCTTTCTCCCCGGCTAAGAGTGCGCGCGCCCAGCTCGCCGTGTCATTCGGGGTCACGGCGAACACCCGTTGGGCGTAGGCGTGCGCCAGCTCCGCGTACGCCGCGGCGAACCCGGGATCCAGCGCGACCGCCTTTTCGAGTAACTGGATTGCGCCCGCCAGGCGCGGCGGTGTGACCGTTCTGACCCCCAGCTTGCCACGCAGGTACAGGTCGTACGCCTCCGGACTACTCGTGGGAGGAGTACCCAGGCTGCGCTCTTCCGAGGGCGATACAGGAACCTTCAAGGCCGTCACGATACCCCGCCTGACGCGGTCCTCCAGCACGAAGCGGTCGCGATCGCTCTCCTCGAAGCGGTCCGCCCAGAGCTGGTAACCGGACGCTGCGTCAATCAGGCGCACGTCCACCCGCACGCGGTCACCCGATCGCTGCACTCCGCCTTCGACGACCGCATCGACGTGAAGGTCACGGACCATGTCGCGGAACGATGCCGTATCCTTGAACTGCCGCACCGCGCCCAGCGAGGTCACTCGTAATGCGCTGATGCGGCCGAGGTCGGTAACCAAGGCTTCGGTCATGCCGTCGGCGAACCAGGAGTGGAGCGTGTCGCGCGACAGGTCCGCAAGCGGTCGCACGGCGAGCGAGCGAATCCCGGCGATTCGCGCTCCTGGCCGCGTCCGCCCCTCCCAGTCGCCGGGATTCGCCAGCAACAGGATGGCCGCGACGGCCGCGACAACCGGTGCGGACCACCACACGCTCGGCCGGCGCCGGGTTGGGGGGCTGAGGCGCGTGAGTGGGGCGGGTGGGGCGGGCGAGGGTGGGGCGGCCGGCGCGCGCAGCGGCGGCGCGGCCTCTCGACTCCGGACGGCGGCGATCAGCGCCTGCGTTTCGGCGACGGGCTGCATCTCGTATTCCTGAGCAAGTCGAGACGCGAATTCGTCGTAGATCTGCACGGCCCGGGCACGGTCGCCCAGCTGGTCGAGGAATGAGATCCAGCGGCGCACCAGCTCCTCGTCGAACGGCGTGAGCCGCGTCGCGCGTCGAGCCCAGCTCGCGGCGGCCGCGAGATCACCACTCGCCTCGCTGCGCGCGATGAGCGCGTGTGCGCTGCGACAGGCCGCGTCCCTGAGTCGGGCGCGCTCGGACTCCAGCCAGCGTTCGAACTCAGGCGCCTCCGAGATGAAGAACCCTTCCAGGAGGTCACCCCGATACAGCTCGAGTGCCTCGCCCCACTCTCCCGAGGCAACGGCCCGCTCGAACGCCGCGACGTCGCTCCAGAAGCGGTCGGCGTCGAGGCCGATCTCCTCATCACCGCGGCTCGTCACAATGCCCTGGCCCACCGCACCGCGTAGCACGTGGAGCGCTTCGCGCAGCGCCGCGCGAGCGTGTTTCTGGTCGAGCTCCGGCCAGAACAGCGCGACGAGGCTGTCGCGCCGCTGAAAGTCACGGGGGGTGCCGGCAGCAAGGTAGGCGAGCAGGGCGAGCCGCCGCGGTTGTGCGAGGAGGCCCCTGACCTCGCTTCCGTCGGCCGCCGTCAGGCTCAAACCGCCCAGCATTCGGAAGTGGATCACGGACGCTCCTGTGAGGCGGGCCCCGTCACGGCAGGCGTGACGTACCCCTGACGGTGGCATGACGCCTTCGCCTCATACTGCCTCGCAAGGGGAAACATGGGCTCTGGCCACGAGGGCAGCAATGCGGCTGCAAGGAGGAGGTATGAGGGTGATTGCTGGGATTACTGCTGGTCGGTGCGCGCGTGCCGTCATCGCGTGCGGGTTGCTGCTGGCGGCAGCGGGATGCAGCGACTCGACGCCGGTTGGGGTTGCGGAAAGAGCCCCAGGTGTGCTGCAGGTGACCGTCTCGACAACCGGCGCCGACGTCCCGTCGGCCGGCTACTACGTGAGCGTGGATAGCGGCGCGGGCCACGCGGTAGCTGCCAACGGCGCCATGATCATCTCCGGGTTGAACGCCGGCAGTCACAGCGTGACCCTCTACGGCCTGGCCACAAACTGCACCCTGAGCGGGATCAACACACGCGCCGTTGGCGTGATCGCCGGCGACACGGTTGTGGTCGCATTCAGTGTGGGCTGCATAGCCACGAGTGCAGGCACTGGAACCATCCGCATCTCGACGACCACCACTGGCATCGACCTCGATCCAGACGGCTACCGCGTCAGCGTTGATGGCGGGGCGGCAACGCTGGTGGTGGGTGCAAATGATGCCCTGGTCGTGCCGGGGCTGAACCCCGGCAACCACACGGTGACCCTTGGCGGCACTGCCTTCAACTGCGCCGTCAGCAGTACGAACCCCCGCTCGGTCGGAGTCGTGGCCGGCGGCGCGGCCGACATCTCCTTCGCGATCACGTGCACCGCCCCGGCACTGACTGGCCAGTTCGCCTTCATGCGGCCGCTCGATGGCAAGCAACAGATCTATGTAATGCACGGCGACGGCTCGAGCCCCACCCGCGTCTCAGACGGCTCGGCTGACGATCGCGACCCCGCTTGGTCGCCCGATGCTAGGATTGCGTTCACGAGCGACCGCGACGGCCGCACTTCACTCTACGTGATGAACGCCGATGGCTCGGGCCTTTCTCGCCTCACGAATAATCGTGCGGCCGACTTCGGCGCCGCCTGGTCGCCTGACGCTAGGAAGATCGCCTTCACCAGCAATCGCGACGGATACGCTGCGCTCTACGTCATGAACGCCGACGGCAGCGAGCAAACCAAGCTGGCCGGTGACAGTCTCTGGACGTGGGCTGCGCCCGCCTGGTCGCCCGATGGGGCAAAGCTCGCAGTCACGCTCGCCAGACGTCACGGATGTTGCGACACCTCCTGGGTCAGCATCATGGACGTGGACGGTACCAACCTGCGCACTGTCTACACCCAGCCGGCTGTCTCTGGATTTGGGTCTCCGCCCAACTGGTCGCCCGACGGCAAGAGGATTGTCTTCACTAGCTACGGCTACGTGTTGGTGGTTAACACCGACGGCTCTGGCCTGCGGGAGCTCAATACCGGGTCCACCGACAACGATCACCCCGTCTGGTCGCCCGACGGAACGAAGATCGCTTTCTCCGGCACATTCTGCGGTTTCGGTCCCGGCGAGTTCTGCGACGGGTGGCCCGGCGATCCCAGTTACGCCTCCGTGAACGCGATTTACGTCGTGAACGCTGACGGCTCCGGCCTTGTAAGGCTCACGGACAAGTCAGCGTCTTCGTACACACCTGCCTGGAGGCCTTAGGAGATGCCGCCAAGCGCATCGCTTCAACGACCCAGCACGAGGAGGTGTACAATGACGCGCAGCACGGGATTCTTCGCCTTGGTGTTCTGCGGCACGCTCATCCAAGCGTGTCGCACCGATCTGGCGCCGGAAGGTCCAACCGGTCCCAAGAGCATCGCTGCCGATGCCGTGGAGGAGGACCAGCCTGAGTGGGGGCCCTGGTCAACGCCGATCAGCCTCGGTCCGGTCGTCAATTCCCCGTTCGACGATAACCGCCCGGCGATTTCCAAGGATGGCCTGAGTCTGTACATCACCTCCGATCGCCCGGGCGGCTTCGGCGGGCTGGACATTTGGGTGTCGCAGCGGGCGAGTGTCGACGATCCCTGGGGGCCGCCGCAGAATCTCGGGCCGACGGTCAACTCGAGCGTCAACGACGTAGCTCCCACGCTCTCACCGGATGGGCATCGGCTGTACTTCCATAGCCTCCGCCCGGGTGGATGTGGCGTCGCGGACATCTACGTCTCCCGGCGCCATGACAGACATGATGATCTCGGGTGGGGGCCCCCGGAGGACCTCGGCTGCGTCGTGAATACTCCGTATCTCAATGCTGGTCCGACCATCTTCGAGGACGAGGCGACCGGAATCACGACACTGTACTTCACCGTGCGGAACAATCCGCCGGGCAGCGACCAGGGCTTCGACATCTACGCGAGCACGCGGTTGGGAGACGAAGGGGCGTTCGGTTCACCCGTATTAGTGCCAGAGCTCAGTAGCCCGTTCCGCGACACCCGGACGGCGATTCGGCGGGACGGCCTCGAGATCTTCCTCTCTTCTGGGCGCCCGGGCGGCGTGGGCAACGAGGACCTGTGGGTGTCGACGCGAGCCTCGACTCTCGATCCCTGGTCAACACCGGTGAACCTGGGAGCGGTGGTGAACACCGCCGCGTTCGATGGGGGCCCGGCGCTGTCGTTCGATGGCGCCACACTCTATTTCCACTCTAACCGGCCTGGCGGTTCCGGGGGGAACGATCTGTATGTGACGACACGCACGCGGCTTCGCGAGTCGAACGTAGCCGAGGATGCCGGGGTGAAGAAGCAGGGGTGGAGAAAGGCTCACACGAAGGGGGAGGCTCACCGGAAGGGATAGTGGCCGCGAGGGCACCGGCGGCGGAGCCGCCGCCGGGTGCCCATCCGCAGCGATCAGAACCGCCGCGCGTAGCCGACGAAGAACAGTACCCCGGCGAGATCACCGGCGCCGATCGTGCCGCCGGACAGCTTGCTCTGAGATGCAGTCGCCAGGTGAGCGGCGACCCTGATCGGGGTGCTGAGAGTGAACGTGCCCTGGCCCCGCTCGAGCGCCACGCCGGGATCGACGAAGACTATGTAACCCGGCCGCCGAAAGCCGTCGCTCTTGCCGATCAGGTCGTGATACGGGATACCGTCGACGCGGCCGCCGAGGCTCACCGACAGACCCTGCTCCGGTGCCAGGCCGTAGCTCACCCCGAGGCGTCCCGTGTATACGTCGGGCACCGATATGTGCACCGTGGAGTTCATCTCTCCCGGAGGGGCCCGCATGACGTCGGTCTGATCGCGCGGGCTTAGGAGATACGAGCCCGTGAAGTAGGCAAACGTCCGGGGGGCCACCTGCCGAAAGGCCTGGCCTTGCAGAATCACGCCCCAACCCCCATCGCCGAGCTCGATGGCTTGATCTACGGGGAACTGGAGGGAGCCCCCGCCCTTCAGAAAGTGGGTGGCTGTGAACTCGTTGTTTCCCGTGGGGATCTTCACTCCCGCCCCCAGGGCGAGGTTGGCTTTCGCGTGCGTGGCCGGATCGAGCAACCAGGCATTGCCGACGAGCCCGATGTCGCCAATCCCCCCAGCCCGAGCGACGTGGCGCGCTGAATCCTGGTAGAACCGCGACTGGCTGCCGTACGAGACGGGAACGGTCAGTCGAAGGCTGAATCGATCGCTCGTGGCATAAGTCACGTTCAGGTTGACGGAGTGAACGTAGATAAAGAGCGGCTGACCGAAGAATTGTTGCGGAGGCGTCGTCGCCTGGCCTCCGAAGAAGAATTGGTCGGCGTGGAGATAGCGATAGTCCAGCGCGACTTGCCATTCGTGCGCACGAAGATCCGTCGACTGCGCCTCGCCGTGTCCCCCCAAACTGGGGGTTGTGAATCGGATTGGGACTCACCCCTGCGCAAAGGACTGCCGCGGCACAAACAGCACGCCGACGCCGATCGCCAGGGCGGGGACGAAGCGTTGAGCCCGCCTGCATGAAAGCTGCATGGAGTCCTCCTTCTCAGTCCTCTGTCGCTATCGGGCGGGCAGTATCTCGGCCAGCCCGCGCTGGATGGTCTCGCTCGTGATCGGACCGGGATTGACCAGGCGCACGACGCCGTGCACGTCGATGAAGACCGACGTTGGCACGCCGCGCAGGGCATAGCGCTTGCGCACCTTCCCCTTCTCGTCGAGCAGCACCGGAAACGGCATCTGGAGCTCATCCACGAAATTCCGAACGTCCTTGATCTTCCGCTCCTGATCCGTCAGGTCGATCGCGAGGACCTGAAGGCCTTCGTCGCTGTGGGCGCGATAGGCGCCGGCGATGTCCGCCATTTCCGTGCGGCACGGTGCGCACCACGTCGCCCAGAAGTTGAGGAACACCGGGCGGCCCTGGAAGCTGGATAGGCTCGCTGTGTCACCCGCGAGCGTCTTTAGTGTGAAATCAGGGGCAGGCGATCCGAGGGTCTGGGCCGAGAGCGGCCCCGCGGCGGTGAGAAGCGTCGCGAGCGCGATCGAGAACAGCTGCGAACCGAGCCGCACGTTGGTCCCTCAAAGCGCGACGCCGAGTTCCCGTTGGGGAAGCTCGGCGTCTGCCGGGTTGCCTCGAACTAGGCTGCTCGAAGATTCTGTTTGCACACTGGCCTGTCAAGCAGGCGCCGTTCCCAGCGTCGCCCGGTACCGCTCCCACGGCGCCTTCAGGTGCCGCATGAAGGTGTTCCCAGCGCCCGCCGTCCGTAGCTCCTCAGCCCATCCCCCGGCGCACCGCCTCCTCCACCACATCCGCAAACCGGTCCACCTCCGCCGTCAGCGTGTACACGTTCGGCGTCACCCGGATGCAGTTGAACTCGGGATGCACGATCGGAGTCACAATGATCCGGTGCTTGTCCCACAGGTACTCGCTCAGCTTGTTCACGTCGAGGCTCCCCGGTGTGAACGACGCCAGCCCGCATGACTGCTTCGGGTCATAGGGCGTCAGGATTTTCACCGCCGGCACCTGCTCCAACCGCTTCGCCCAGCGGTCCCGCAGGTAGCGCAGCCGCGCCGCCTTGCGCTCCGCCCCGATCCCCTGGTGGAACGTGAGCGCTTCGGCGATGGCGTTGTGGTTCGCCGCCGGGTGGGTGCCGATCTCTTCGAACTTGCGAATGTTGTCGTTCATCTCCGGCGGGGCCGCCATCATCGGCCAGACGTTCGCGATTTTTTTCTTGCGCACGTACAAGAAGCCGGTGCCGTGCGGCGCCACCAGCCACTTGTGCAAGCTCGTGCCGTAATAGTCGCAGTCCAGCTCGTCGCGGGTGAAGGGGAAGTGGGCGTAGGCGTGCGCGCCGTCGACGATCGTCTCGATGCCTCGGTCCCGCGCGATCTGCATGATCCGCCGGATCGGGAAGATCTGGCCCGTCAGGTTGGTGATATGGCAAACGTGGATCACCTTGGTGCGCGACGTGATCGCCTCCGCGAAGCGCCGCGCCAGGTCGTCCGGGGACGGCGGCGGCACGGGGAAGGGGATCTGCTTCAGCACGATGCCGTCGCGCCGCTCGCGTTGCTTCCAGGTGGTGATCATGCGCGGGTAGTCCTGCGTCGTGGTCAGCACCTCGTCGCCGCGCTGCAGGGGCAGCCCGAGCTGCACGATCTCCAGCGCCTCGGACGCGTTGCGGGTGATCGCCATCTCTTCGGGATCGCAGCCGAAGTCGGCCGCGAGCCGGCGCCGCACGCTCTCGATTTCCGGCTCGAGCCACTGCCACATCGTGACGGCCGGCGCCGTGTTGGAGATGGCGAGGTAGCGCTGCATCGCGTCCTGCACGCTGCGCGGCGAGGGGGAGACCCCGCCGTTGTTCAGGTTGATGAGCGTGCGGTCCAGCGTGAACGCGTTCTGGATCTCGCGCCAGAAATCCTCGTCGTCCGCGACGGCGGCCGGAGGCCGGCCGCCCACGGCGCTTACGGTGCGCGCGAGGTGCGCGAGCGCGTCGTTGGTGAGCGCGGGCACCGTGGGCAGAGCGGCGGAGGCCGAGAGCAGCGAACCGAGGAAGCGGCGGCGAGACGTCACGGCAGGGCGTCCTGTGGCAGGGGACGTCTAGGATTTACCGCAAACGCCTCCGCCCGACCAGAGTCCGGCGAAGCTTGCCGTTGACCCCCTTGGCCCGCCGGTTAGCTTCCAAGCCTGAGATGAGCCCCGACCGCACGATCATCCTGGACGCCCGCGCCATGTCGCGGGCGTTGCAGCGTATGGCGGTCGAAGTGCTCGAGCTCTCCCATGGCACCGACGATCTCGTGCTCATCGGCATCCAGCGGCGCGGCGTCGAGCTCGCCGAGCGGATCGCCAAACTGATCGAGCCGGACACGGGCGTCGTCGTTCCACGCGGCGCGCTCGACATCACCCTGTACCGCGACGACCTCGAAACCGTTGGCCCCAAGCCCGTCATCGGTGAGACCCGCATCCCCGGGGACCTCACCGGCAAGCACGTCGTGATCGTGGACGACGTGCTCTACACCGGCCGCACCGTGCGGGCCGCGCTCGACGAGCTCGCCGACTTCGGCCGCCCCAAACGCATCTCGCTGTGCGTGCTGGTGGATCGCGGAGGGCGTGAGCTGCCGATCCAGCCGGACATCGTCGGCAAGCAGGTCAAGATGAGCAGGGGGGAGCGGGTCGACGTGCTGGTCGAGGAGCTCGACGGACGCGACGAGGTGGACTTGGTGCGCCAGGGAGGCTCGGCGTGACGGTCCCCCCCCTCGGCAAGGACCTGGTCGGGCTCGAGGACCTCTCGGCGGACCAGATCCGGCTCATCCTCGACACCGCCGAGCCCTTCAAGGAGGTCTCGGAGCGGCCCATCAAGAAGGTCCCGGCGCTCCGCGGCAAGACGATCGTCAACCTGTTCTTCGAAGCGTCGACACGCACCCGCATCTCGTTCGAGTTCGCGGAAAAGCGCCTCTCCGCCGACACGGTCAACGTGGCGGCGAGCGGGAGCGCCGTCCAGAAGGGCGAGACCCTGGTCGACACGGCCAGGAACCTCGAAGCGATGCGGATCGACATGGTGGTCATCCGCCATCCCTCCTCCGGCGCCGCCGAATTCCTGGGCAACCGGATTCGCTCCAACGTCATCAACGCCGGCGACGGCAAGCACGAGCATCCCACGCAAGGCCTGCTCGATCTCCTGACCATCCGCGACAAACACGGCAAGATCGCCGGCATCAAGGTGTGCCTGGTGGGCGACGTCCTGCACTCGCGCGTCGCCCGCTCCAACATCTGGGGTCTCCTGAAACTCGGCGCCGAAGTCGGCGTGTGCGGTCCCGATTCGCTCTTGCCACGCGGCATCGAGGAGCTCGGCGTGTGCCGCTTCCGCCGCATCGAGGAGGCAATCGAGTGGGCCGACGTGCTGAACGTGCTGCGGCTCCAGCTCGAGCGGATGGAGATGGGATTCATTCCCAGCGTGCGGGAGTACTATCGCGTCTTCGGGGTCACGGCGGAGCGTCTGGAACGGGCCCAGCGCCCGCTCACGATCATGCATCCGGGGCCCATGAATCGCGGCGTGGAGATCGACTCGCGCGTCGCCGACGGACCGCACAGCGTGATCCTCGACCAGGTGACGAACGGTGTCGCCGTGCGGATGGCCGTGCTGTACCTGCTGGCCGGAGGGCGTCCCGAGCTGGCCGACGCGGCGAAAGGCTCCGGAGGCACGGAGTGACCCGGCCGCTGCTCCTGAAGGGTGGCCGCGTGATCGACCCGAGCCGGGGCTTCGACCAAACCGCGGACGTCCTCATCCAGGATGGCAAGATCGCCGCGGTCGGCGCCGGGCTCGGCACCCCCGACGGCGCCGAGGTGCGGGACGTGCGGGGCAGCGTCGTGGCCCCCGGGCTCGTGGACGTGCATGTCCACCTGCGCGAGCCCGGCAACGAGGACGTCGAGACGATCGCGAGCGGCGCCCGCGCCGCCGCGGCGGGCGGGTTCACCACCGTGTGCGCCATGCCGAACACCGATCCCGTCACCGACAACCAGGCGGCGGTCGGCTTCATCGTGCGCCAGTCAGTGCGTGCCGGTCTCACGCGCGTGCATCCGATCGGCGCCATCTCGGTCGGCCAGAAAGGAGAGCGGCTCTCCGAGTTCGGTGAGATGGTGGGCGCCGGCGCGGTGGCGGTCTCCGACGACGGCAAGCCCGTCGTCTCGAGCCACCTCATGCGCACCGCGCTCGAGTACGCGCGCACCTTCGAGATCCCGGTCGCCGATCACTGCGAGGACCCGACCCTCGCCGCCGGCGGGGTGATGCACGAGGGACTGGTCGCCGCCCGGCTGGGTCTCAAAGGCATCCCTGCGGCGGCCGAAGAGATCATGGTGGGGCGCGACGTGCTGCTGGCCGGGCTCACCGGCGGGCACGTGCATCTGTGCCATGTCTCCACGCGGGGCTCGGTCGCGCTCATTCGCAGCGCCAAGGAGCAGGGGGTCCGCGTCACCGCCGAGGTCACGCCGCACCACCTCACGCTCACCGAGCACGCCTGCGAGCGCTACGACACGCACGCCAAGATGAACCCGCCCCTGCGCGAGGCGGCGGACGTCGCGGCGCTGCGCCAGGCGCTCAAGGAGGGCGTGATCGACTGCATCGCCTCCGACCACGCGCCACATGCCTACGATGCCAAGGAAGCCGCCTTTGACGACGCGCCGTTCGGAATCGTCGGGCTGGAGACCGCCTTCGCGGTGGCCTACACCGAGCTCGTAGCGGGAGGAATCCT
>Ga0070699_100004581_pt1 | contig 12234 bp, 13 predicted proteins | sample KBSK1503metaG_FD_65473 | JGI IMG/M metagenome (GOLD analysis project Ga0070699, IMG submission 65473) | Corn, switchgrass and miscanthus rhizosphere microbial communities from Kellogg Biological Station, Michigan, USA - KBS K1-50-3 metaG | ecosystem: Host-associated > Plants > Roots >...
GAGATCGACGCCGCCAGCAATAACGGCGTGGAGGAGATCCGGACGCTCCGGGAGAATGTGAAGTATTCCCCCGCGCGCGGGCGCTTCAAGGTCTATATCGTGGACGAGGTTCACATGCTCTCGGGCCCCGCCTTCAACGCCTTCCTCAAGACGCTGGAGGAGCCGCCCCCGCACGTGGTCTTCATCCTCGCCACCACGGACCCGAAGAAGATTCCCGCCACCGTGCTCTCGCGCTGCCAGCGCTTCGACTTCCGCCCCATTCCCGCCGAGCTCCTCACGCGCCAGCTCACCGATATCCTCACCCAGGAAGGCGTGGCCTTCGAGGCGGCCGCGCTGCCGCTCCTGGTGCGGGCGGCGGAGGGGAGCCTGCGGGATGCGCTCTCGCTGCTGGACGCCGCTATCGCCTATGGCGAGGGCCGTCTCGACGAGGGCAGCGTGGCCCGGCTCCTGGGCGCCTCCTCGCCGGTGCAGGTGCGCGCGCTGGCCGCTGCGGTGCTGGGGCGCGACAGCGCGGCCGCGCTGGAAGCCATCGACCGCGCCGCGCGCCAGGGCGAAGACCTCGAGGGCTATTGCCGCGACGTGGTGGAGATGCTGCGCCGCCTTCTGGTGATCAAGGTGGCGCCGGCCAGTCCGCCCGCCGAGCTCACGCCGGCGGAAGCGCAGGAGCTGGCCGCCGTCGCCGAGCCGGCCACGGTGGACGATCTGGTCTATCTCCTGCGCGTGCTGCTGGAGAGCCAGGCGGAGATGCGCGGCTCGCCCTATCCGCGCGTGGAGCTGGAGGTGGGCGCGATCCGCGCGGCGCGCCGACCCCAGGTCCAAGCCCTCGACGCGTTGATCAACCGGGTCGAAGAGGCGGAGCGGCGGCTGCGCGCCGGCGGGAGCGGCGTGGTGCCCGCGCGCCCGCAATCCACCCAGGGCAATCTGCTCGGCGCCGACCCGCGGGCGACGGGCCCGAGCGGTGGCGCGCCCGCTGCCCCGTCCCCGCGTCCGGCGTGGCCGCCCCAGGGCGCGAGCGCGTCCCCGCGCCGGCCGGAGAGCGACGAGCCGCCGCCGCGTGAGCTCGCCACCGAGCGGGGCCATGGCCCCGGCGCCGCGCCGGCCGCCCCCGGCGGCGACCTGGGCGAGGCGTGGCAGCGCGTGGTGGCGGCGGTGCTGGCGCGCAAGGCGCTGCTGGGCTCGGTGCTCCAGCACGCCATGCCGGTCGCCGTGCGCGACGGCGCGCTGGCGGTGAGCATGGTGGCGAGCGGCTTTCACAAGGAGATGCTGGCCGACCGCGCCAATCGCGACCTCATCAATCAAGCGATCGAGCAGCACGTGGCGGGCGCGCGGCGCATGGAGCTGAGCGCGGAGGCGGCCCCCGGCGCGGGCGCGCTTGCGCATCCCACGGTGCAGGCCGCGCTGGCCGCGTTCGGCGGCGAGGTGGTGGCGGTGCGACCGCGGATTCCCGACGAGCCTGCGCCCCAGGAAGGAGACGGTCAGTGAAAGGCTTCGGCAATATCATGAAGGAAGCGCAGAAGCTGCAGGCGCAGATGGAGGCGATGCAGGCGGAGGCGGCCAAGAAGCTGGTGGACGCCACCGCCGGCGGCGGCATGGTCACCGTCGTCGCCAACGGCAAGCAGGAGATCGTGTCCATCAAGATCGACAAGGAAGTCATCAATCCCGAGGACGGCCAGATGCTCGAGGACCTCGTGCTCGCCGCCTGCAACGAGGCGCTGCGCAAGTCGCGGGAGATGATGCAGGCCGAGCTGGGCAAGCTCACGGGCGGGCTCAAGATCCCCGGCCTCGGGATGTGATGGCGTACTTCCCCGAGCCGGTGGCCCGCCTCATCGAGGCGCTGCAGAAACTCCCCGGCGTGGGGCCGAAGAGCGCCCAGCGGATGACGTTCTTCCTGCTCAAGCGGCCGGCCGACGAGGTGGGCGAGCTCTCCGCCGCGCTCACCGCGCTCAAGACCCGCATCGTGCACTGCTCGCGGTGCTTCAACGTCACCGAGGAGGACCCCTGCCGCATCTGCAGCGATCCCGCGCGCGACGCGCGGAGCCTCTGCGTGATCGAGGAGCCCAATGACCTCCTCGCGGTGGAGCGCACCGGTGAGTTCAAGGGCCGCTACCACGTGCTGATGGGCGCGCTCTCGCCGCTGGACGGCATCGGGCCCGAGGACATCCGGGTGCGCGAGCTGCTCCACCGGCTCGACGGCGAGACCGTGGACGAGGTGATCCTCGCCACCAACCCGAGCGTGGAGGGCGAGGCCACCGCCATCTATCTCGCCAAGCTCCTGAAGCCGCTGGGGCTGCGCATCACGCGCATCGCGCGCGGCCTGCCGGTGGGCGGCGATCTCGAGTACGCCGACGAGGTGACGCTGAGCAAGGCCCTCGAGGGCCGGAAGGAGATGGGGTAGCCCGACTCATGTACACCCAGGTCATTCAGAGCGTGTTCTTCTGGGCGGGGCTGGTGGTGGTGGGCGCGTGGCTCACCGTCGAGCTCCTGAACGCATGGGATCACTACCGGATCCACAGCGCGGCGCGGACCCGGCTGGGTCTCGACGAGCGGCCCGGCCAGTCGGCGTGGGAAGATCGGGTCAGGGTTCAGGCCGCGGTGGCGGGGGAAGATCCGGATGGGGGGCGCGCGCTCTAGCCCACGGCGGCTTGGCCGGATTGCAAGCGTGTGATATACAAAAGGTCCCGGTTGAATCCGCGGTCGTCACTCCCCGATAGCTCAATGGTAGAGCATCCGGCTGTTAACCGGAGGGTTGTAGGTTCGAGTCCTACTCGGGGAGCCATTTCTCGGCCGCAGTGCCCGCATGAGATCAGGCTCGAGAACGCGAACTGGTGGCGATACTTCCGGTGACGCTTCTCGAAGCGTTGGTCGAGGATGGCCTGCACCCGGTCCCACAGATCCTTCGTGACGATGGAGACGTGCACCCCGCGATAAGTCTTGCCATTCCAGTCGAAGTCGCCGGTGTAGAGCCGAATCCGGAGAATCTTGTAGAGGGTTGCCTGCGGCACCGATGCCAGGCTCTTTCGGGAAACGAGGCCGTCGGTGATAGCCAGGCGGACCGTCGCGGAGGTCAAGCGCATCTTCCTGGGCGACGTCACGCTCTGATCTCCTCCGGGCGCATCTCGCGCTTCCGATCGCACGTCGCTAAGCCGATTGGCCTAAGATCGCGGTCGATGTGCTACCTGGGGGCACGTGCATGAAGCGACGGGGGTTCATCGGCATGCTGGCGGTCGGTCTCCTCGCCGCGCCCCTCGCTGCCGAGGCGCAGAAGTCAGAGAAGATGGCTCGCGTTGGAATTCTTGGCATCGGTTTAGCTCCGAGCCCACAGGATCTGACGAAGTCCGTCTCGACAAACCTGTTCTGGCTGTCGATGCGACAGCTCGGCTGGGTCGATGGCCAAAATATGGTCGTCGAGCGACGGTTCGGCGAATCAGCCGATCAACTTCGCGCAGGCGCCGCTGACTTGGTACGGCTCAACGTCGACGTGCTGTTCGTTTCAAGCGCAGGCCTGGCAAAGTTCCTCCAACTGGAAACGAAAACCATCCCCATCGTGGTCGGTCGCGCCGAAATTGATCTCGTTGCCGCAGGACTCGTCGAAAGCCTCGCAAGGCCAGGAGGCAATATCACGGGTTTACAGATCCTTAGCGCTGATCTTGCCCCAAAGCGCCTCGAGCTTCTTAAGGCGCTCGTACCGAATCTTTCAAAGGTCGCGTTCCTTCATGACGACGTCACACTCGCGGCACTCCCCCAGATGCGCGCTCGGCACGATCAGCAGGCCGCTATCGCGGCTCGGACCCTCGCCATAGAGCTTCATACCTTCATCGTGCACCGGGCGGGGGAATTCGCCGCCGCTTTCGTCGGCATGAAGAAGAATCGCGACCAGGGTGTATTGGTGCTGTCGTCGGCCTTTATGTTCGTGCATAGAAAGGCCATCGTCGATCTTGCGGACGCGCATCGGATCGCCGCAGTCTATGAACACCAGCTGTTTGTTGAGCCAGGGGGCCTCATGTCCTATGGAGTAAATGTTCCCGAGATGCAGCGGCGTGCTGCGGTCTACGTGGACAAAATCCTGAAGGGTGCCAAGCCCGCCGACCTGCCCGTCGAGCAGCCGACGAAGTTCGATCTCGTCATCAACCTCAAGACGGCGAAGGCGCTCGGCCTCACGGTCCCGCAGTCGCTGCTGCTGGGGGCGGACAAGGTGATTCAGTAGGAACCCGACCGGGTTGTGCCCAGGGTGTGCCTGATGCAAGGGCACGCAGCGATATTCCTGCGGCGCGCGATGCCACGGATCATCCGCGCGGGGACACGAGCACCCAGGGCCGCCGCGTCCGAGAATGGGGTGGTGTTATCGATGCTCCACTTGCGATACAAGATCGCCGTGCGTCACCGGGGCCGGCGCGGCCCGGGGGCAACGGGACAGGCGTCGTGAAGATGGATACCGGCGGCAACGACCCGGTGCTGGGCGAATCCTTTTCCTCGATTGCCGCCCGCAGTCGCGCCATGCACGAGACGCAGGGCTTCGGCGTGGGAGAATTCGCGGGCGAGGGCGTGATGGTTGGCAGGTCGAGGACCGAGTCCTTTTTGCCGCTCGGTGGTGAACCCGCAACGCAGGACATCCTCGACGGAGTGGACTCGACGTGGAGCCGCGTGCCGGGTGGCGCGGAGATCGGACGATTGACCGAGGAAGCGATCGCGCGGTTCAAACCGGAAGACCCGGTGGCGAGCCTGCCCGCCTTGTTGGCGATCCGCCGCCGAGTGTCCGCCTTGCCCGCGGACTCCCTCGATGCTCCCGCGGGAACAACAGCCTCGCGTGGTCACAACGTTGCACGGCACGGACACGACGCTGCTTGGGCATGCTGCAGGTTACGCCCCGGCCATCAGGCACGCCCTGATCTCTTCGGACGCGGGCATGGCGGTGTCCGAGTCCCCGAAGCGGGAGACCCAGCGGGTGTTCATGAAAAACGTCATCTACGGTTGCCTGTTGCTCTGCGGCGCCATGGCCACCGTCGCGGCCGCGGCGCCTCCGGTCTTTGCGCAAGGCACGTCACCGAGCGTGGTCAAGGAGCTCGGTGCATCTCGCAAGCGCCACCCAACGCTTTATCGACACCGCAAAGGGAACCAAGAGCGAGGCAGGGCACCCGAACTTGGCCATGAAGAAAGCGGAAGTCATCACCCTGCTGAAGCAAACGCTTCAGACGGGACAGGACATGCTGGGCTCGCTGACCGATGCCCAGCTGCTCGAGCAAGTAAAGCACGGCCGCCAAGTACTCGCTGCCCATCGTCTTCCTCGTCCTCAACGACAACCGCTACGGCGCGATCAAGTATCTCCAGGCGGAGATGTTCGCGGGCCGCTGGGGCGAGCCGGACCTGGCCAACCCGAACTTCCCCGCGCTGGCCCGGGCCTTCGGCCTGGAGGGCCGGCGGGTGGAGAGGGTGGAGGACTTGCCGGGCGCGCTCGAGAAGGCCCTCACCCACGAGGGGCCCACGGTGCTGGAACTGCCCGTCGCCATCACCCCTCCGTGGGCGCTATAATCGGCGCATGTCCCCGCTGACCGACGCGCGGAAGCAGACCCTGCGCCGGGAGATGGAAACCCTCCTCGGCAAGGGGGCGGTGCTCTCCGACCCCGAGGAATTGCTGTCCTACGAGTCCGACGGGCTCACCCTCTTCCGCGCGCTGGCCGACTTCGTGGTCTTCCCGCAGAGCGCCGAGCACGTCTCCGCCCTGGTCAAGCTGGCCCAGCGGGAGCAGATCCCCTTCGTGGCGCGCGGCGCCGGCACCGGGCTCTCGGGCGGCTGCCTCCCCGCCGAGGGCGGCCTGGTCATCTCGCTGATGCGGATGAACCGCGTGCTGGAAGTGGACTACGCGAACCAGATCGCGGTGGTGGAGCCGGGGCTGGTCAACCTGCATCTGTCCTGGGCGGTCGGCCCGCAGGGCTTCTACTACGCGCCCGATCCCTCCAGCCAGCAGGCGTGCACCATCGGCGGGAACATCGCCAATAACTCCGGCGGCCCGCACACGCTCAAGTACGGCGTCACCACCAACCACGTGCTGGGCCTGGAGGTGGTGCTGCCCGACGGCGAGCTGATCTGGATCGGTGGCAAGACGCGCGATCCGCAGGGCTATGACCTCACCGGCCTCTTCGTCGGCTCCGAGGGCACCTTCGGCATCGCCACCAAGATCGTCGTCCGCCTCATGAAGAAGCCGCAGGCGGTGAAGACCGTGCTGGCGGTCTTCGACGCAGTGGACCAGGCCTCGGAGGCGGTGTCCGCCATCATCGGCCGCGGCCTCGTGCCCGCCGCGATGGAGATGATCGACCAGCTCACCATCCAGGCGGTGGAGGACGCCTTCGGGTGCGGCTACCCGCGCGATGCCGCCGCCGCGCTCCTCATCGAGGTGGACGGGCTCGCCGCGGGCATGGACGAGCAGGCCGAGCGCATCTCCCAGGCCTGCCGCGAGGCGGGCGCGCGCGACGTCCGCGTGGCCCGTGACACGGCGGAGCGCGAGCTGCTCTGGAAGGGCCGCAAGTCCGCCTTCGGCGCCTATGGCCGCATCTCTCCCGCCTACATGGTGATGGACGGCGTCATCCCGCGCACCAAGCTGCCCTATGTGCTGCGGCGGGTGAACGAGATCGTGGCCGCGCACGGCCTCCGCGTCGGCAATGTCTTTCACGCCGGGGACGGCAACCTCCACCCGAATCTCCTCTACGATCCCCGCGAGCCGGGGGCGGAGGCGCGGGTGGTGGCGGCGGGCGGCGAGATCCTCAAGATCTGCGCGGAGGTGGGCGGCTCCATCTCCGGCGAGCACGGCATCGGGCTCGAGAAGGCGGACTACATGCCGCTCATCTTCTCCGAGGCCGATCTCGACTGCATGTACCGGCTCCGGCGCGCCTTCAATCCCACCGGGCTCTGCAATCCCGGCAAGATCTTCCCCAGCCGCAAGGCCTGCGGCGAGGCCGGCATCGCGTATCGTCCGCACCCCATCGAAGAGAAAGGCCTCGCCCAGCGCTTCTAGCGCCCGGCGTGGCGCCTCCCCCTCGTGGATTCCAACCTCGCGCGACGGCTGGCCGCCATCGTCGGCGAGCGCCACGTGCTCACCGGCATCGAGTGCTCACCCTATGTGCTGGAGGGCCGCACGCCCGAGGCGGTGGTCTTTCCCGGCGCCCGGGAAGAGGTCGCCGCGCTCCTCGTCCTCGCCGGCGAGGACGGGATGCCGGTCACGCCCTGGGGCGGTGGCACCCGGATGTCGGTGGGCCTGCCGCCCGCGCGCCCGGGCCTCGTGCTGTCGCTCCGGCGCCTCGACCGGCTGATCGAGCACGAGCCGGGCGATCTCACCGCCACCGCCGAGGCCGGTCTCACCCTGGGCGCCTTCCAGGAGGCGCTGGGCCGTCGCGGCCAGTGGCTCTCGCTGGATCCCCCCAATCCGCGCGAGGGCACCCTGGGCGGCATCGTCGCCAGCAATGCGTCCGGGCCGCGCCGGCACCTCTACGGCACCATGCGGGATCTGCTCATCGGGCTCACCGTGATCCTGGCCGACGGCTCCATCGTGCGCGGCGGCGGCAAGGTCGTGAAGAACGTGGCGGGCTACGACCTTCCCAAGCTCGTCATCGGCTCCTTCGGCACGCTCGGCGTCGTCGTCGAGGCCACCTTCAAGCTTCGCCCGCGCCCCGACACGGACCGGCTCGTCCTCGCGCGCTTCGAGCGGGTCAAGGACGCGGGCGCGGCGGTGCGGGCCCTGATGGCGTCGGACCTCATTCCTTCCGCGCTGGACCTCGTGGACCCCGAGGCGCTGCGGGCGCTCGATCCCGGGGGGCGCGAGGGCGCCGCGCTCCTCCTCGGCTTCGACGGCATCGCGGAGCAGGTGGAGTGGCAATGCGCCGAGCTGCCGAAGATCCTGGGCGCCGGCGCCCGCGTGGACACGCGCGTGCTGGACGGCGCCGAGCGCGACGCGCTCTGGCAGGCCGCCGGCGCGCTGCCGCGCGCGGCGCTCCCCGGCGTCACCGGCGTGATGAAGTGGGGCGTGCTGCCCAGCCAGGTGGCGGAGCTGATCGACTCCGGCGGTGACGTGGCGCGGCGCCACGGCCTCACCGCGGCCTTCACCGCACACGCCGGCGTGGGCATCGTGACGGCCATTCTTGGATCGAGCGGCGGAGGCTCGAGTGGCGGGAGCCCGGGCGGCGGGGGCCCGGGCGGTGGCGCGGCGGTGGCGGCCACCGCGGTGGCGGCGGCCCTGGGCGACTGGCGCGCGCTCGTGCACGCCGCGGGCGGGCATGCGATGCTCGAGTGGGCGCCGCTCGCGGTGAAGGAGCGGGTGCCGGTCTGGGACCCGCCCGGCGCCCCGCAGCGGATCATGGCCCGGCTCAAGGCCGAGCTGGATCCGCGCGGCATTCTCAACCCGGGCCGGTTCGTGGGAGGGATCTGAGCGCATGGCGCATGGAACGGAGACGGCGCCCGTCGCGGGGCCGCTCCGGCTGCACGGGCACGAGGTCGAGGGCGTGAACCAGTGCGTGCACTGCGGCCTCTGCCTCGCGTACTGCCCCACCTTTTCCATTCTCGGCACCGAGATGGATTCCCCGCGCGGGCGCATCTTCCTCATCAAGTCCATGGCGGAGGGGCGCATCGGCCTCACCGATTCGGCCGCCGCGCACCTGGATCTCTGCCTCGGCTGCCGCGCCTGCGAGACGGTCTGCCCCTCGGGCGTCCCCTACGGCCAGCTCATCGAGGCCGCGCGCGCGGACATCGAGCGGCAGCGCCCCGGGGGCCCGCTGCGCCGGCTCTTCCGCTGGGTGAACTTCTCCGTGCTGCTTCCACATCCGCGCCTGCTCTCGCTGGCGGCGGCGGGATTGCGCTTCTATCAGGTGAGCGGGCTGCGGCGGCTGGTGCGCGCTTCCGGGGTCCTGCGCCTGTTGCCGGGTCCCCTGGCGAGCTGGGAGCCGCTGCTTCCTTCCATCCCGGCCGCCGCCGACCGCGCGCCCCTCCCCGAGGTCACGCCGGCCGAAGGCGTGAAGCGCGCGACGGTGGGGCTCCTCACCGGGTGCGTCCAGCAGGTCGCCTTCGGCCCGCAGAATCGCGCGACGGCGCGGGTGCTGGCCCGGAACGGCGTCGAGGTCATCGCCCCGCGCACCCAGACTTGCTGCGGCGCGCTGCACGCGCATGGCGGCGAGCACGACACCGCGCTCGAGCTGGCCCGGAAGACCATCATCGCCTTCGAGTCCGCGGGGGTGGAGCAGGTGGTGGTGAACACCTCGGGCTGCGGGGCCCACATGAAGGCGTACGGGACGCTCCTGGCCGACGACCCCAGGTGGGCCGAGCGCGCCCGGCGCTTCGCGGCGCGGGTGAGCGATATCTCCGAGTTCCTGGCGCGAGAGCCGCTGCGCGGCCCGCTCCGGCCGCTCGCGCGCACCGTCACCTATCACGACCCCTGCCACGTGGCGCATGGCCAGAAGATCCGCAAGGAGCCGCGCGCGCTGCTCCACCAGATTCCCGGGCTCACCGTGAAGGAGCTGCACGAGGCCGACTGGTGCTGCGGCTCCGCCGGCACCTACAACCTGACCCAGCCCGAGATGGCGGGCCAGCTCCAGCGGCGGAAGATCGAGAACATCCGCGCCACCGGGGCGGAGGCGGTGATCACCGCCAATCCCGGCTGCATCATCCAGATCCAGCAGGGCCTCGCGGGCGGCGCACGGCCCATCCGCGTGCTCCACATCGTCGAGCTGCTGGACGAGGCCTATCGCGACCGGTGAAGACCAAGGTGCTCGACGTCGCCGCGCTGCCGCTCCTCACGCCGACCCTGGTCACGGTGGACGGCGAGGACGTGGTCCTCTACCGGCGCGGCAGCGAGATCTTCGCCCTCGGCAACGAGTGCCCGCATCAGGGCGGCAACCTCTGCGATGGCTGGATCGAGGGCGATATCCTGAGCTGCCCGCTCCATGGCTGGGAGTTCGACGTGCGCACGGGCGTCTGCATGACCATCCCCGGCGAGCGCGCGGCCCGCTACGCGGTGAGCGTGGACCAGGGCGCCATCTACCTCGAGCGCGCGGAGTGAGGGGGACGGCATGGCCGACGTGAAGCCCGATCAGGTCGCGCAGGAGCATCGGAGCACCGGCCGTCAGACGGCGGGCTGCTTCGTCCTCACCGTCTCCGACTCCAAGACGCCCCAGGACGACACCAGCGGCAACCTCATCCGCGAGCTGCTCACCGCGGCGGGGCAAATCGTGGTCGGCCACGCCATCGTGCGCGATGAGCCGGCCCAGGTGGTGGCGGTGATCCGCGAGCGGCTCGCCCGGCCCGATCACCAGGTCTTCATCCTCACCGGGGGCACCGGCATCACCTCGCGCGACTCCACCTTCGAGGCCGTCGAGTCCATCCTGAGCAAGCGCATCACCGGGTTCGGCGAGCTCTTCCGCATGCTCTCGTATCAGGAGGTGGGCGCGGCCGCCATGATGTCGCGCGCCCAGGCCGGCGTCGTCCAGGGGCGGCTGGTCTTCTCGCTGCCGGGCTCGCCGCATGCCTGCCGGCTCGCGCTGGAGAAGCTGATCATCCCCGAGATGGGGCACCTGCTCCGCGAAGTCAACCGCTAGGCCGCGGTGCCCAGTGGGCCTGCGCTGGGACGACTGGGGAGAGGCCGCCTTCGCCCGCGCGCGCGAGACCGGGCGGCCGCTCTTGCTCTCCCTCACCGCGCGCTGGTGCGGCGCCTGCCATCGGATGGACGAGGAGACCTGGGACGATCCCGGGGTGGCGGCGCGGGTGGCCGAGGTCGCAGTGCCGGTGCGCGTGGACGCCGACGCGCGGCCGGACGTCTACGGTCGCTATCATCTCGGCGGCCTGCCGACCACGGCGCTGCTCACGGCCGACGGCGACTTCCTCCGCGGCGGGACCTTTCTCTCGCCCACCCAGCTCTTCGGGCTCCTCGACGCGGCCGCCGCCGACCTGCGCGAGGGGCGCCGCCCCGCTCCGCGCCCGCGGCCCGCGGCGGCGCCGGGCCGCTCGGACGCGGCGTTCTCGCCGGGCGCGTTCGTGGACGAGATCGTCGCGCGCCTCGTCCGCCGCGCCGATCGCGAGCACGGGGGCTTCGGCGGCGCGCCCAAGCATCCCGAGCCCGACGCGGTGACGCTCATCCTGCGCGAGGCGCGGCGCCGGCCCGACGCCGCGCTCGAGGCCATCGCCCGCGAGGCCCTGGACGCCATCGCGCGGCACCTGGTGGATCCGGCGGACGGCGCCTTCTTCCGCTATGGCGCCGCGGACGACTGGACGGGCCCGCACACCGAGAAGGTGACGCTCGACCAGGCCGCGCTGATCCGGCTCTTCCTCGAGGCCGAGCGCGCGGTCGGTGACCCGGCATACGGGGCGGTGGCGCGGCGGGCGCTGGCGCATGCCCGCGAGCGCCTGACGGACGCGTCCGGGCGCGTCTACGCCAGCATCGCCGCCCAGCCCGCTGCGGAGGTGGACATGCGCCGCTTCGCCGACGCGAGCGCGGCGCTGGCCTCGGCCTTCCTGATGGCCGGGGCGGGCTCGACGCCGGGCTCGACGTCACTGCTGCCGGTCGAATTCATCGCGGCCGCGCCGGACGGCGCCGTGCCCCACCGTCTCGACGCGCCCGACGCGGCGGGGCCGCGCGGCCTTCTGCGCGATCAGGCGCTGGCCATCAGCGCCGCGGTCCACGCTTATCGAGCCGCCGGCGACCGCGCGCGGCTCGACTGGGCCGCGCTCGCCGCCGACTGGACCATCGCCCACCGGTGGGACGCCGCTGCCGGCGCGTTCCTCGACGCGGAGCCGCTCGCGCCCGCGCGACAGCGCGGGCAGGGGCAGGGCGCCTTCACCCCGATCACGGGCAATGGCGAGATGGCGCAGGCGCTGCTGGCGCTGGCCGAGCACGCGCCACCGGGCGACGCGCTCGCGGAGCGGGGGAAGGCCTGGCGGGACCATACCGGGAAGGCCATCGCCACTCTCGCCGCCCAGGCGGTGCGCTCGCCCGCGGGTGCCACCCTGGCGCTGGCCGCGCAACAGTTGCGCGCCTAGCCGCGCCGACGGGAATTAGGGCCCTACGGTATACTGGTCGATACTACCGAGGAGGTTCTTCATGGCATTGCTCTCCCGCCGCGCCCTGCTCGTCACGCTCGCCTTGGCTCTGCTCGCCGCTCCCGGCCTCAGCGGTCCCGCCGCGGCCCAGCAGTCCTACTTCACGGAGAGCCCGGGCGCCAGCGTTCCCGCCGATATCCAGCGCCTCAATGACTTCATGAACGG
>Ga0070699_100004582_pt1 | contig 12231 bp, 11 predicted proteins | sample KBSK1503metaG_FD_65473 | JGI IMG/M metagenome (GOLD analysis project Ga0070699, IMG submission 65473) | Corn, switchgrass and miscanthus rhizosphere microbial communities from Kellogg Biological Station, Michigan, USA - KBS K1-50-3 metaG | ecosystem: Host-associated > Plants > Roots >...
ATGAAGGACCCTCTGCGCAACGGTGGAAAAAGCCTGAAGGATGTCATCGATCATCTCGAGACGCCGCTCGTGTTTTGGGCGTGGTCGCCCGGAGACGGCCGCACGACACCGCCGCTAAGCCACGATGATTTTGTTGCAAAGATGCGCGAATGGGTCGACAAAGGAGGAGCTTGTCCGGAGTGACCATTCACGCCGCGCTGCCGTTCATCGAGAACGTCATGTCCGCGCAAGCGCAAGCCCAAGACTCGTCCGAAGACACGCGCATTCAGAGTTTCGCCGCGGGTCCGATGCCGAGTCTTGCGGCGATCGCAACGAGCTGCGCAAGCGAATCCGCCTTCATCTTCTGCATGACCTTGCCTCGATGCGCCTTGACGGTGATCTCACTGATGCCGAGACCCTTGCCGACCTGTTTGTTCAACAGGCCGGTGACCACGAGCTCCATGACCTGGCGTTCGCGTTGCGTGAGCGAAGCATAGCTGTTGCGAAGCGCCTGAATCTCCGCTTCGTTTCCGAGGGCCACCCGGCTCCGCTCGATCGCATCGCCGATCGCTTTCAATAGCGCATTGTCGTCGAAAGGCTTCGTCAGAAACTCGACGGCGCCCGCCTTCATCGCTTTCACAGACATCGGAATGTCGCCGTGGCCGGTGATGAAGATGATCGGCATGTCCGCGCGGTCGACGACGCGCTCCTGCACGTCGAGTCCATTGAGATCGGGAAGAGAGACGTCAAGGACGAGACAGCATGGAATGTTGACGCGGCCGCGAGCCAGAAACGCATTCGCCGATGCAAACGTTTCCACCTTCCAGCCTGCAGTGCGGAGCAGCAGCTCGAGCGATTCACGCACTGAAATGTCGTCGTCGACTACGAAGATGATCGGCGTAGTCCCCGAGACCATCAGTTCACCCGCAGCGCGGCATTGACCGCATCGAGCAAGGATGTATCACTAAATGGTTTGAACAGGCACTCTACGGCACCCCGTTCGAGCATGCTGGGCCGGATGTTCTGATCCACGTGCGCAGTGATGAAAACGATCGGGATCTCCTGCCGCCGGCGCAAGAGCTCAGTCTGAAGATCGGGCCCGCTCATCCCCGGCATGGCGATGTCCAGGATCAGACACTTGGTCTGGCTTACGACATTCGATGCCAGGAACTCCTCCGCCGACGCGAAGGCTTGCACTGCGAAACCGAACTCCCGAAGCAAGTCTGGAAGTGACTCGCGAACCGATTCGTCGTCATCGACGACCGAAACAAGTGATTCATTGACCATCATGGTTGTCCAATCGAACGTTCTGGATTTGCCCGCACAGCGGTTCGAACGGCGGCCGAGCGAGAAGTACGGGGTGCAGGAACCAAAGGGATCGAAAACGCGAACGTGGCTCCGGGTCCGTCATTCGCTACAGCCCACAGTCGGCCACTGTGACCCTCGATAATCGAGCGACTGACGGACAGGCCGATCCCCATCCCGTCGCTCTTCGTTGTGTAAAACGCTTCGAAGAGCTTGTCCGTAGCGTGCGCGTCGAAACCCATCCCCGCATCCTGCACGGTCAACCGCACACGATCGTCCTCCTCCCGCTCGGTCTTGATCATCAACTCCCTCGGACGATCGTCGACGCCGCTCATCGCGTCTGAGGCATTCCGGAGAAGATTCAGAATGACCTGCTGAAGCTGGATGCGATCGCCTGTGACGAGCGGAAGGTCGTCGGCGAGCTCCTCCCGCAAAATGACCCGGTTTCTCTGAAGTTCATCTGAAGAGAGCGCGACGACTTCTCGGGTCGCTTCATTCAGGTCCAGCGATTCGCTCATCGCACTCTTCTTGGCAAAAAGCGCGCGCAGTCGTGTGATTACATCCGAGGCACGATTAGCGTCGCGAATCGTCCGCCGAGCGGTCTCGCGCGCGCCGTCGACGTTCGGGGGTTCGGCGGCGAGCATCCGCAGACAAGTGCTGGCGTTCGTGACAATGCCCGACAGCGGCTGGTTGACCTCGTGAGCGATCGATCCGGTCAATACTCCCAAGGTTGTGACTCTGGCAACGTGTGCGAGCTCCGATCGGACCTTGTCGAGTGCCTCCTCCGCGAGCCGGCGCTGCGTTACATCGTGCACCGTGCCGAAGAGCTCCACTAGAGTCCCGTCGTATCGTCTGGGGTGACACGTCGCACGAATGTACTTAATCGAGCCATCCGGCATTAGCAACCGGTGCTCGAATTCAAAATCAGCGTCAACGTTCCGCACGCGTTGACCCCGTTCTCTGAATGCCGCGAGGTCTTCAGGATGAATGCGAGTTTCCATCATCTCAATACTCACGGGAGCGGCCGGATCAAACTCAAAGATGCGGTACATCTCTTCCGACCACGTTCTCTCGCCTGTCACTGCGTTCCACCGGAAGCTGCCCGTCGAACTGAGATGCTGCACTTCCGCGAGAAATGCTTCACTGCTCTTCAGAGCAGCGTCATTCTGCGCATTTTCAATCACGATTCTCGCAATGTGCGTGAACCGCTCGATGAGGCTTTGATGCAGCGGCGTGGGCGCTCTCGGCGTGTCGTAGTAGAGAGCAAATGCGCCCAGGACTTTGCCGGCCGCGGACGTAATTGGCGTTGACCAACACGCCCGAAGTCCATACGCCAGGGCCATGGGGCACCACTCTTCCCATCGTCTCTCGGTCGTGAGGTCAGCGGCGATGACCTGTTCATTGAGGTACGACGCCATCCCGCATGGGCCCGAACCGGCGTTGACGGGACGGCCGATAATTGACGTGATGAAACTCGCCGGCAGGCTCGGTGCGGCCCCGTTCTCGAGATGCGTGCCAGTCGGATCGACTAACACGACACTGCAGTAGCACCCGGCGGCCGTAGCTTCGACGTGCTGACAGAGCGCTTCGAGTACTCGCGGCTGCGAACGCCCACCTGCCACCATCTCGAGCAACTGCTTTTCGCTGGCCAGCAGGCCCTCGGCGCGCTTCCGGTCATCGATATCGATTTGCAAGTGGAACCAGCGCAGGATGCGACCGTCCGTATCTCGCAACGGCAAGCCGAGGACGTTGAACCAGCGGTAGACGCCATCCGCTCGGCGGTGGCGGCTCTCAACGTTGTACGGACGGCCCAGTTCGTGTGCCTTCCGCTGCGCGGCGATTGTCTGCGGAAGGTCATCGGGATGGACGGCGTCGGAGCTCTTCCAGCTTTTCAGCTCATCCAGGGTCTTGCCAAAGTAGTCGAGGGTTGGCTGATTGACACCCTCGACTTCACCCTCGGGCGTCGTGACTGCGACCGGCGCGGGAATGCTGTCGACGATCAACCGAAAATTGAGCTCGCGCAGCCGCAGCGCTTCCTCGGCACGCTTGCGGTCCTCGATATCCGTACCAACTCCAAGCCATCTGATGATGTGTCCCGCTGCATCGCGCATTGGGCTGATCGAGATGAGAAACCAGCGGTAGGTTCCATCGGAGCGCCGGAGGCGCGCTTCCATCTCACCTGGCTCGCTCGAAGCAAACCCGGACCGCCAGCGCTCGAGCATCTCGGGCAAATCTTCCCCATGAATCGCAGCCTGCCAACCCTCACCTTGGCCTTTTTCGAGGCTGAGACCTGTGTATGCACACCAGCGTTGATTTAGGAAGTCGACGGTCCCGTCAGGGCGGGCAGTCCACACAAGTCCCGGAAGCGCATCGACAACGTGGCTGAGTTCATCCATACCCAGTCCCTTTCGTGATGTTCGGCCACTGCAGGGCGAACGTCCATGACACTTTGGTGTTGGTCTACTCAGTTCGTGTTTACTCGCTTATATCAAAGTATTGAAGATTGGTATCGGCTTCGGGCGGCTCGAGAGATCAATCACAAAGCAGCGACAAGAGGCAGGGTTCGGTAGCGCGTTCCCGTCAGCCGGAAGAGAGCATTGACCACTGCCGGCGCGATCACCGGCACCGGCGGCTCACCGGTCCCCGTGGGAGCCTCGGTGCTGGGGACGATGTGAACATCAATCGCCGTCGGAGCATCGACGATGTACGGCGGCGTGAAGCCGTCAAAGTTACGCTGTTCGACGCGACCGTTCTTCAGCGTGATCGCGCCCTTGGCCACAATTTGTGTTAGGCCGAAAATGGTCCCGCCTTGAAACTGGCTTTCGATTGACAGCGGATTCACCGCCAGACCGCAGTGCAGCGCAATGGTGACGCGATGCATTCGCAGGCGTTTGTTCTCGATCGAGACCTCAGCCGCGGATGCCACCGCCGTTCCCTGATATTCATTGCACGCGATTCCCACGGCGTGACCCCTTGGCAGGTGATTGCGCCATGAACTCATTTCTTCCAGCAGAGCGAGCGTCGCGCGGAGTCTTCGCGCGTCCGGTTTGATGAGCTTCAACCGGTAGGCGATCGGATCGACATTTGCGCGCGTTGCCAGCTCATCGATCAACGTCTCCATGACGAATGCGTTGTGCGTGGATCCGATCGACCTCCATTGCGCGGCCGGAACGTTGACCGTCGGATGATGCGCTGTGACCTGCAGGTTCGGAACCGAATACGGCATGTCCGCCGTTCCGGTCACCGCGTCGAAGTCGACCCCGTTCTTTACCAAATAGGATTCGAAGGGAGTACCCATGACGTACGACTGCCCGACAACGACGTGCCTCCACGCGATGGGCATCCCGGCATCACCGATCCCAACCTCGACTCGATGGACGAACATCGGACGGTAGTAGCCGCCCTGCACGTCGTCCTCTCGCGTCCACACCACCTTGACCGGAATTCCGCGCATCCTCTTCGCGATCGCAGCCGCCTCGCGCGGTACGTGTGAATCGAACGATTGGCGTCTGCCAAAACCGCCCCCGGCATATTCAATGTGAAAAGAAACCTGCGCGGGCTTCAGTCCCAGGACTTCGGCGACGGCCGCCTGGTCGAACGTCGGGAATTGAGACGGAACCCAAACCTCGGCGCGATCGCCATCAAAACGCGCGGTCGCATTCAACGGCTCCATCGGTGTGTGCGCGAGGTACGGAAACTCGTACTCCGCAAGAATCCGATTCTCCGGCGCAAAGCCATCGAGGACGGTCGGGTCGCCGCTATTGACGGCGACGTTGCCGGGAGTACGAGCGAGCTCCTTGTATCGCTTCGACAGCTCGGCGCTGTCGGCATGCTCGATTCCCGACAGGTCCCAATCGATCTTCAATCGATCGCGCGCCAGCTTGGCAGTCCAGAAACGATCAGCGACAACGGCGACTCCCGCCCCGCGCACGCGCGGGATTTCGAAAACTTCGCGTACGCCCGGAAGACCCCGGGCTCCCTGATCGTCGAACGCTTTCACGCGGCCGCCGAAGACGGGTGGCCGGGCGACGACGGCGATCAGCATTCCCGGCAGATCGAGGTCCAGTCCGAACTTTTGGGAACCGTCGCACTTCGCTCGGCTGTCCAGACGCCGCGTCGGCTTGCCGATGATCTGAAACTCCGACGGCTTCTTGAGAGCGACTTTGCCGGGGACCGGCCTTCGCGCCGCGTCATCTGCCAGCTCGGCATAGCGAGCGGATTGACCACCAGGGCCGTGCACCACACTTTTCGCCGCGCGGCAGTCGCTGGGACTGACGTGCCAGCGATCTGCTGCCGACGCGATCAGCATCGCTCGCGTCTTCGCACCAAGCTCACGGTACTGCTGAAATGAATTCGCGATCGTTGCGGAGCCACCGGTGTTCTGGAATCCGTAAACGGGATCCTTATAAATGCTGGCTGCCGGCGCGAGCTCAGCGACAACCTGCGACCAGTCAGCGTCCATCTCATCGGCAAGGAGCATCGCCAGCGCGGTGCTCACGCCCTGGCCTAACTCACAGCGATTGATGGTGATCACGACGCGCCCATCGGGCCTGATGTGAACGAACGCATCGGGCGGATAAACGATCGCCGCCGGCTCCTGCGCAAGCATTGGCGAATCGAAGTACATGGACAACAGCATCCCGCCGGCCGCCGCGGCCGAAACGCGGAAGAATGTCCGGCGATTCACGCCAGTTTCTCCGCCGCGCGCTTGACGGCTTCTCGAATGCGAACGTACGTGCCGCATCGACACAGATTTCCGCCGAGCGACTCTTCGATGTTCGTGTCCGTCGGCTTTCGATTCGATTTGAGCAGAGCGACCACGCTCATGATCTGGCCGCTCTGGCAGTAGCCGCACTGCACGACGTCCTTTTCGACCCAGGCGTCCTGCACAACGCGGCCGACCGGATCGCGTCCCATGCCTTCGATCGTCGTGATCGAGCGACCGCCGACGAGCGCAATCGGAACAACGCACGAACGCGTTGCAACGCCGCCGAGGTGTACGGTGCAGGCGCCGCAGGCACCGATGCCGCAGCCGTACTTCGTTCCGGTCATCTTGAGGTCCTCGCGCAGGACCCACAGCAGAGGCGTCGATGGATCGACAGTGACGCTCTTGCGCCGGCCGTTGACTTGAAGGTCATACGTCGTCATGGACATGGCCTCCCCGCCTTCACCCATTGCCGGGTGGCCTCGACAAACTCCGCATGGGTCAAAGGCGGCAATGTCCGCATCGTTCCATCCGGACGGCGGCCTGGATTCCACGCCCAGAGAACGAGCGCCTCTTCCTCGTGATGCTTCACTAAATGCGGTCCGTCGAGGTGACTCTTCACCGAACGGCAGATTTCAGCGCTCGGCAACGGTCGATCGTTCAAGTCCTGCCATTTCATGGAGAGCGGCGCGAGTTGCCAATTGTGTGCGCCGGGCAGACCGGTGCTGTCGGCGTTTTTAGCCTGATGACACGTCGCGCAGCTCAGAGCGATGACGCCTTTGTCCTGCTTCCCGCGAATGACATTCGCGAAGTGGCGATGCCGGTCATCGCCTTGTTGCGGATAGTTCGTCGCGGTGTGACAGTTGATGCAGCGCGGCGACGTCAAGACTGAATGGATCTTCTCCCATGCCGCCAGCCCCGCGGCATCGGCCGCCAGGAGTATCACAAGAGAAAACTGCAGCATTTCGGCCTAACCAATTCCCATGTCGTGCCTAGCTCGAGAACGTCTCGATGATCGCCTCGGCGATCGGGGCAGCATACTCGTCGAGCACGAAATGACTCCCGTCGAAATAGCGCAGGTCGGCCGCCGGCACAACCTGCTTCATGAATTCAGCCGCCGCCGGCATGATGAGAGGGTCATTTCGCCCCCAGACGATGAGTGTCTTCGGCTGCCGGTCTTTCAGATAGGCGGTCCATTTCGTGTAGTGCGGGATGTTCGTCGATATATTCATAAACAACCTCGACATGAAGGCGCGACTCGCCTCGATCGAGAACGCATAGGCGTCGATCGCCCAATGATCCGGATTCAACGCGTCGGGCTGACGCGCGCCCTTCTTGTGAAGAAACTTGTCGCGTTCCACGGTGGCAAATTGCTCGGTCTCGGCCAGATTCTCGGGGGTCTCAGGGCCGCCGAGCCGCTCGTACACTTTCAGGCGGTCGGGGTTCCAACCCTCAACTGAAATCGTGAAGTTCTGAACGATCAGGCCGGCAATCCGCTCGGGATGGGCCATCGCGATGCGCATTCCGAGCGGACCGCCGATGTCGTGCATGTACAAGATGACCGGCCCGGGCGCGCGCTCGGCGATGAACGCGTCGATGACCGCGGCCACGTCGTCGAAGGTCGGCCGCAGTACGGTCGGGGCGGGCGCATCGCTGTAACCCATGCCGGGGTAGTCGGGCGCGATGACATAAAACCGAACCGCCAGAAGCGGAATGAGGTCATGAAACGAGTACGACGACGAGGGAAAGCCGTGCAGCAGGACGATGGTCGGCTTCGACGGGTCCCCGGCCTCGCGGTAGAAGATGTTGACTCCGCTAATCGTGCGAAAACCCGTGGCTGCCTGATGCACGCCTATTGGATTACACATCTCGTGCGGGTTCGTCCATTGAACGATGGTATCGATTGCTGTTTCAGGATTTCGTCTCGCGATACCAAAGTATCGATCGATACTTTCGTTCAATAGCTCCGGGCGCTGCCGTCCTTAAATTTGTCCGCAGGAGGAACGGCGATGAACCGAGTGTGGCCACTCTTGCTCCTTGCGCTGCCGTGCTACTCACAGATGACACAGGTTCCGACACCGCCCGCCACTAACACATCGATCGTTCCGTTTCACGTTCAAATCCCGCAGGCGCAAATCGACGACCTTCGCCGTCGGCTCGCCGCAACCCGATGGCCGGACAAGGAAACTGTCGCGGATGCGTCGCAAGGTGCACAGTTGGCAAGGATGCAGGAACTGGTTCGCTACTGGGGAACCGGTTACGACTGGCGCAAAGCGGAAGCGAAGCTCAACGCGTTGCCGCAATTCACGACGAACATTGACGGCGTGGACATTCACTTCATTCACGTCAAATCGAAAGAGAAGAATGCGCTTCCTTTGATCGTCACACACGGCTGGCCGGGATCGGTGATCGAGCAGCTCAAGATCATCGATCCACTCACGAATCCAACTGCGCACGGAGGCAGTGCCGCGGATGCGTTCGACGTCGTGATCCCGTCGTTGCCCGGCTACGGCTTCTCGGGCCACCCAAGCGGTCCCGGTTGGGACCCCACCCACATCGCGCGCGCGTGGGGAGAGTTGATGAATCGCCTCGGCTACACCCGTTACGTCGCGCAGGGGGGCGACTGGGGCTCTCCGATCTCCAGCGAGATGGCACGCCAAAAGGTGGCCGGCCTGCTGGGCATCCACATCAACTTGCCTGCGGCAGTGCCGCCGGAAGTGTCGGCTGCTCTTGCTCGAGGCCTGCCGCCGCCCGACGAACTCTCCGAAAAGGAGCGCGCCGCGTTCGAAACGTCGAAAGCCATCGGCAAGACGGGGGCCCTGACCTACTTCGCGATGATGACCGCCCGGCCGCAGGCCGTCGGGTACGGCGTCACCGACTCTCCGGCCGGCCTCGCTGGATGGATCCTCGTGCATCCGGGCTTTGCGAAGTGGGCGTACGGTGCCGAGCCCGCACAGCCGCTCACGAAGGACGATGTGCTGGACGACATCACGCTGTACTGGCTGACGAACACCGCGACATCGTCCGCGCGTCTGTACTGGGAGAACGGCGGACGGGGCGCGACGAGTCCAACCGCGTGGAAGACCAGCGAGATCTCGCTGCCTGTCGCCATCACGATTTTTGGGGAGGATGCCTATCGGCCGCCGGAAACTTGGGCACGCCGCGCCTATCCGAGCCTCGCCTACTTTCACGAGGTTGCGAAGGGCGGCCACTTCGCAGCCTGGGAACAGCCTGAGCTCTTCGCATCCGAGCTGCGCGCTGCATTCAAGCAATTCCGGGGACAGCAATGATCGATCGACGCCGCTTTGTCGCTATTGCCGCGGCAACCGTTGCCGCGAGCTCGAGGAGGCTAAACGCCATGACTCAGACCGCCACTGCCCAGCAAACGGATATTCGTCCATTTCGTGTGAATTTTTCCGCGGCTGATGTCGCCGACTTGCGGCGCCGCGTGAAAGCGACAAAGTGGCCCGAGCGCGAAACCGTCAACGACGCATCGCAGGGCGTGCAGTTCTCGACCACGCAGAAGCTGGCGAACTACTGGGCGACGGACTACGACTGGAGCAAGTGCGAAGCGAAGCTGAAAGCGCTGCCGCACTTCATCACCGAAATCGACGGGCTCGACATCCACTTCATTCACGTGAAGTCGAAACATCCGAATGCGCTGCCCATCATCGTCACGCACGGGTGGCCCGGCTCGGTCATCGAGCAGTTGAAAATCATCGGGCCGCTCACCGATCCGACCGCCTATGGCGGCAGCGCGTCGGACGCGTTCGACATCGTCATCCCGTCGCTGCCGGGTTACGGGTTCACAGCCAAGACCAAGGCGCCGGGCTGGGATGTTCCCCGTATCTCACGCGCCTGGATCACCCTCATGAAGCGGCTCGGATATACGCGATTTGTGGCGCAAGGCGGCGATTGGGGCAATGCAATATCGGAGGTGATGGGCCTCATCGCGCCTTCGGAATTGCTCGCCATTTCTACCAACATGCCGGCGACCGTTCCGGCGGAGATCAGCGCGGCGATGGCTGCTGGCGGCCCTCCGCCGGCCGGCCTCACACCCGACGAGCTGAACGCCTGGAAGCAGCTCGACTTCTTCTACAAAAAAGGTCTCGGCTACGCCAACGAGATGGGCCTGCGTCCGCAGACACTCTACGCGCTTGCCGATTCTCCGGTCGGCCTTGCAGCGTGGATCCTCGATCACGACTCGCAAAGCTACGATCTGATCGTGCGCGTGTTCGATGGCGTTCCCGAGGGTCTCACGCGTGACGACATCCTCGACAACATCACGTTCTATTGGCTCACGAATACTGCGGTCTCCTCCGCACGACTGTATTGGGAGGCCCGGCAAACGCCGTCGAAGGGCGGATTCTTCGACGTGAGAGGCGTCAAGATTCCGGTGTCGGTCACGGTCTTTCCCAACGAGATCTACGCAGCGCCGGAGACCTGGGCGAAACGCGCGTATTCAAACCTGATCTATTTCAAGCGTCACGACAAGGGCACCCACTTCGCCGCGTGGGAACAACCCGCGTATTTGACGGCAGACCTGCGCGAGAGCTTCCGGTCGTTCCGGTGAAGGACGCGCTCTTGGGGGTTCTGATGTTGATGGCCAGCGGCGGGGTGACTCAGCAAACAGGATCGGGCCGAACCGTGCTTCAGCGGCACGATCTCAGTGCGCCCGGGCGCGAAGTCATCCAGGTGCGCGTCGATTTCGATCCGGGATATGCAGCGCCGAGGCATACGCATCCGGGCGAAGAAATCATCTATGTGCTCGAAGGCACGCTGGAGTACGAGATCGGGGGCCAGCCGCCGGCGAGGGTCAAACCCGGCGACGTTTTGTTCGTTCCCGCGGGAGTCGTTCACACAGCGAAGAACGTCGGCAGCACGAAGGGGTCGGAGCTCGCCACATATGTCGTTGAAAAGGGCAAGCCGCTCATCACGGTGGTGAAGTGAACAGCAGCATCACCGCGCCGACGCAGATCCTCCGCACGAGCAGCGAAGCGTACGCATATCGCCGCTTTGGTCATGGCGCGCCGCTCCTGTGTCTGCAGCATTTCACAGGAACGCTCGACAACTGGGATCCGGCCGTCACGGATCCGCTGGCGTCGGAACGCGAAGTCATTCTGTTCGATAACGCCGGCATCGGCCGGTCGACCGGAAAGGTGCCGCCGACCATCGCCGCCATGGCCAAGCATGCCCTCGCCTTCATGGACGGCCTCGGTCTGACGACCTGCGACGTCCTCGGATTCTCTTTAGGCGGAATGATCGCGCAGCAGATGGCGGAAGAACGCCCTTCGATTTTTCGACGGATGATTCTCGCCGCAACGGCTCCGCGCGGTGGCGAAGACATCATGCACATCGAGAAGCCCAGCCTCTCGAAGTTCCTGAAGGATCCGAAGCTGCGCGGCTATGCCGTTCTGCAGAAAATTTTCTTCGCACCGACAGAATCCAGCCAGGCTGCAGGAAAGGCGTTCATCGCCCGCCTTGTGCAGCGCACGCAAGATCGCGAACCTCCGTCCGGACCTGAAGTCGCCGGAGCTCAGATCGCGGCGTTTCGCGAGTGGGAGCAATTCACCGGTGAGCGATTTGCGGACCTCGAGAACATTCGCCAGCCGGCACTCGTCGTGAATGGCGTCCACGACGAGATGATCTCGATCGCCAACTCCTATCGGCTCGCCGAGCACCTTCCCAACGCAGTGCTCCTGACGTATCCCGATTCCGGACACGGCTCGCTCTTTCAATTTCATGACTCGTTTGTGCGTCAGGCGTCGGCGTTTCTCGCGTCCGACTCGCCGTACGCACCGTATTGAGGCCGGCTCTGAGAACGTTGTTTGATCGCCGTCATTTCTTGGGCACCGCGACGATGAGCGTCATCGGTGCCCGACTCGGTGTGTTGGGGAAGCTCATGGCACGCACAGCACTTCAACTCTCCAATGAAGGCCAGCTGCCTTCGTTCAACGGCGCAAACGGATGGCTCAATTCGCCGCCATTGACGCCGGCCGCGCTTCGCGGAAAGGTCGTTCTCGTAGACTTTTGGACTTACACATGCGTTAACTGGCTACGCACCCTCCCCTACGTGCGAGCGTGGAGCGAGAAATATAAGAACATGGGATTGGTCGTGATCGGCGCGCACACGCCTGAGTTCCCGTTCGAGAAAAACGTCGACAACATACGCCGCGCAGCGAAGGCCATGAGAGTCGATTATCCGATCGCCATCGACAGCGACTATGCGATCTGGCGCGCGT
>Ga0070699_100004583_pt1 | contig 12228 bp, 13 predicted proteins | sample KBSK1503metaG_FD_65473 | JGI IMG/M metagenome (GOLD analysis project Ga0070699, IMG submission 65473) | Corn, switchgrass and miscanthus rhizosphere microbial communities from Kellogg Biological Station, Michigan, USA - KBS K1-50-3 metaG | ecosystem: Host-associated > Plants > Roots >...
GCGCTCGACCCTGATGTCCACCCCCTCATTCTGAAGCGGGATGCTCCAGGGCGAAAACAAAAGCGAGGCGCGCCACTCAGTGGCGAGGCCTGGTCGATCAGAATCGGTACTGTAGCCCGAGGTACGGGCCGTAGCGCTCGATGGTGATCTTGTCGAGCTTGTCCCGCACGGTCGCCGTCAAGGCGCGCGTGATCTTGTCGCCCGACCCGGAGTCGAGCCCCCAGTACTGGTAGCCCGCCTCGATCGAGAGTCCCCGCCATACGGCGTAGGTCAGCGCACCGTCGAGCTGCACGCCGAAGCCGCCTTCGGCGTGCGACGTGAAGCTCGGGTTTTGCTTGAGGTCCGTCCGGAGGTGGTGGACGTCCTGCAGATCGGACGACGACCACGGCAGGAAGATCGCGCGCGCCTTGAGGCCGAGCCCTGAGTACAACGGGAATTGCGTGCGCAGGCCGACGCGAAGGCTTTGCCAGAGATACTCATGGGTGAGGACCTCTACGTTGGCCGGAACTCCCTCGGTCAAGACGACCGGCAAGCCGAACGGGGTCAGGTCGAGAAGCCCGGTGGCTCCGAACGCTACGTACTTCTCGTGCCAGTACTGATAGCCGACGAAATAATCGAGGTACCCGGGTGGCGACGTCGCCGCGACCGGAAGCGCGAGCACGCGGACGCCGATATCCCCATTGACATAGAAGAGACCGCGGTCGTTCACGTCCGAGCGGGTATGGGAAAAGCGTCCCTGATGGTTGCTCAGTGCGAAATCGTCGTCGATCAGGACCCCCTCGTCGATCCCCCCGCCGCCGACACTGCTCATGAGCACGAGGCGCTTCCAGACGACCTCGCCGTTCACCTCAGGGACGATGCTGTCCACCCCCCTCCAGCGGAGCTCGGAGAGTGGCTTGGCCGTGAGCCCCAGGGGCGACGGTCCCTCAAAGCTCCACTTGGTATAGCCAGTCGTCGCCCAAGCGCGCGCGCCGAGCACCCACGAGAGGTCCGACGCGGGGCTGTCCGGCGGCTCCGTCGAGGCGACCACCGGGGTGAGGGCCAGCACCAGAGCGAGGCCGAGGGGACACAGAGCCGGTTTCACCATTGGGTGCGTCCTCCGGACCAGCCGAGTTCAGACGGTCACGACCACCTTCCCCTTCTGCTGGTTGGACTCCATGTAGCGGTGCGCTTCGGCGATCTGGTCCAGGGTGAACTTCGTGTCATCGACGACCGGCTTGAAGATGCCCGAGGTGATGCCGTCGTTGATGTACTTCACGGCCGCGCCGACCTTAGCCGGATCCGAGGTGAAGCCGAACAGCGTGTATCCCACGATGGTCAGCTGCTTCACCAGCGCGGGAAAGAGCGGGTAGATGGCCGGTGCGGGCGCCGCCAGCCAGCCGTATTCGATGATGGTTCCGCCCGGGGCCGCGACGTTGGCCGCCTTCTCCAGCATCGGCCCGGAGACGGGGTCGAAGACGATCCGGGCCCCCTTCCCCCGGGTGATCTCCATGATGCGGCCGACAAAGTCCTCGTCGTCAGTCACGACTACGTGATCGCTGCCCGCCTCGAGCAGCGCCTGCTTCTTCTCCCGTCCTCGCGTGGTGGCGATGGAGATGGCTCCCTCGCGCTTGCAGAACTGGATCGCGGTGAACCCGAGGCTGCTGCTGGCGGCCGGGATGACCACGTAATCTCCCTTACCGATCTTCGTGGTCAACATGAACGCGCCGTACACCGTGAGGTACGACATCCACAGCGCCGCGGCTTCCCTCGGCGAAAGAACGTCCGGGTAGGGAGCGACGGAAAGGGCACGGACAAGCGCATACTCCCCATAGACGCCGTACTTGCTCATCGGGGAGCTGGGCACGGTCGCCACGCGCTGGCCCACCCTGACGTTGGTGACGCCGGGCCCCACCGCATCCACGACCCCGGCCGCGTCATACCCGATCCGCGACGGCGGGGTGAGCGGCTCCAGGTACATCCCCATCCGGAACATGACCTCCGCCCGGTTGAGGCCGATGGTCTCGACCTTCAGCCGCACCTCTCCCTGGCCCGGCTGGGGCAGAGGCTCTTCCTCGATCTTGAGCACCTCGGGTCCGCCGGCGGCCTGAACGCGCACGACTTTCGGCATCGTGTCCTCCTTTGTTCGATCAGCACCTCATGCGGGCGTGTCCACCCCCCCATTCTGAAGCGGGACGCTCCAGGGCCGAGACGAGCGGCGCTGCTTTACTGTGCTTCCAGGAAGGCACCCAGATCGTTGACCTCATCCTCGGTCAGCCCGATCTGGAATCGGGCGTTGTAGAAGTGGACGAGCATCTGGATGTTCTCCGCTGCACCAGCGTGGAAGTACGACGAACGCGCGGCTAGACCGCGTAGAATCGGCGGCTTGAACTCACCGACATCGGCGATGTGACCACTGACCATTGCCCGCCCCGGATCGGTGGTCTTCACGTCACCAGGGTGGGTACCGCACGCCGCGGTGGTGAATGGAATGGGGTCGCTGGTCGGCCGCAGGCAGTACCCCGGCAGGAGCGCGACGCGATCCAGCAGGCCCTGGACCCGCGCGTCTTGCGCGGCGAGCGCAGTCAGGATCTGAACCGAGTCGGTGCCGACCCTGGCGAAGAACGTCGCGCTTGTGTGGTTACCCGCGTTGGGCTTCGAGTGACAAGTCGTGCAATGAATGGTTGCCCCGGGGGATTCTGAAAGCCCGGCAACCCCACCGGCAGGGATCGTGAGATTCCTATTGTTGAATATCTCCTGGCCGCGTGCTACGGACGCCCGGCCCGCATTGGTGCCGGTCCTGCTTCGGAGGTTTGCCCACGCATCGAAAAGCGAATACCCAGGGATGTTCGTCGTGCACGAACTCTGAAGCAGATTAGCAGCAGCGGGTGTGTTGCATGGCACGTCGGGGCTGAGGGCGAAGGCCCGGAGGTTGGCCACACCGGCCAGAGCGCCATCCGCGGAGACGTTGCGCGCGCCGCAGTGCTGGCCTGGCGCCGTGAAGGTGCAATTGCCCGCAGCGTCCGTGCCGGCCGCGGTGTCGAAGACCTGGTCGGTGTACACGCCGAGCATGAACGCCGCCACGTCGTCTGCGTCAGCATCGGTCGGTGCGGGAGCCAGCAAGAGCGTTTTGGCGGCGCCGATGACCTGGGCCCGCATGTTGCCAATGCTCGCCCGCCCGTCCCAGAGCACCGAACTGTCGAGGTGCACGTTCGTATTTACGAGCGGTCGCCGGAACAGCGAGAGCGTCACGTGCCCGGGCTGCTGCGGATCGTTTGTAAGCGGCAAGGGCCCGAACTTAGCCGTGTTTTGCGGCTCGACGGTGAAGTCGGTGCCGGTCGCAAAGGTCTTGCCAATACGGACGACCCCCAGGGTCAGGATGAGGCTGTACTCGTCCGCGCTCACTGTTGCCACGTTGGGATTATTGGCGGTGTCGTTTGGCCGGAAGAGCGCGTCGGTCCCCCCGCTGGCCGCGAACGCAGCCTGGGTTTTCCCCACGTGGATCGTAAAGCCCTGCTCCGGTTGGTGACAGGTCGCGCACGATTGACCGTTCGTTCAGAAGTTGGCGTCGAAGAACGTGTTGGTCCTGTCGAGCGGGGCATTGACGGGGACGACGGCGCCGCCGCTGGTCGAAATCGTCACGTCAGACCGGGCGCTCTGTATGTGCCCCGAATCATCGGTGAAGGGCCGGAAAATGGAATGCCCCAAGGTCGCGGCCACCCCGGTACTGGCGAGCGTCACGATCAGCCCAGCCGCCAGACTTGCTCCACGTAAGTTCCGCACGTTCTCGGCTGTTGCCAGTAGCCGGGAGAGAATCATTTTTTTGCTCATGGCAAGGTCCTCTGAACCGGAATCCCCGGGCTCTCGATCATGTCGGATGCCATGCGAGCCGCCCGATGCGCCGGATGATCTGCGAAAACAGGCGCTGCGTCAACTGGCTCGCGGCCCGCGCCTAGGTGTCGCCCGCCTCCGGGTGAACTTTCACCCACTCCCGGGCGCCTTCTCCTTGACGAGGTTTTTTAGGTGTCCTAGACTCCCGCCGATGAGGCCGGATCTGCGCAAATCCGAGCAGTCGGCGGGCTGGGCGGCCGGACGGTCGGATCCCTCAGGTTCGCCCGACGACCAGGGCCCCGTAACGCTCATCGGAGGCTCCCTCGCGTTTCTCAAGGCGATCGCAAAGCTTCCCGTGGTGATCCAGGCCGATAGCGCCGTGTTGATCACGGGCGAGACCGGAACCGGCAAGGAGCTGGTCGCGCGGGCGATCCACTGCCACGGCCGGCGGTCATCCTTTCCCTTCGTTCCGTTGAACTGCGGCTCCCTCGTGGACACTCTGCTCGAGGATCAGCTCTTCGGGCACGAACGGGGCGCTTTCACCGATGCCAGCGCCCGGAGCCCCGGCCTCCTCGCTCAGGCGGACGGGGGCACGTTCTTCCTGGACGAGATCGACGCCCTCACCCCGAGGGCGCAGATGGCGCTGCTCCGTGTGCTTCAGGACAAACGGTTTCGCGCCCTCGGCGGGAGCCGCGAGCAGCAGGTGGATGTCCGCTTCGTTGCCGCCACCAACGCGCCCCTCCACACCCTGATGCAGGCCGGTGCCTTCCGCCCTGATCTCTACTACCGGCTCGCCGTCTTCCTGATCGACTTGCCCGCCCTTCGCGAGCGCAAGGAGGACATACTCGCGCTTGCGTCGCACTTCATTCGGGAGCACACGCCGCCCGACCGAGCGACTCCACGACTGTCGCCGACCGCCATAACCGCCCTCCTCTCCTCCGACTGGCCGGGGAATGTGCGAGAGCTAGAGAATGCCATCCTCCGCGGGGTCCACGCGTGCGGGAATGGCGTGATCGAGGTAGAGGATCTCGGTTTGGCCGCCCAGACGGGGGAGCCGTCGAAGACCGGCTCGTACAAGGAGCAGAAACAGCAGATCATCGAGGCGTTTGAGCACGACTATCTCATTCGCGCGATGGCCGAGCACCGTGGGAATGTGACGCTCGCCGCTCGGGCCGCCGGCAAGGAGCGGCGTGACTTCGGCAAGCTCCTGAAGAAACACGCGCTCGATCGCACGATCTTCGGCGCCCGCGGGTGAAGTCTCACCCGACCCAAGCGCCCGAAATGCAAGGCCGTCACCACATTCAGTGACCGGCATCGCCCGATGATTCGGGTCCGTTTCCACCCCACGCTAACCGTTCTGCCCTCACGGGAGCCCTGAATCCGCCGGTAAATAGCCACGCGACAACCCTGGCGTTGCTTTTGCACTCGCGGCCCCCGTCGAACCATCAACCCGATGGAGGCCTATTGTGTGGCTCCTGACATGTGCCATCCTGGTTACGCTCGGCAGCCTGATCTGCGCGACCCCGACCGCCGCCCAGCAACGCCTCGCTGACGAGAAGCTGCTGACGCTGGCGGTCACCGCTATGGTCGGCCGCCTGGCCTCCCCCGACCTGACCGCCGCGCGGCATCGCCCCGCTGGTGAGAAGGCCGGGCGCGCACAGATCACCGGCGCGCTCGGGCCCGAATCGTCCAGCAGCGCAAGCGGAACGGACGGCGTGGAGAAGCCTCGCGGCCCAGCGGCGCTGAGCCGCGTCGGCCCCGGGCGCGTGACCCGCATACTCGGGCCTCCTTCGAGGGCGCTCGCGGGGAGCCGGCCCCGATGAATGTCCTGTTCGTGTGCACGGAAAACATCGCCCGGAGCCCGATGGCGGAGGCGCTCTTCCATGACTTGCTCGGCCACGCCACCCGGCACCAGGCGCGCTCGGTGGGCGTGGCCTTCTACGCCGCGCGGCGCCTGACGACCCGGGACCTGGTGTGGGCGGACGTGGTGGCGGTCATGGAGGCGAAGCACCTCCACGTGATTCGCACCCAGTGGCCGGACCTCGCGCAGAAGGCCCTCGTCCTGGACGTGCCCGACCTCTACCAACCGGGGGAAACGGAGCTGCGCGCGGCCCTCATCCCGAAGATCCAATCGCTCATCGAGCGATTGGGCGGGTCACGCGATTACGTGATCGGCGTGGTGAGCCCTCACTGAACCTCCTGTTCGTGTGCGCCGACAACATCGCCCGTAGCTTGATGACGGAAGGGCTCGTCCGTGACTTCCTCGGCCTCGCTACCGTCACCGCGCGCTCGGTGGGTGTGGCCTTCTGCGCCGCTCGGCGCCTGACGACCCGGGATCTGGCGTGGGCGGATGTGGTGGCGGTCGTGGAAGCGAAGCACCTCGACGCGATTCGCAATCAGTGGCCCGACTTCACGCAGAAAGCCCTCGTCCTCGATGTGCCCGTCTTCCCCGAACCGGGTGAAGCAGAGCTCCGCGCGCTCGTCATCCCGAAGATCCAATCGCACATCGAGCGGTTGGACGCCTAGAGGGGCCCCCGTCAGGGGCCCGACGCGTTTCGTCATTCGCCCGACGCCGGAAGGATAGGCCGGGCGCCCGGGCGCCGATCCATCTCTCAGCCTTTCCGGTGACTTGCCTAGGAGGCATTAGGCAGGCGTCTGGCACCTCAGTTGCTCTGGTAGGAAGACCCCTTCACGAGAAGGGCAAACCCGCCGCGAGACGGGGACGCAAAGCCACGGGTCAGGGAGTCGATCCTGACAGCCGGGCTACCGAAGAAGGGTGCGAGGGGCCTTCCGCAGGAGAGGAGGCCCCTCGTGAATCGTTGTCGTCGCCTCATCGTGACCGCTCTGCGCGCCGTTGGCCCGGTGCTCCTCGTCGGCCCGGTGCTCTCCGTCAGCACCGGGCCAGCTCTCGCGCAGACGTCCACCGGATCCACGTCGTCAGCACAAAGCCTCACACAGACACTCGTCGGCCTGACCACCAGATACCAGCGCGCGAGCCCGGCCGGACGAGCGCGGCTTATGAATCAGCTCCTCGCGACGGCGGCGAGCCGCCAGCGGGTGCTCGCCTCGCTCGTCGAGAGCGATCCGGGAGAAGTGCTCAGGGTCGCGCTGCCCCCCGCCCTCCGCGCGAGTCTGCCCTCTGCGGTGCGCGCCTACGTCGAGAAGGAGACAGCCCTCGAGGGCACCCTGCTCGTCCTGCACGAGGACTCGCCGGCGGGAGGCCGCTACCGTTATTTCCTCGAGTCCGCGGCGGGGCAGTACTCTCTTCATTTTGCGACCCACCCGCCGATGCACCTGCTGACGGGCGCTCGCATTCGGGCCACGGGTGTCCAGGTCGATGGGACCTTGGCGCTCGCGTCGGGCAGCACCAGCGTTCAGACACTGGCCGCGGCCCCGGTGCCGAATACCTTCGGGGCGCAGAAGACCCTCGTGATCCTGGTCAACTTCCAGGACAACCCGACCGAGCCCTATCCGCTCTCCGATGCGCAGGGCATCGTCTTCGGCACGACGAGCAACTTCCTCCTCGAGAGCTCCTACCAGCAGACCTGGCTGAGCGGCGACGTCGTCGGCTGGTACACGATCCCTCTCGACAGCACGACGTGCAACTCGGGCAGCATCGCGACCTACGCCGAGGCCGCGGCCACCGCCGCCGGGGTCAATCCGTCGGCCTACACCCACCGAATCTATGCCTTCCCCCCCAACGTCGCCTGTGCCTTCGGCGGCGCCGCGACGGTGGGCGGCAACCCCTCGCGGGGCTGGATCAACGGGCCCGGCAACATGTCGCTGGGAACGGTCGGCCACGAGCTCGGGCACAACCTCGGCCTCGTCCACTCACACTCCTTGGTATGCGACGGCACGACCATGGTGGGCACTTGCACAACGCTCGAGTACGGTGACGGCCTGGACATCATGGGATGGTCGGCCTCGGGACACTTCAACGCCTTCCAGAAGGAGCGGCTGGGATGGTTGAACTACGGTGTCTCGCCGTCCATCACCACCGTCATCGCCAGCGGCACCTACCTTCTCGCCCCCTACGAATCGACGGGCACCACTCCCAAGGCGCTGAAGCTCCTCAAGCGCACGGATCCCACCACGGGGACTCGCGATTGGTACTACGTGGAATTCCGCCAAGCGATCGGGTTCGACAGTTACCTCGCCACCGTCAGTGGCCCCTACCAGCTCCTCACCAGCAACATCCTGAATGGCGTGGAGATTCGCTGGGGCTCGGAGGCGAGCAGCGACAGCAGCCGGCTCCTGGACATGACGCCCGGCAGCGTGGATCCGTACAGCGGCATCGTCGACCTCTACGCCAACGACCCCGCGCTCACCGTGGGCAACAGCTTCTCTGACCCGGACGCGGGTGTGATGGTGACGGTGGCCTCCGTGACCCCCGGTGGGGCGAGCGTGTCGGTGACGCTGACAACCCCGACCTGCGCCCGCGCCAATCCGACCGTCGCCGTCACCCCGTCCAGCCCTGGGGTCCCGGCGGGGACTGTCGTGCCCTATACGGTCTCGGTGACGAACAACGATGGCGCGGGCTGCGTCGCCTCCAGCTTCAGCCTCCAGACGATGGGGCTGCTGACCGGCTGGACCGCCGTATTCGACGCGCCGACGCTCACGCTGAATCCTGGGACCAGTAGCTCTACGACCTTCACCGTGACCTCGCCGGCCTCGGCGACCGCCGGCACCTACACCTTCCCGACGATAGTGACGAACGAGATGAACCTCTCCTACGCGGCGACCGGCTCGGCGGTCTACGTCATCGGCTCTCCGAGCGCCGGCTCCACTCTCAATGTCTCGGTGTCGACCGACAAGCCCAGCTACACTGCCGGCCAGACCGTCTCCGTCACCGCCCGCGCGAGCTCGGGGGGATCACCGGTCTCGAACGCCGGCGTGACGTTCACGATGACGAAGTCGGACGGCACGGTCGTGAGCCAGACGGCCACCACCGACTCGACGGGTTCGGCCATGGGGAAGTTCAGGCTCAAGAAGCAGGACCCGGCCGGCGGCTACAAGGCGCGCGCAGATGCGGCGAAGACGCCGTTGGCCGGCAGCGCTTCCACGAGCTTCACGGTGGCGAAGTAGGGGGAGCCCTGGCGGCCGGTGCACCGGCCACCAGGGCTGACTGACCACGCGCGACGACGTCTAGGCTACTTCGTGGTGTCTATCGCGCAGACGGGCTCACACCTGCTCACCGACGAGGGCAGGAAGTTGCCGTCTCCACTGTAGGTAGCCCTGTACGACAGGGTGTTCGCGTCGAGATTGATGATGCTCGAGAGCGCCGTCCCGCAGGGGTTCCCCGAGCAGGTCCCGCCGACCAGGGTGACGGTCTCACCGGTAGCCTGGTGCACGCAGGCGCCGTCGTCAAAGATCTGGAACGTCACCGTGCCCGTGGGTGTGGGACCACCTCCAGCAGGGTTCTTCGTGACGATCGCCTGGTCCCGCACGCCTACCGTACCTGCGCCGGCCAAGTCGATCAACGAGTCGGTCACCTCGATGCCGGTCGAGGCGTTGAGGATGTGGGTCGCGATGGAAGACTGGAACTTGTTCACCGTGAGCGGCTCACACGTACTCGTGAGCACTCGGGGGTAGTTGCTGTCCCCGTTGTAGATCGCCTGGTAGGAGAGCAGGCCGGGGTTTGGGGTAAAGGTGCTCGAGTCCGCCCTCGAATCCGTCGATCCGACGGTCAATGCGACGGTCTGCGAGGAAGCGGCACCCGTGCAATCGCTGGAGCCGAAGAGCCGGAACGTCACGCTCCCCGTGGGGACGGGGGCACCTGGCGTCCCCACGACGATGGCCAGGTCGTGGATCGCCGTGCCGGGGGCGACCGACGTGCCCTGGAGATCGGCGTCGCTGTCATCGGCCGCCGAATGAATCTCGGTCCTGATCGTCGCGGCGCACTGCTCGAACCTTCCGATCGTGAAGTCCTTGAGCACAGCCGTGATCGACTGAGACGAGCGGGTCTCGACCATGAACGTGGGGAAGCACTCCCGCCCCAGGCCGATGTCGGTCAGGTCCAGGCCGCCCTCGAAGAAGCCCACGACCGGATACTGGCCCGTTCCTGCGCCAGACTTGGAGAGGAAGTCCGGGTCGAGGGCGGTTACGATACTTCCGTTCGTCGCCGCGCAGGCGACGTCCGCAGGAAAGGTCCCCGCCGGATTACAGACGCCGTTGGCGCCCGCCGTGCCGTTGATGAGCTGCGACAAGGTCACACTGCCGTCCCCGTTCACACTGGCGACGACCCACACCTGGATGTTGGAGGTGCCGCCGCCCTGGACGAAGTTGCTGAGGATCAGGATGTCGCCCGGCAGATGGTGGGCGGGGCCCCCGGAAGAATCCTGAAACGTCCCGTCGCTCTTGAGGCTGACGCCGTTCTGGAGAAACCAGAAGCCGATCTGGGCATCGCCGTTGACAGCGAGGCGGTTGGCGCCAAAGTATATGAGCTTGTTGCCTGCCCGCGAACCACTCTGGGGCGTGTAGAGGGCGGCGAAGGCCTCGATGAGATCGTCCTTGTCCGGCACACTTCCGTCTTTCCAGTTCCACTGGGTGATGTCCATCTGGTCCTTGGAGCCGCCACCGGTGAAGATGCTCGCGGGTGCCAGGTCTACGACCAAGTCCGATATGGCGGCGGCGCCGTTGCCGGTCCCCGGCGTGTTTGTACTACACCCGAGGCCCCCGCCCGGTACGCACATGTAGAGGTTGTCCCAATCATCTCCTGTACAGCCGACTCCACCACCGAAGGCCGTCCCGCAGGTACTCGCTTGCGCATCGCCATCGACCTGGAAGACGCCGTCGTTATGGACGGCGAGCGCCGGCGTCACGCCCAGCGCCAGCGTCGCGAAAAGGACAACGGCCTGACTGGCTCGTAACAGTGATATTCGCGTTTTCATCGCCGAACCCCCTGAGACGCGCGAGCCTCTCGTTTCACACTCCGGATGACCCCTGTGGTCACGTCGCACCGGCTCGTTGCGAGCCCGCCTCCCTGGCCCAAAACACGCAGGCCCGACCGGCGCTCACTTCGCGCTCGAATCGGGCCTCTGGGACCTCTCGGTTGGCTCTCGGGGAGCTCTGTCGAGACTCTCGATCTTTCAGCAGGCTAGGATGGTTGAACCACCCCCCTTCGCGAAGGCCGTCCGAACTACTCCGGCCGGTGAGGGTTGCGAATCAGCTCGGTGTGCGGTGCCCCACATTTCGGGCACTTCAGCTCGAGGATCACCTGGCCGGTCGTGACTTCGTTCACGTAATCTCCGAGCCGGCGATTGCACTCGTTACAGCGGACTTGGGTCTGCGGCACGGCTGCCATGTCCCGACGTCCCGGGAAAGCTCGGGTGCTTCGCCGACGGGCCAGATCCCGTCGTATAACTCCGCCCACCCCTGACATCTCGAGCCCGGAGGCTCTGGGCCGTTGATCTATGCACGGACCCACGGGCGTTGTCAAGCGCCGACTGTTGCCGATCCCTATCGGTGCTCCTCCAAAACGGCTGGGACGGGCGACCGCGGAAGGCCCCCGAACGCGGGATCTGTGACAGACTAACGGTGGAGACCTCCTCGTGAGCAGGGCGCGTGTCCTCATCGTCGATGACGATAGCAACTTCCGCGGGGCGATCGCCGAGTACCTCAACGCGGACGGCTTCGAGGTGGTCGAGGCCGAGGACGGCGTCGACGCGCTCGAGAAGGCGAGGCGAACGGCGCCCACCGCCGTGCTGCTCGACATCATCATGCCGCGGCTGGGTGGGCTCCAGACTCTCGAAGCTTTGCGACGGATCATTCCCGACATCATGGTCGTGGTCGTGACCGGGAGTCTCGATTCCGAGTTATTGCAACGCGCTACCGCGGCCGGTGTCTACACGGTTCTCCTCAAGCCGGTGGCGCTGGCGGCCATCAGCGCGATCATGCAGGATGCCCCGCCCGCCGGACCGCTGCCGCCTTCACCGCCCGGCTGACACGCGCTCGGCGGCCGCTACCCGTGCCGGCACAACACGGTCTCGTGATAAAACGGCGCGGGGATCGAAGCCCCGTACTCGTCGGGCGTCCACACCAGGAGGTACGTGAGCACTTCTCCCGCGTACGCTCGGCACGCGACCGTCCGCGCCAGAGACGGCCATCCCGTTTCGTTCGGAACCGTCGTGCCCACCGCGAGCACAAGTGGGGGTTCGCCCGGCAGCGCCCGGATCGTCGCGGTTGAGAGCCATCCAGCAATCAGTAGCTCGAGCATCAGCACCTCCCAGCCTCAGGGCTGGTTGGGTGCTAAAAGTGTGCCTCTTGCTACCGGCGCCGCTCCCCGGCGGGCGCGGGCGGCAACGACACGATTTGATGGACTTCCTGCGGCGGGACTTCGGGATCGTCCGCCGTCAGCGCCCATCTTTAGCGCCGACGGAGTGACGGGTTGGCCGATCCGCTGACAACGTCGGGCTCCTC
>Ga0070699_100004585_pt1 | contig 12224 bp, 10 predicted proteins | sample KBSK1503metaG_FD_65473 | JGI IMG/M metagenome (GOLD analysis project Ga0070699, IMG submission 65473) | Corn, switchgrass and miscanthus rhizosphere microbial communities from Kellogg Biological Station, Michigan, USA - KBS K1-50-3 metaG | ecosystem: Host-associated > Plants > Roots >...
AGCACAGTAACAGGAGGATAGATCCCGCTTCTCAATCGTTTCCCATTTACGCAGTAGACAAACCTGGCGCGGTAACCTGCAACGTGCGAGGGAGGCCGCAGCAGGTTGAGTTCGGCGGTGAAATCTTCGCAAATGACGTAATCTGCATCAAGAGCGAGAATCCACGGGGTGGTTATTCCGGTTTCCCATGCGCCAAAACTCCACTGCCTCTGATGTGAATCAAATGCGCGCCGGCAGAAGCGTACACTGGGAAAGCTGGACGCTATGTCGACCGTTTCATCATCGCTAAAACTATCAACCACAACAATGTCTCGAGCCCAACGCAACTGCTCCAACGTGCGACCGATATTCGAGGCTTCGTTGTAGGTAAGAATCAGTGGAGTGATTTGCTCAAGCATGGACGATTACCTGCGATTGTGGTTGAGCGCGCTCGGCCAAAAGCTGAGAGTAGACGAGTATTAATTGGCCGGCGATGTTGCGCCAGGTAAATCTCCTCGAGAACTCTTTCCCCGCTATTCCGCGACGTGCCCTTTCAGCGTTAGAACAAAATATCTCCTTTAAGACAGCTTCGATAGACGCCTTTTCAACGTCGGCCAGCCAACCGGCTCCGGCGTTGAGAATATCCTCCGCCAGATGCACATGGGGGCTGACAAGCACGGGAACACCGAATGCCATCGCCTCCATCGCGCATAGCCCAAAGTTTTCGTGATAAGACGGAAGGGCCAGGAGTGAAGCTTGACGCAAGAAAGCGTTCTTCTTTTCGCCCTCAAGCCAACCAGGGAATAGCACTGAGTTTTCCAGACAGTGCGTTGCCACTTTTTTCCTCAATGCTCCTACATACTCTTCTGGCCCTTCTCCGGCGAAGACCAAGCGCCAGTTGGAAAACTCTGGCTGCTTAACCAGAGGTAAGAAGGCATCGAGTAAAGCATCGAGGCCCTTAGTTGGCAGCAGTCTGGAGAGCACCAGTACATAACGATTTGTGGCTAGTTCAGGAAATTCAGTCGCGAAACGGTCCTGTTCGAAGTCTGTGTCGTCGAATTCTGCATGGAAGCCAAGCGGCACTACTGTGCCATGAGCTAAACCGAGAGACTGCTCAGTGGCTTCTTGTTCAGCAAGCGATGTGTAGTGGACTGCGGCTGCATCGGCGAGCATGCGTCTGCCTGCCAGGCGCCAGTACATCGTTTTGCGGAACGATTTCTGTTTCATGCTCCACGGATCGAGGGTGCCCAGCGGTCTCACAATGTAAGGGACGCCCTGGTTGCGACAAGCGCGTGCGGCTGCAATGGAAGCGTGATTGAAAACAGCATGAATGTGAACCAGCGCAAAGTCTCTTACATTTGCATTCAGCCACACCGTAAGCGGTCTCGAATACTTGAAAGAATTGCCCAGCTGCGCCCGGAAAAATATTGCATGTATACCTTTGTACTTGACAGGTGTTCCCATTGGAATCTGCTCGCCGTTGAGACCCTTATCCGTAGCGGCGACCAAGACCTCAGTTCCCTGCTCTTGCAGAGCCCTGCACATTGGGACGATCGCCAGGCCTGGCCCGCCGGAACGTTCTGAAACAGAAGGAATGACATGAAGGACACGCATCAAGGATATTCGCAGATTAGTTCGTGACTCCGTTGAGGTCACACCATTTTGCGAGAACGTAGAGAGCCCAGGGACGCGACCAGCCCACTGCTTTGGGGCGATGCAAGAAGCTCCCCCACACCTTTGCTACCGCATCAAACTCAAGACCAGTCCTTTTCAGTTGTTCCTTGTTACCGAGTACCGATGAGATTTCGTCGCGCAAGCACGACTGCATCCAACCTTCAAGCGGCAAAGTAAAACCCATTTTTGGCCGCGCAAGGAGATCTTGCGGCAGTAGGTCGGATACTGCGTCCGCAAGCAGCGGCTTCGGCCTCTGTCCACTGTCGTTGTTGAGTTTCCAGTCACCTGGTAGTCCGAGCACGTAACTCACGACCTCGACGTCGACGAACGGAACACGCACCTCCAACGAGTGCGCCATACTCATGGAATCCGTGTCGCGGAGAAGCGTGTTTGCCATGTAACCCTCTAACTCAAGTTGAGAGATCGCGTTGACCGGATCGAGTGAAGTTCGAGTTTCTGCCTGGGTTTTGAAGATATGCTCTGTTGCCAATTGGGATGTGTTCTGTTTCGGGGAGGCAGCCTCGTGTAGTTTCAGATTCGAAATGCGAAATCCAAAATCCGATATCCTGTGTACTTCGTCAGGCGCAAAGAGCTGGCGCGTAATGGTGTAGACATCAAGAGGCCGGCCCTTGCTTGCAGCCAGTTGCCAGAATTTCTTACGCTGCACCGAACCATTTAAGGCCCCCTTCCCGACTCCCGATACTGCTCGCAAGAGACCTTTTGTTGGACCGGAGATCGACTGGAGTTTGAGCGCTCGCCTGAAACTCGGGTAACCGCCAAAAAGTTCGTCGCTCCCCAATCCGGAAAGCGCCACAGTAATACCCGTCTCCTTCACCGCTTTTGAAACCACGTAGGTGTTGAGACCGTCTATCGTCGGCTGATCGAGACTACCCAGGGCATCCGGCAGCATTTTGAGCAGCCGATCCTCTCCCAGGTGAACCTCGCAATGATCTGTGTGAAACTTTTCCGCTACCAGTTGGGAGTGGTGTGCTTCGGTAAAGCTCTCATCATCGAAAACTACACTGAAGGTCTTGGGACTTTCTTTGCTGACGCGGCTCATCAAGGCAACCAACGCGCTGGAGTCCATTCCTCCAGAAAGAAACACGCCAAGAGGTACGTCGCTCACCAAATGCAGTCTTACTGACTCTTCCAGCTGCGAACGCAACCTGGCAACCGCCTCGCCACGAGATTTACCGTTCCTGGCTCGCGTGCTTTCCGGAGCCGAGGTTTGAAATTCGAAATTCGCGAGCCGCAATCCCTCATCAGCATCCGCACGCACGCAGAGATAATTACCAGGCAGCAACGAACGCACGCCTTCGATGATTGTGAACGGAGTCTGCACCGAACCGTAGGTCAGATACGAAGCTACGCCTTTGCTGCTGAGTTTCCGTGGTACGAGTCCACTCGCAAGCAACGCGCGGACTTCCGAAGCGAATAGAAATGAATTCTGCGTTCCTATCTTTGCATTGCGCAGTTCGGAATCCGAGTCTCCGGCGTAGTAGTAGAGCGGCTTAATTCCGAACCGATCGCGGGCCAGAATTAACTCCTCTTTACCGGCATCCCAGATCGCCAGCGCAAACATGCCACGTAACTTCTCAAATGCGCCAATCCCCCATTTGCGGTATGCGCGTAAGACAACTTCCGTGTCGGTGTTTGAACGCCACGGTCCAAAATCATCGCCAATCTCTCGTCGCAGTTCACGGAAGTTGTAGGTCTCTCCGTTGTAACTAATCCGATTTCCCGTTTCCGGATCGTACATCGGCTGATGTCCGGCACTTGTCGGGTCAATGATGGCAAGCCGCGTGTTGCCCAGGTACACCTGAAGCAGTTCGGATTTCGAATTACAAGCGACTCGCTTCAGTCCTCCGGTTCTCTCGTCTGGATCTGCACCTAGTTCGACGTAAGCGATTCCGTCGTCGTCAGGTCCGCGATGGCGAAGAGCCCGATTCATTCGCACCATCGCAGCGCGCAAGACATCGGAATTTGAGTTGCGCAATTCGGAATCGCCGCCAATGAGACGCGACATGGAATCCAGGCTCCTTATGATTCCCGATATGCTACACATTGTGGTTTTGAGAAATCGCCAACTGAGACTGGGAAGCTAGTTTCCAGACTTTCACTGAGACTGCTCTCTTTGCACAGGCAAGCCGGCCTGCCACAAGACCGCCGAAGTTTCCAACACATCGCGCGCATGCGCGGCTTGGACACGTTCAAGAATCCGACGACAAGCTTGCTTCACTTCATCGACTTCGATCTCTTTCAGGCAGCGCATTCCTTCGGTGATGCAAACCTTCAAGAAACACCCTTCGCAAGGTAAGCTGCGCCTCAACACCACGTGTCCTTCCCCGTAGGGGTTCCAATGGCCGGGCCAGTCCTGGGCGCACATAACCACTACGCAGGGCGTGGCCACAGCCGCCGCGAGATGCATAGTACCCGTATCATTGCCAACATACATCGCGCATCGCGACAGGGCGGCAGCAGCTTGTCGTGGCGACAATACACCAGCCGCGTTAGTCCCTTTGCCCCAAATTCCGATCAGTCGATCTGCTGGGTCACGATCCTCAGGACCGCCAAAGACGATCGGATGGATGTTGCGCTCCTGAATCAATCCGCATCCCAGTTCGGCGAATCTCTCTTCAGGCCACACCTTTGACGGCCATTTGCTGCCAGGCCCGAATCCTACCAGCTCGCCTAAAGATCTGGCTGGCGCATGTTCGCTGAGCCAGGAATCTGCCGTTCGCCTCTCTTCGATGCTAAGAGTAAGATCAATCTTGGCCTCACCCGGTGGTGGAACAGGGATACCACTTTTCGCAAGCCTGCTTAGCAGATGATCCGCTTCATGCTTGACCTCGGGCAGCGGACTGGTGAGTGGCTCTAGCGGTTCAAACCCTTCATTACCAATCACGGTCCGGATACCCGCCAGGCGAAAGAAGAATAGGTCGCGGCGAACGTCAGCGGTGCTGCGAATGCGGGGAGCAAGATAGACCAGCAGGTCGAAATGCGCTCGACGTAGCCGAGTTAACAAACGAATCGTCACCAAAAGGTTTGACCGCGAATTACCAGAAGGGTAAGAGAGCCATTCATCAATCAAGCCGGCGGGCAAGGTTTGTCGAGGTGTAACATGGCGCGCCTCTGAATCCACGTTGCCAAGCAAGGCGATGTGCGCAAAGGGAAAAGCCTCGCGTATGGCGCGCAATGAGGGCAACGCGATCAGCGTATCTCCGAGTTCGCCAATACGGAATACAAGAATGCGCTCTTTTGATTTTTTAGAACGTCTATAAGTCAAGGTCTCGTCTGCTACGGAGGGTTCTATTGACTATGGGTTATTGCGAGGTTAGCTCCCTCTGCACGTAAAAACGGAGAGATCTTATTGATGGGCTGCTTGCGCCGCCAGCGAATGATAGGTAGTAGTACTAGAAGACTAAGACCTACTTGCTGCACAATTCCGCCAAGATAAGTGGCCATTTGAGATTCGACTCCGAGCATCTGGGGCAACAGGGCTATCCCCAGGCTGCTCATCAACAGCCCGGAAGATTTGCTCAAGAAAGCGCTTTGATAGAAATCGAAAAACATTCCCAAAAGAAACATTATTCCTATCACGCCAAGCCAGCCAAAGTTGATAAAGGCTTCAGCGAGAACGCCCACGCCAATAGCGACTGTGTCGAGGTCTTCTGGGTCGGTAACACCATAAGCAACCTGATAGAAGCGGTTGGCTTCGCTGACAGAAGGCTTGTCTGGCCAAAGAGCTCTGGGGATGAAAGTGATGAAAAGATACCTGTAGAGCTTGCCGTATTGATAAGGAACCACATCGGGCGTTTGCTCCAAGACGTTCGCTGACTGCGTAAGAAGGGAAACTCGTGAAACACTCTGATTCAAGAGCCCGCGCAACTCCGCACCCGATGGATCTCCGAGAGCGGTACCCCATTTTTCGAGAGAGGTGTTGACCCAGAATGATACCCGCTCCAAATGGCTGGCCTGCGTTTGTTGCGACCAATAGACACTCCGAAAATCCTCCTTGCCGACCTGAAAGAAGAGAGTGAATAGAAGCACAATTATGACGGCCAATCTCGGAATTCTGTTGCGCTCAGCAACGTAGGTTGCGGCACAAATGATCATAATTGAGGCGGCAGAACCTAACCATCCGGAAGAGAGACCGGCAAATAACCTAACGAACAAGAACCCGAAAACAAGGAGCTTGTCCAATCTTGAAGCTTCGCCGCGAAGGTAGATACGAAACATCAGAGTGAAGCCGAGCAAGGGTATAAACGATAATGCCAGAACGATCACTTGCCGGCCTCCCTCGCCCAGAACATATGTTGATGGTTCGAGCACCCACAGCAACGCGCTACTCGCCAACAGCACTCGTAGGTAATTGCGGGATCGATCTAGATTGATCTCAGGCAGGTGGTGAGGTACAAGCACGCCGCCGAGCCAGGCTTTCGTTCCCAGCCATAAGCATAAGACACCGACCAGGCACATAAGCAACGCGCGAGACAGCATTTCCACTTCGGCATCACGGCCGAAGATGGTTCTGGCGACGGGTATGGTCAGCTCACCCCAAAACAACGCCAGCGCGTAATAAACCCAGTACATCAAAGAGATCATGGCGAATACCGGCAGGTCGTTAATCTTGCGCTGGTGCCAGCTGACGTAGGAATACCAAGGAATAACGAGCAAAACTAGACAGACGGATAATTGCCAAATGCTGATCGGGTTCAAGCGCGTGAACCAGAGAAGAATTGTAAAGGCAAGGGGAGGCGCCACGATGCTTGCAACTCTCAAGAATATTGGCCTTAGTGGCTTTTGAGAATTCATTAGAGTTTAGTGTCCAGTATCGCTTGGACCAGACTATTCACTGCCGTGTCCACGGAAGATACTTGCGCTTTCTCTTTTGCTTTCTGACCCATGGCTGAAAGACGAGAAGGCTCTGCGGCATATTTTGTAATGAGCTCCGCCAGCTTGCTCGTTTGTCCCATTGGGAAAACGGCGCCGGTTATATCCTGCACGATCAAATCAGGACCACAGCCGACGCGGTCGGTCACAAAACAAGGAAGGCTGCACGCCATTGCTTCGTTGACAACCAACCCCCAAGTCTCACCACCATCGGACGGAAGAATCAGTGCATCAGCGGCAGCATACGCACGTGGAATCTCGGACTGATTAAGAAACCCTGCAAACATAATGGGAAAGTTCTCGATCGTGGTTAGCTCTTCACACGCGCTGCGTAGTGGTCCATCGCCTACCATGAGTCCGCAAATCGTGGCATCCGATTGCGCAGCGGCGCCAATTGCCTTCACAAAATCCAGAGGCCTTTTCTTTTCAATAAATTTTCCCGCAAAGAGAAAAACTGTCGAGCCGTCCCGAATTCCCCAACGTCCGCGCAAGTCCTGACGCTCAGGGAGAAGCTTCATAGACTCCGCTAAGAAAAACTCTGAATCCACAGCGTGCGGTACGATGTATGTGCGCTCTGGAGCTGCGCCGTAATGAAGAAAGTAGTCTCGTGACCATTTACCCACTGCCAAACACGCATCCAACTTGGGAATGAACCATCGATATAACGGCCATTTCGCAGCGCGTTTCACGCTCGAACGATCAGTGTGGAGATTCGAATCGCTTCGCATCATCACAGGAGTTTTTGTTTTCCAGCAAGCCCGCATGGTTTGCCAGGCACTCTTGTAATGCCAGCCGTTGATCACTACTGCATCAAACTTTTCTTCCTCGATGAGACTTCTGATTTCCGGAGTGTCTAGCCCGGAAAACTCATTGAGTGTCGGTTGGGCTGCCTCATTTTTTAGAAAGCGATGGAGATAACCTTCGAGCAACGAAATGTCCCAGTCGAATTCCATGCCAAAGCCGGCAGCTGCCTGTTCCTTAGGAGTAGCTTGGTGACAAAAGAAGACATGGAGATCGATGTGAGGATGCGCAGCCAGCGCTCGGAACCACGCTGAGTGGTACTGGATCGGGTGAGTTGTTACTATGGCCAGCCGAGTCACAGTGACGGTTGCACCCTGAAGACTGCCAAGGAGTCAATAGAATCTATTTGCTCAATGCTGCTCATTTTCGGGATATCACTATCGTAGTACTGCATACTCCTTCCAACTCTCTCTTAGTGACTTGAATAGCAGTGGCCTCGACTCCCTGCAATACTCTGCAAGCATTAAGAAGCGATTTCACTAGTTCTTTCCCAAAGCCTCCAACCAACAAGACTTGATGTTCGCTGACGAATACCTCTCCTGGTAACGTTTGAAGGCCTGTTGACTGCAGTGGAGTCTAAGATTGGCGTCCATCAATAGTCGGTTGATGTTTTTCGCAAAAGCGAGCGGGTGTTCGTCGTCGCAAATCAAACCGGTCTCCTCGTGGACCATGATTTCCGGAAAAGCTCCGCTGCGAAAACAAATTGACGGAATGCCAAGGGACATTGCCTCAACGAGTCCGACGCCAAATGATTCGTGACAGCGCGAAGGCGGACTCGGGTGCACATACAAGTGAGCTCCCCTCAGGAATTGGCTCACATCGTCCTGATATCCCCACCACCTTACCTTACAACCATTTCCTATTTCCTGTTTTTCCAACCTCCGCCGCAAGAGTGGATCGTCACACCCTCCCACAATATTGAGAACCAGATTGTCGTGGGATTCGGCAAGCACGTCGAACGCGTCAAGAAGGATGTCCACTCCTTTATGACGAGCAACCTGTCCTACAAAGAGAATACTTCGCCTGCCGTTGTCAGCATCCCGGGGCTGCTGTCGCATAAGTCTGGATTTTACGGACATCGGAACCGGAATAACATGGTGACTCTTTTTTTCCAGGTAGATATTCGCATCGATGACAGCGTTATATCCCAGAGTCGTATTGTGTATGAAGTCGGTAGCAACAGCGTATGCTGCCTTTTTGCTAGTTGAGGACCCCGTAACAAGATCGTGAAAGTGGTAGATAATGCGCTTGCCCCGTAACCGGTGCCGCAACGACGCCAACAGGGCAAAGTAAAAATAGTTGACGCCGGGAATATAGATAAAGTCTATCCCCCGCGCAGCTCTCCAAACATCCCTATTGCCGCGCAGCATGGCGAACGACATCGACCAAACGTCTCGCAGCGATTTTGGCTTGCCGATCCTGGGCCAATCGGTCCAATCACTGAAAAATGAATGATCCAAGCCGCGCCTCTGGATCTCGTTGAGGATCGGAAGGTCTAGACGTTTCGTTGTGTAAGACATTAGAAAATGCGGCTCGACTTCAGGTCGCAGTAGGTCAAACGTCTCGATGACGGCGCGCTCCATCCCATATATTTCTGCGCCGGCATTGGCTAAGACCAAAACCCGAATAACGTTTTCTTTCAACGATGCTTTACTCTTTTTGCTGAGCGATAGCTGTAACGAGAGAGTCACAGGTTACTTCATAACCGAACGGCACTATCAGTTCTTGAACAAGCGAGAACGTCTGGTTGTCGTTGTAGTCGCAAAGAATTATTGGTTTCTAAGAATTGATGGTTTTCAGCGCACCGCGCAACACCTGCGCTTCGTGTCCCTCAACATCAATCTTGATTATGTCCGGAGCGGGTAACGACTCTTTCTCGACGAGGTAATCGATGCTCTTAGCCTCTACTGCTGAGTCGCCTTCATCACTCAAATATCCCTGAGACCTGCCAGGGCCGCAGTTCAGGTAGACGCTAGAGCATCTATCGCTTAATGCGTACGCCATCAGCGTGATGTTAATCCCGGGATTCAATCTTAGCTGCCGCCGAATAGACTGACGATTGCCGGGATGAGGTTCAAAGGCGAACACACTGCCAGTCGGACCTACCAATAGTCCGCATAAAAGCGAGTGATATCCGGCGTGCGCGCCAACGTCGTAAACTACAGCGCCAGGCTTGATGAACTTTACAAAGGCGCCCTGCATGTAGGGCTCGTAGGTACCCAGAACAAATTGCTGAGGGTGAGTTCGTCGACTTCCCAGTTAATTGTGCCAGCGCTGGTGGGGACTCTGAGTATTGGCTCGCCCAATCGCATCAGAGAGGTGTATGGGCGCCTGAGACTTTTAAGCTTGTACTTCACTGACGAGGGAAGACCCGCGCTCATTCTTGCCAAGATACTTGTCAACATGAGGCCTTCGCTTCCGTTTCAGTATTGTGAGTGACCACCTGCGCTCAGCGCGGAATCGCATCAAAAACTGAACAGAGAGAAGCGGTCATCGAACGAGCGGTATAGCGCCCGAATTCCTTCCAATCAGTTTTCGCACTTACAGGCTGATTTTCTAACCATTGGCTCTCAATTCGCAGGGCAATCTCGCTCTCCTGCTCATCCCCGCTGAATGTCACGAGCGTTCCCGCTCGCGTTTCTCTGACGATATCGCACACGGAACTCTTTTTGTGAACGATAACCAGCAACGGCTTGCGCGCCAGGATATAGGGAAATATCTTTGACGCCGTGTAGGAAGGATCGTCAGAACCGAATATCAAGAGCGCATCCGCATCAGTCAACAATTTCAAAGTAGTGAGAAACGGCAAACGATCTGTTCTCTCATCAACTATCCCGTTCAAATCAAACTCCGCCGCAATTGGCTCAACCGTCTTTCGAGCTCGCGATGCATTGGCATAGTCAGTACCAACAAAATGAATCCTGAGTTTGCTCCTCAGCCGTGGCTCCTGTTGCAGTCTCCATTGCAGCGCGATGAAGAAGGAACGAATCGACTTTTGCATGATCACGCCTGTGGCGCCGGCATAAACCCAATGAGTAAATCCGTCGTTGCGCATAAACACTTCGTGACCCATTTCTAATGCCTTTGCGAATTCGAAGTCTCTTTCGGAGGCTGCAAATGGAAGAACGGTAAAGTCTCTTGCATTCAATTCGGGGTAGCGTGCCCGCAACTGCTCAGGATAAGAAGGAGACACAGCGATGATGTGGGAGGCTTCGCGAACCACGCGCGGCTCAAGCGCACGTCCCAGCATATTTGAAAAGGCATACTTCGCCTTTCCACCAGGCGGTCTCAAGGCGCTGCCTTTGTAATAGTCAGTAAGCCAGGGATCTTGGAAATCAATTATGTATGGAACATGAAATCGCTTTCGCCAAACAGGACCAAGAGACATAACCGGAAACATACTAGTGGAAAAGAAAACCAGATCGAACAAGCGGCTCGAGAGAAGTTCGTTTCCTTTGGAGCGCAGATACGGCAGGCTGCGAAGAGCGAGGTTGCCGACGCCAACCCGCCTTGTCATGCTCGTGGGCAGCGCCCTTACATGGTGAACCTCAGCGTCGCTGGGAATTGTGGACAGCAATGATTCGTCGCGACTGTTGTCCGAGAATTCCGGGTCTACAGCCAGAACTACTGGTTCCCAACCAAGCTCACGAAAGTAGGGCAGTGCCATGCGAACGCGCTGGTGATCCGGCGCATTAATAGGCGGAAAATGCGGGCTAACAATGAGAACTGACTTATGCGGCATTCTGGACTATTGCGGTCGGGCTACAAGATGGCAAACCTGAAAAGGTAAATTCTGTTCTTTAATCGCTTGCCTTTCGAAGAATCTAACAACGTAGCCGAGGCCTTCAACTAAACGTGTGCATTCTTTAGCTAACGCCTCGGAATGGGCCTCAATAAACAGGATTGGTCTATTTGTTTGCAGTGTTTTCTTCGCACCTAGAAGCACCTCAACCTCAGCGCCTTCGACATCGATCTTCATTACCTGCGGACTTGGATGGGAACCTTCGGAGATTACGCGGTCGATCGTCTTGAGCGGAACCTTTAGCACTCCCGACGTTGGCTGGTCGGGTTGAAAGCTGCTCGATGCTAGCTTTCCCATGCTGCTGTCTGGCATAACGTTGAATGCTGCGATGCCGTTCTCACTCCCCACTGCCACTTGCTCGAACGTGAGGGGTAAACCAGGGTTGTTCGCGAACAGCCGCTGAAGCTGTGCGCAGTTTTCCGGAAATGGCTCAAACGCGACAACGTGGCTCGCGCCAGCGAGTCCAAATACCCCGCTAAAGAATCCTCGATAGGCCCCAATGTCGTAGCAAACGTCTCCGTGGTTAACTGAGTTCGCTACGGCTTTAGCCAGTTCTGTTTCGTAGGTACCTGTCCAGATTGCTTTGTCAAAAGGCAGGCTGATCGGATAAACCAACCCCTTCGCCGGGCCGGCATTGATGATGTGCAAGAACTCCCTCCCTGAGAGAAACGTTCGAAAGAACAATCGCTGTGCTCCTGCGACGAGGGGTATATGCTTGATCCAATGACGTGCCTGCCACGGAATCAGATTCACACTACGCTCGAGAGCCCTGCTAGTCATGATTAGTCAACCCCCCTCCAACGAGCGAGTGGCTAAGCAATTGATCAATCGTGCGAAGCAAAGTTCTCGACTCTTCTTCCCAGTTAAATCTTGTCTCGGCAAGACTCCACGCCTGTAACTTCATTGTTTCAATTCTCCGCCGATCGCATAGGAGATGGTTGAGTTGCGAGGCCAGCCCTTCTACATCGCCATCAGGGAAAAGAACGCCACAACCCGGCGCCTCAGCCAACAATTCCCGGTGGGCAATTGTGTCTGACAAAGCGAGCGCCAGTCCCGCCATCATGCCCGTAAATAC